>Ga0182030_10000223_pt1 | contig 99482 bp, 79 predicted proteins | sample 812S3MmetaG_FD_121299 | JGI IMG/M metagenome (GOLD analysis project Ga0182030, IMG submission 121299) | Permafrost microbial communities from Stordalen Mire, Sweden - 812S3M metaG (Illumina Assembly) | ecosystem: Environmental > Terrestrial > Soil > Wetlands > Permafrost | place: Sweden...
CCGACGCCGTCGCCGGGCTCGTCATCCTGGGCGCCGCCTCCCCGGACTTCGAGCCAGACATCGCGCTCGCCGTCGACGCCAAGGCCGATCGGCGGGCCTATGACGCCTTCGAAAAAGGAGCCTCGGCCGAATCGCTGATCACCGAAAAATGGGACAAGCCGCGGGACGACGAAGCTCTCCTCGTCCGGGAGCACCTGCCCGACAGCTCGCTCGCCGCCCCGGGCTCCGTTCCCGTCCCGGCTGCGGCCGCGCACAAGGCGCCGCCGCAGCTCATCGACGCCGTGCTCCAGCGGGCCGTGCAGCTGCACCGGGGCCTGGTCGCGCTCAAGCGGATATAGCCATCGTCGCGGCCTTAAACTTAGGGTTTTGCCTTTTGGGGCGATCCGTGCCCATTTTGCCGACCGATGCCCGAACCGGGACACATCCTTGTCGTATGCACGGGAAACGTTTGCCGAAGCCCGATGGGAGCCGCGCTCCTTCAGCACGCGCTCGCGGCGCAGCCTGAGCCCCTGCACTCCCTGAAGGTGCTGTCGGCGGGCGTGGCCAGCCGCACCGGCCAGCCCGCCAGCCCGAACGCGATTACCGCGATGAAGAAGGTCGGGATCGACCTGAATGGCCATGTCAGCCAGCCCGTCACCCAGGAGCTCCTGGACCGCGCGCTCCTCGTCCTGTGCATGACCGAGTCGCACCGCGACATGATCGAGCTGACGGCCGAACCGGTGCCGAAGCGCCTGCACCTCTTCCGGGAGTTCACCGGAAGCAAGGAGCACCTGGAGATACCCGACCCCTACGGACTCCACTTGTCGGCCTACGAGGCCAGCCGCGACGAGATGGTGGCCGCCGTTCCCTCGATTATCGCGTACCTCCAGGGGATCCCCGCCGACGTCCTCAGGGGACGCTAGAGGGGCCCGGCCGTGCCCCTCGTCGCGGCGCGAAAAAGTTTTGCCTCCGCCCCGGTTTGCGCGAGCGTTGCGTTTCCTCACATGCTGAACACCGCGCCCCTAAAGCAACTCGATCCTGAAATCTACTCAGCCGTCTCGGCCGAGCTCGGCCGCCAGCAAAGCCACATCGAGCTGATCGCCTCCGAGAACTTCACCTACCCTGCCGTCCTCGAGGCCCAGGGCAGCGTCCTCACCAACAAGTACGCCGAGGGGTACCCGGGGAGGCGGTGGTACGGCGGCTGCGAGTTCGTCGACAAGGTCGAGCAGCTGGCGATCGACCGGGCGAAGCGGCTGTTCGGCGCCGAGCACGCCAACGTGCAGCCCCACTCCGGCTCGCAGGCCAACTTCGCCGTCTACACCTCCTCGCTGCAGCTGGGCGACAAGATCCTCGCCATGAACCTGAGCCACGGCGGCCACCTGACCCACGGGAACCCGGCGAACTTTTCCGGGAAGTTCTACCAGGTCGTGGCCTACGGGGTGCGGGAGGACAACAACCTGATCGACTACGAGCAGCTTGCGGAGGTCGCCCTAAGGGAGAGGCCGAAGATGATCACGGTGGGGGCGAGCGCCTACTCGCGCGTGATCGACTTCGCCCGCATGGGCGAGATCGCGCGCTCCTGCGGCGCCCTCCTCTTCGCCGACGTCGCCCACATCGCGGGCCTGATCGTCACCGGCCACCACCCCTCGCCGGTCCCCCACGCCGACTTCGTGACCACCACGACCCACAAGACGCTGCGCGGGCCGCGCGGGGGCCTGATCCTGTGCACGGCGGCCCACGCGAAGGCGATCGACTCGGCGGTGTTTCCCGGCGCCCAGGGCGGCCCGCTGATGCACGTCATCGCCGCCAAGGCGGTCTGCTTCGGCGAATGCTTGAAGCCCGAGTTCAAGGAGTACTCCGCGCAGATCATCCGCAACGCGCGCGCCCTCTCGGCCGCCATGTCGGCCCGCGGGTACCGCATCGTCTCCGGCGGGACCGACAACCACCTGATCCTCGCCGATCTCCGGCCCACCCTTCCCGAGCTCACGGCGAAGAAGGCCCAGGAGACGCTCGACCTGGCCAACATCACGTGCAACAAGAACACGGTCCCCTTCGAGACGCGCTCGCCCTTCCAGGCCTCGGGGATACGGCTCGGGACGCCGGCCGTCACGACCCGCGGATTCCGGGAGCCCGAGATGGAGGAGGTGGCCGACATGATCGACCGGGTGCTGCGCGCGATCGGGACTCCCGCCGAGGCCGGGGCCGTGGCGGCCGTGAAGGCGCGCGCCGTCGCCCTGACCGCGCGCTTCCCCCTTCCGTACCGGCTCTGACCGTGGCCGACGTGAGCCCAAGGCCGCCCGCGGCCACCCCCGCGACCGAACGCAAGCTTTCGCTCGGCGTCATCTTCCTGACGCTGCTGATCGACCTGATCGGTTTCTCGATCATCTTCCCGCTCGGGCCGAGCCTCGTCGACTACTACCTGAGGATCGACGGGAACTCGGGGCTCCTCGGCTGGCTTCTTTCGAGGAGCGAGGCGGTCGCGCACGCGCTCGGACGCGACCACGCGTTCGCCGCCGTGCTCTTCGGCGGCGTCCTCACCTCCTTCTACTCCATCCTTCAGTTCGTCTTCGCGCCCTTCTGGGGCACGCTCTCGGACCGCCGGGGCCGGCGCGGCATCCTCCTGATGACGGTCGCCGGGAGCGTGCTCGGCTACGCGCTATGGGTGGTGAGCGGCTCGTTCTGGATGTTCCTGCTCTCGCGCATCGTCGGGGGCGCCTTCGGCGGGAACCTCTCGGTCGCGACGGCGGCGGTCGCCGACGTGACCACCCGCAAGGAGCGGTCCCGCGCGATGGGGATCGTCGGCGCGGCGTTCGGCCTCGGGCTCGTGACGGGGCCCGTCCTCGGCGCCATCTGCGCCCAGTACAATCTCCTCGCGGCACATCCCTCGCTCGAGCGCTTCGGGATCAACCCCTACTCCGTCCCGGCGCTCGTCGCCCTCGGCTTCTGCGTGGCGAACCTGGTCTGGGTCAAGCGCAGCTTCCGGGAGACGCTCCCGGAGAGCGCCCGCTCCGGCGCCCTCGAGACCCGGCTGCGCAACCCCATCCGCGCCATCCTCAACCTCGACAACCCCGACGTGCGCCGCGCCAACGTCGTCGCCTTCGTCTACGCCGTCGCCTTCGTGGCCATGGAGGCGACGCTCACCTACCTCGCGGCCGACCGGTTCGGCTACACCGTGGGGCAGAACGGGATCATGCTCGGCTTCCTCGGCGCGTGCTCGATTGTCACGCAGGGCTTCATCGTGCGCATCCTCCTGAAGAAGGCCGACGAGATCCCGGTCCTGGCGGGCGGGCTCATCTCCACCTGCTTCGGGCTCCTTATTGTCGGGCTGAGCGTGCGGCCCTGGATGATGTACGCCGGGATCGTCTTCCTGGCGACCGGCTCCGGGCTCGTGAACCCCTCCACCACGGGCCTCATCTCGCTGTACTCCTCCCAGGACGAGCAGGGCCGCGTCCTTGGCATCTTCCGCTCGCTCGGGTCCCTCGCGCGCGCGTTCACTCCCATGCTGGCGGGCGCGGTGTACTTCATGTTCGACTCCAAGTCCGTCTTTATCGGGGCCGCCGCGCTCGTGGTGGCAGCCCTCGCGCTCAGCGCGCGGCTGGCAAAGCCCGTCCGGTAATGAAGCGCCTGCTCGTCGCTCTCGCAGCGGTCGCAGGCCTCCTCGCCGCCGGCTGCTTCAGCGTCCAGCGCACCGCCCCGAAGCCGGGCGTGACCAGCGTGGGCCCAAAGCCGGTTGTCCTTCCCGGGCACCTCGTCGGCAACGTCCTCGTGGTCGAGGACAAGTGGGACAAGTTCGGCCCGTATCACTTCGTCGTCGACACGGGCTCCTCGGTGACGCTGGTCTCGCCCGACATCGCCAGCCGCTATAAGGCCCCGGGCTCGCCGCCGCTCGACGAGCCCCCGGTGCGGGTGCGGTCGGCCGACGGCGGCTACACCCTCCTGCATCCCGTGACCCTCAGGCGCCTGCAGCTCGGCGACGCCCGCTTCGTCTACGTGCCCGCCCTCATCTATGACTGCGCGGAGCTCTCCGCGCAGTTTGGCGTCAGGATAGACGGCATCCTCGGGTTCCCCCTCTTCCGGAACGCGGCGCTCACCCTTGACTACCCGAATGAGCGGATCGTGCTGCGCGCGACGGTGCCCGATGACGGCCTGCCGGGCGAGGCCATCCCCTTCAACAACGGGGACAAGATCCCGCTGATCGCGGTGACGCTCGGCGACCGCGAGTTCGCGGCGCTGATCGACTCGGGCAGCGCCGCTGCGATCGACATCAACCCGGCCGGGCTGGCGCCCGCGTTCGCCTACGGCCCGGTCGCCGGCCCCGTCGTCAGCACCCTGGCCGGGGACCGGACCCCGAAGGTCGGGCGGCTCTCGGGCGTCCTCAGGTTCGGCTCCTTCGACGTCCCGCAGCCCGTCGCCCAGCTGACGGACGAACTCTCCTCCCTGGGCGGCGGGATCCTCTGCCACTTCACGATCACCTTCGACCCGCGCCACAATGTCGTGATCTTCCAGCACGACCCCGCCGACGTGCTGGCGGTCCCGCCGCTGCGCGGCACGGGCCTGAGCTTCAGGAGGACCCCCGCCTATTGGAAGGTGGCCGGCGTCCTCCCGGGCTCGCCGGGTGCGGCGCAGGGCGTCCGGGCGGGCGACCTCGTGTCCCGCATCAACGGCGAGGCGGTGGCCGGCTGGGATCCGCAGCGCTACGAGCGCCTGGTTGCCTCGGCCGGCCAGATCACCTTCACCTTCATCAACGGCGCAAGCGAGTCCACGAAGGCGATCGGGGTCTCGGCCCTCGTCCCCTGACTAGCGCCCGTGCCCCTTCAGGGCAGCGCGAAGGCGACATAGCTGTCGCCGGGCGCCGTGCCGAGCTTCGTGCCGCCGCACGCGACGACCACGTACTGCTTCCCGTTGACCTCATACGTGCTCGGGGTCGCGAACGCAGCGGCCGGAAGCTCGCTCTTCCAGAGGACCCTGCCGGTGCGTTTGTCGAAGGCCCGTATCATCCCGTCCTTCGTCGCGGCGATGAACAGGAGGTTCCCCGCGGTCGCGACCGGGCCCCCGTAGTTCTCGGCGCCGGTCGGGGGGATTCCCCTGGCGGAGAGCTCCCTAAACTCGCCCAGGGTCGCGGTCCAGACGTACTCGCCCGTGTTCAGGTCGATCGCCGAGAGCGTTCCCCAGGGCGGCGAGATGGCGGGATAGCCCTTGCTGTCGACCCACCGGTTGTACCCGTCGAACTGGTAGGGGATGCGGGCCGGCGCCTCCGGCGCCGCGGGGGCGGCCGCGGCCGCCGGCTGCGGCTCGTCGCCGAAGAGGTAGCCCACGATGGCGGCCCTGTCTTCGCCCGGCAGCGCCGTGAAACCGGGCATCATCTTCCTGCCCGAGCCGATCAGACTGAGGACCTCCTCGCGGCGCAGGCGGCTCCCGACGTCGACCAGCGAGGGGATCCCCCCCGCCGGCAGGCCCCTGCGCTCCGGCCCGTGGCAGGAGACGCAGTACTGCATGTAGCGCCGGCGCCCCGGGCTCATGAGCGCAAGGTCCGCCTGCCTGGCGGGGTCGCTCATCGAGGCGACCCACGCCATGTTCGTTGTGTTGACGTAGAGGATCCCGTCGGGGTCGACCGCGGGCCCTCCCCACTCCCCGCCCCCGTCGAAACCCGGGAAAAGGATCGTCGGGAACTTGCCGAACGGCTGGAAGAGGCCGGTGCGCGCCGAGCGCAGCTGCGCGAGCAGCGCCTCGCGGTTCTCCGCGTAGGGGCTGATGTCGGCCTCGGTCAGGGTCTGCCGCGCATAGGGCTTGGGCAGGGACGGGATCGGCTGCGTGGGCCACGCCTCCTCGCCGCCGAGCGTCGACTTCGGGAAGGGTTTCTCCTGGATCGGGAAGAGGGATTCGCCGGTGACGCGGTCGAACACGAAGATGAAGCCGGTCTTTGTGGTCTGCGCGACCGCGTCCACCGCGCGCCCGCCGTGGCGCAGCGTGACGAGCACGGGCGGCGACGGCAGGTCCCTGTCCCAGATGTCGTGGTGGACCGTCTGCTGGCACCAGAGAAGCCGGCCCGTGGACGCGTCGAGCGCCAGCAGGCTGTCCGCGAAGAGGTCCTTTCCGAGCCGCTGGCCGCCCCAGAAATCGGGGGCCGCGGAGCCGGTCGGCACGTAGAGGATCCCGCGCCGGCGGTCGATCGCCATGCCGGCCCAGCAGTTCGCGGAGCCGACGTCGGTGTTCTTGTAGGCGGCCTTGGACCAGGTCTCGTATCCCGGCGTGTCCGGGTAAGGGATCGTGACAAACGTCCAGGCGAGGGTTCCCGTGCGCACATTGAAGGCCTGGATGAACCCGGGCGCGGCGTCCTGGTCCTCTCCCACCCGGGTCGGCATGGCGATCAGGTCGCCGTAGAGCGTGCCCGGCGTGGTCGAGATGACCCATTTCTCCTGCGCCTGGGGGCCCAAGCCCGCCTTGAGGCTCGCGCGTCCGTCCGCCCCGAAGTCCTTGACCGGCGCGCCGGTCCTCGCATCGAGGGCGTAGAGCCAGGAGTCGATCGTGCACAGGATACGCTCGCTCCTGCCGTCCGTCCAGTAGGTGACGCCCCTGTCGTTCTGCGGCTCCGGGTTGAGCCTGCCCGGCACGTTGTAGCGCCAGATCGGCTTGCCGGTCGCCGCGTCGAGCGCGAACACCTCGCTTGTCCCCGTGGCGCCGTAGAGGACTCCCTTGACGACGATCGGGTTGCACTGCATCTGGCCGAGCAATCCGGTGTGGTACACCCAGGCCGTCCTGAGCCTGCCGACATTCGAGGCGTTTATCTGGCGAAGCGCCGAGTAGTGGCCGCGGTCGGGGCCGCCCAGATACTCGGGCCAGTCCTGGTCAGCCGCCGCGCGGGCGGCGGGCAGGGACGAGAGTGCGCCCGCGAGCAGGGCCAGTACCGCGCGTCCTTGGGGCATGCCTCAGTGGGGGGGATGGGGGGTTCAGGCCTTCTCGATAAGGAAGGCCGCAGCACCGTCGTGGCGATCAATCCAGGGGACGGCAATGACGCTTTTTCTCAGGCAGAAGCCTCGGTGCCGCTCGAGGAAGCCGCTCACGACCTTCTCGTTCTCCGCAGAGTCGATGCTGCAGGTGGAGTAGACCATGCGGCCACCCGGACCCAGAAGCCCGGCGGCCGCGCCGAGGAGCGCGCCCTGCTGGCGGGCATGCTTCGGGAAGTCCGCCTCCTGCAGCCTCCACTTCACGTCGACCCGGTGGCGCATGACGCCCGTGTTCGAGCAGGGAACGTCGATCAAGATGGCCGCGTACTGCAGGGGGAGCCCGTGCTCCTTCAGGACGGCGCCTGCGCCCCGGAGCAGGTCAGCCTGGACGAGCGCCGCCCCCACACCCCCGGTCCGCGAGAGGTTCTCCTTCAACCGGTCGATGCGGGACGCGGGAAGGTCCATGGCCACAATCCGCCCCGAGCCGAGGGCGTCCGCGATCTGCAGGCTCTTGCCCCCCGGCGCCGCGCAGAGGTCGAGCACCGTCTCGCCGGCCCTCGGCTCCAGGAGCTCCACCGCCAGGCGGGTGCCCGGATCCTGAAGGTAGAGCGAGCCGGCGGAGAGCAGGGGTCCGATCTCGTGCCAGTGGCCCGAGGGCACCACGTAGTAGCCCTTCCATTCGCTGGGCACGAGCCAAGCGGGCGCCGGGCGCGAGGGATCCCTCCATCGGGCGTGGAGCGGCGCGGCCGTCTGGTTCCATTCGAGGAGCCTGCGCGTGGGGCCGGCCCCGAACTGCGCAAGCCACCTCTTGACGAGCCATTCGGGATGGGAGAAGTAGTCCGCGAGCACCTCGGGCGCGGCGATCGGCCCGGGCGCCCGCTGCTGCGCCAGGCACGCGGCCATCTTGCGCACGACCGCGTTGACGAGCCGGGCCTCGGCGGGGCTCGCAAGCCCCTTGGTCCGCTCCACCGCATGGTGGACGATCTTCGCCGTCTGGCCCGCGTCGTCCGCGCCCGCCCCCGCCTCGATCAGCTCGAAGCCCGCCACGTAGAGGGCCGCCCGCGTGATGAACCGCGGCTGGTGGGCGACTAGCCGCCCGAGCACCGACTGGATGCGGCCGAAGTGCCGCACGACGCCAAAGACCAGGTGCTGACAGCGACTCCGATCGGTCCCCTCCATCGCGGCGGGAAGGGACTCCATGAGGAGGTCCACGCGCTCCCGAAGGTCAAGCCAGCGGGCGGTCAGGCGCACGGCGTGCGTCCACGCGCCCGCGGGGGCCGCCGGCCGGGCTCCGCCGTTCGGGCGGTTCGGGTTCGTTGGGGAGGAGGATTTCAAGGTCGCTAAGCTTCGTCGCCCGCCGCCTTTCCCTTCCGCGGGGGCGCTCGCATGCTTCACACCGAAAATGAATGCGCAACGCCTAAGCGGGGCGCCCGGCCTGCCGCATCCGCGCAGGGGGGGTCGCTTTGGCTCGACCTGGAACTGAAGAGGCACAAAAATCGACCAGGCCTTATGAACTACGGACTCAGCAAAAAGGTTCGGGGCCGATTCCCCGCTGCGCCCGGCGCCCTCCGGCGCGGGCCCGCCGCCAACCCCCGCCCGGGAGCCGCCCCTGTGCCGGGCGCATGCCGATGACTGGGCCGCCCGAGACCGAGCTGTCGATCGTGATGCCTTGCCTCAATGAGGCCGAGACCCTCGAAACGTGCATTCGCAAGGCCGCCGGGTTCCTGGCCGCGCACGCCGTCACGGGCGAGATTGTGATCGGCGACAACGGCTCGACCGACGGCTCCGCCGAGATTGCCCTGCGAAGCGGCGCGCGCGTCGTGAGGGTCGCCGAGCGGGGCTACGGCGCGGCCGTCTATGCGGCCGCGCTCAGCGCCCGCGGCCGCTATGTCATCATGGCGGATTGCGACGACAGCTACGATCTTGCCGCGCTCGGCCCCTTCGTCGAGAAGCTCCGCGAGGGATTCGACCTGGTCATGGGGAACCGCTTCCTCGGGGGAATCCTGCCCGGCGCCATGCCCTGGAAGAACCGCTACATCGGCAACCCGATCCTGAGCGCCATCGGCCGCCTCTTCTTCAAGTGCCCCGCGCGCGACTTCCACTGCGGCCTGCGCGGCTTCTCCCGCGAGGCCTTCGGGCGGATGGACCTTCGCACCACGGGGATGGAGTTCGCCTCGGAGATGGTGATCAAGGCGACCCTGTTGCACCTGCGCATCGCCGAGGTGCCCACGACGCTCGGGCCCGACGGGCGCTCCCGCCGCCCGCACCTGCGTCCCTGGCGCGACGGATGGCGCCACCTGCGCTTCATGCTGCTGTACAGCCCGCGGTGGCTGTTCCTCGTCCCTGGACTCCTGCTCATGGCCCTGGGAGGGGCCGCGGCCGCGGTCCTTCTCGGGGGTGACGTCGCCGTCGGAGCCGTCCACTTCGGCGTCCATACCCTGCTCTACGCGGCGATCCTGGGGGCCGCCGGCTACCAGGCCGTGACCTTCAGCCTCTTCACGAAGATACTGGCCATCAGCGAGGGCCTACTGCCCGAGGACCCGACGCTCAACAGGCTCTACCGCCACATTACGCTGGAATTCGGCCTCGCGGTGGGCTTTGCGCTCCTCCTGGCGAGCGCTGCGGGGACGCTCTACGCCGTCTATTACTGGAGCTCGCGGACCTTCGGCCCGCTTGACCCCGCGCGGGTGCTGCGCCTGGTGATTCCCGCGGCCTTCACCTTCCTCTTCGGCTGCCAGACTATCCTCTCCAGCCTCTTCCTGAGCGTGCTCGGCCTGCGCCTTCGCCGGCCGAAGGAGGCCCCCCGGTGAGGGCTTCCGCGAACGCGAGGCCGAGACGCGCCACGCCATGCTGATCTCGGACATCCATTCCCGGGGGATCATCCCCAGGCGGCGGCGCATCCTTGCCGAGCGCATCTCCTCGCTGATTCCCGAGGGTTCGGCCGTCCTCGACGTGGGCACCGGCGACGGAGGCATCGCCGCGGCCATCCGGGACGCCAAGGCCGGCCTGAAGGTCACGGGGATTGACGTCCTCGTCAGGCCGCGCACCGCCATTCCGGTCGTCGGTTTCGACGGAACGAGGATCCCGTACCCCGACCAGTCCCATGATGTGGTGCTCTTCGTCGACGTGCTGCACCACACCCGCGATCCCCAGGCGCTGCTAAACGAGGCGGCGCGCGTGGCCCGCAGGTTCGTGATCATCAAGGACCACGACCGGAACGGATTCCTGGCGGGGGCCACGCTGCGCCTGATGGACTGGGTGGGCAACGCCCGGTTCGGCGTCGCGCTCCCGTACAACTACTGGAGCCTGGAGCAGTGGACGACGGGCTACGGGAAGGCGGGCCTCGAGGTCGTCACCCGCCAGACGCGGATCGGACTGTACCCGCCCTGGGCCGATTGGCTCTTTGGCCGGGGCCTGCAGTCGATTGTCGTCCTTCGGAAGGGTGCGAAGCCGCCCCGCTGAGCGCCCTGGGGTCGGGCCGCGCCCCTTTGCGCTCGTTCAGTCCGCCGCGACCGCGGGTTAACATCTTAGGGCGCGTCCCGGCTTTTCGCCGCAGGGGCCTCCCTGCGCACGTTGGAGACTCAGTTTGACAAGGTTCGGCACTATGCCTTTCAATCTCCGGTTCACGCGTTCATTTGCGTCACTATGAATTCCGAAGCCGTTTCCGCGCTCCTAGCCAAAAACCCCTCTCTCAAGGCCTCCAAGTCCAAACTTGAGTCCATGAAGTCCGGAGCCTACGTGATCCACCGGAGCTGGGGATTCGGCCAGATCAAGAGCTACGACGACGCGACCCACCGGCTGGTCATCGACTTCAAGGGCAAGAAGTCCCACGCGATGGACCCGGCGTTCTGCATCAACACGATGGAAGTCCTTCCGGAGAACCATCTTCTGGTGCGCAAGGAGACCGAGCCCAAGAAGATCCTGGAGCTCATCGCGGACAATCCGGCCCAGCTGATCGTCGAGGCCCTCGAATCCTACCCCAACAAGGCGACGACCGCCATCGACCTCGAGATCACGCTCTCCCAGGTGGTCGGCGAGGAGAAATTCAAGAAATGGTGGGCCGACGCCCGGAGGGCCGTGGCAAAGGACCCGCGGGTCTCGGTTCCCGAGAAGAAAACGGAGTGCTACGTCCTGCGCGAGACGCCCGTCTCGGCCGAGGACGAGATCTTCGACCAGTTCACGTCCACCCGGTCGGCCCGCCGACGCATCTTGCTTGCAGAAGACTACGCCTCGGCGGCGGCCCACAAGGCGGTGCAGGCGAACATGTCCGACGTCCTCAAGGGCGTCGCCGACGCCGTGAAGGACAGCAACCAGCTGGACGCCGCCGAACGCCTCTACGGCGCCGCCGTCCGCGACCGGATCGCCAAGGTGGCCGGCGTCGACCCCGCCACGTTCGAGCCGTCGCAGGCGTCCCTCGTCGCCAACCTGCGCGACCTTGCGGCGATCTCCGAAAAGATCCCCGTCCAGTTCCAGAGCCAGTACCTCGAGCTGATCAAGGAGACCCACCCGATCGAGTGCCGCGACATCGTGTTCAACCTCCTGAAGGTCTCGCAGGGCAAGTTCACGACGGAGTGCATCAACTTCCTCGTGGAGAACGGCTACTCCGAGGACCTGGCGTCCACCCTCAAGCGCTGGCAGACCGAGCAGAACCTCCGGGCGCCCGTCCTGCTCTGGATTGTCAAGAACAGGCACTCCAAGAAGTTCGCCAAGCTGCTGAACGACCTGATCACACCCCGCCTGCTGAGCGCCATCTTCTTTGCGATTGATTACGAGGCCCTCCAGGCAGCGAGCGCCCGGCGGATCCCGCTCGGCGACATCTTGAGCGACGACACCGAGCTGATTGCTGACCTGCTGTCCACCGCCGACCCCGAGACGGCGCGCGACCTGGCGAACACGCTCCTCCTGAACCAGGGCTTCGAGGAGCTGACCAAGAAGTCCCTGCTTGCGCGCTTCATCAAGATCTTCCCGAACATCCAGTCGCTCGTGGCGTCCGACGCCGAGGCCAAGGAGGAGCAGCTGCTGGTCTCCCGCGAGAGCTTCGAGCGCAAACGCGAGGAGTACGAGCTGATCGTCTCGAAGCGGATTCCCGAGAACTCCAAGGCGATCGCCGCGGCCCGCGAGCACGGCGACCTGCGCGAAAACGCCGAGTACAAGATGGCGAAGCAGGACCAGCAGGTCCTGATGTCGCAGAAGGGGCAGCTCGAGCGCGAGCTCGCCCGGGCCCGCATCACGGACTTCAAGGACGCCACGGTTGACCAGGTGAGCGTCGGCAGCGTCGTCGAGGTGCGCCTCAAGGACGGCGCCGTCGTCCGCTACACCATCCTCGGCGTCTGGGACGGCGACCCCGAGCGCCATGTCCTCTCCTACAAGACGCCGCTCGGCATCGCCCTCATGGGCAAGAAGGCGGGCGACTCCGTGAAGGTGAAGATGGGCGCCGCCGAGGACACCTACTCGATCGTCAGCATCGCGCGTTACGTCTAGCGGCCAAGGGGGCGGCGGGGTTACGGCGTTGCCTTGGCGCGCAAAACCCGCACCCTTGTCCAGCGCCGTGAACACTTCCTGGGACATCCTCAAGATTCTCTCGGACCCCACGCGGTTGCGCCTGATCGCGCTCGTGATGCAGGAGGAGCTGTCGGTCGCCGAGCTCCAGGAGATCCTCGGGATGGGACAGTCGCGGATCTCCTCGCAGCTGGCGCTCCTGCGCCAGGCGAGCCTCGTGGCCGACCGGCGCGACGGAAAGAAGGCCTTCTACTCGCTGCGCCCCAACCTTCCGCCCGAGCAGCATGCGCTCCTGCGGGCCGCCGTGAGCAGCGTCTCCGGCCTCGAGGTGATCGAGGAGGACGGCCGGCACCTGGAGCGGGTCCTCGTCAAGCGCCGGCGGGTTTCGGAGCAGTACTTCAACATGATCGCCGGGCGCCTGGGCCGCAACCACTGCCCCGGCCGCTCCTGGGAGGCCATCGGCCGGCTGGCGCTCAGGCTCGTGCCCCCGGTGGTCGTCGCGGACCTGGGTGCCGGCGAGGGCCTGATCTCGCAGCTCCTGGCGCGCAACGCAAAGCAGGTCTGGTGCATCGACAATTCCCCCCGGATGGTCGAGGTGGGCACCGAGCTCGCACGAAAGAACGACCTCACCAACCTGACCTACAAGCTCGGCGACATCGAGCAGGTGCCGCTCGCCGACGGATCGGTCGACCTGGCGATCCTGAGCCAGGCCCTCCACCACGCGAGGCACCCCCAGAAGGCCGTGGACGAGGCGTTCCGGATCCTGCGGCCGGGTGGCCAGCTGCTCATCCTCGAGCTGGCGGAGCACGACTTCGAGAAGGCGCGCGAGCTCTATGCGGACCTCTGGCTCGGATTCAAGGAGACCGCGCTCGAGCAGTTCCTGAAGAAGGCCAAGTTCACGAAGATCGAGGTGACTCCCGTCGCGAAGGAGGCCGTGGAGCCCCACTTCGAGACGCTCCTGGCGACCGGCACCAAGCCCTAGGGCGCGCCCCCTAGTCGAGCGGCACCCGCTTCTGGGCGAACCCCTGGCACGCGGCGTAGATCTCCTTGGGAGAGGTCATCGCAAGGACGTCAGCCGCCAGGGCCCGGGCGTCCGCCATCGTCATCGCCCGCACCAGGAACTTGACCGCCGGGATGGAGGGCGGCGCCATGCTGAGGGAGTCGACGCCGAGGCCGAGGAGGAGCGGCGCATAGATGGGATCTCCGGCCATCTCGCCGCAGACGCTCACCGGCACGGCCAGGCGGTGCGCGTCCTCGACAATGCGCCGGATCGTGCGCACGACCGCGGGGTGAGCCGGCTCGTAAAGGTGCGCGATCCGGTCATTGCCCCGGTCGATCGCCAGCATGTACTGGATCAGGTCGTTCGTGCCGACGCTGAAGAAGTCGGCCTGCTTCTCGAGCAGGTCGACCGTCGCGGCCGCGCTCGGGATCTCGATCATCGCCCCGACCTCCAGCGTCTCGTCGAAGGGCTGCCCGCGCGCGCGCAGCTCCTGCTTGCACTCGTCGAGCATCTGGTTCGCCCGGGCCATCTCTTCGGCGCCGCTGATCATGGGGTACATGAGCCTCGCCTTGCCGAAGTGGCTCGCGAGCAACACGGCCCTGAGCTGGTCCTTGAACAGCTGCTGGTTGTCCAGGCAGAAACGGATCGCCCGGTAGCCCATGAAGGGGTTGTCCTCCTTTGGAAAAAGATCCGGGTCCGACGTCATCGGCTTGTCGCCGCCCAGATCGAGCGTGCGGATGATGACTGGGTACGGGGCCACCCCTTCGACGACGGCCTTGTACGCCAGGAACTGCTCCTGCTCGGTCGGAATCCGGGAGGCGTTCAGGAACAGGTACTCCGTGCGGAAGAGCCCGACGCCCTCCGCGAAGAACTGCTTCACCTGCTCGATCTCCTCGACCTTCTCGATGTTGGCCATGAGCGTCACGCTCACGCCGTCGAGCGTGACGGCCTTCTGGCGGTTTGCCGCGAGGAGGCGGCTCTCGTACGACTTCTTCTGGGACTGGATCTTCCCGTAGCGGAAGAGCGTCTGCTCGGAGGGGTTGAGGATGACGACCCCGTCGTAGCCGTCCACGAGCGCCCAGTCCCCGGTCCTCACCCGCTTGGTCAGGTCGCGCACGCCGACCACCGCCGGGATCTGCATCGAGCGAGCCACGATGACGGCGTGGCTCGTCCTGCTGCCGGAATCGGTGACGATCGCCAGGCCGGATCCCCGGTCGATGCCGGCGGAATCCGAAGGGGAGAGGTCGTTGGCGACGACGATGCGCCGCTCGACGAGCCGGCTGATGCTGGTCTCGGCCTGGCCGAGCAGGTTCTGCAGCACCCGCTGCGCAACGTCGCGGATGTCGCCGGCCCTCTCGCGCAGGTACTCGTCGTCGATCTCGGCGAAGGCCGCGATGTACTTGCGCGACACGTTGTTGAAGCACGTCTCGATGTTGCGGCCCGTGGTCTCGAACTCGCGGATCGTCTCGGAGATCAGGGCCTGGTCCTCGAGGACCAGCAGATGGGCGTCGAAGATGAGCGCCTCGTTCTTGCCCAGGTTCTTCTCCACCTCGTTCTGGATCTTCGAGATCTGCTGGCGGGTCACGAGCAGCGCCTTGTCGAACCTCGCGATCTCGTCGATGCGCTTGTCGGGGTCGACCTGGTAGGAGGGGATCTCCACCTCGCTCTGCAGGTACACGAAGATCTGGCCATAGGCGATGCCCTGCGAGGCGGAGATGCCTTGCACCACGATTTCCTGCTTGGGGCTCGAGTCCGTCGCCATGGCAAAGTCGCCGTCTGGAAGGGGTTCCGTAGGCTTGGAGCGATAACGTGCCTCGGAGGGGAATCGGTCAATGCGATTTACCGCGCATTCTTGCGCGGTGACGGGCGCCGAGGAGCGGTCAGGCGACCCGGGTCTCCACCACAAATGTGGACGCCCCCCAGGCCTCGCGCAGGGCGGCCGTGACCGGGACGGCGTCGGTGTTCTCATTGAGAAGCGCAAAGCACGCGCTGCCGCTGCCGGTCATCCTCGCCTCGATTCCAAACCGGTCCCTGAGCCGGTCGAGGACGATCGGAAGGGCGCCAAACTTGGCGAACACGGGTCGCTCGAAGGAATTGAAGTAAAGGTCCCAGGGGGGCGCCCCCGCCGCCTGGATCCATGACTGGAGCATCGACTCGGCGCGCTCCGGCGCGACGTAACCGCGCGGCGCGCCGGCCGCCAGCCTCGCGTAGGCCCAGGGCGTCGGGACTTCGAAGCCCGGCTTGAAGACGAGGACCTTCATCCCCCGGATGCGGCCGTACGGTTCCCTGGGAAGCGCCTCGATGCGCTCGCCCCTTCCGCGCATGACGACGGGGCCCTTGGCGAGGAAGAGCGCGCAGTCCGAGCCGATGGTAGAGGCGACCCGCGCCAAGCCGGCGGCGTCCAGGGGGCGGCCCGCGATTTCGTTCAGGGCCTCGAGCGCCGCCACGGCGTCGCTGCTTCCCCCCCCGAGACCCGCCCCGGATGGGATCCGCTTCTTTATCGAGAAGCGGGCCCCCCCGCTCCACCCTGTCGCCACCCGAAAGGCCTCCGCCGCACGGACCACGAGGTTCGTTCCGTCGGTTGGGACGCCCAAGTTGTCGCATTCTACCGAGAAGGATGTCCCGCCCGGCTCCACAGCGAGCGCGTCACCCCAGACTAGCGGCGCCGCCACCGACACGAGGTCGTGGAAGCCGTCCGGCCTGCGGCCGGTCACCGCAAGGAAGAGGTTTATCTTGGCAGGTGCCTGTAGGTTGTGGGAGCTCAGGGCACCCGGGATCCTTGCCAAAAAAACCCGGCGCGCCATGATTTTCCGTGTCGCACTCGGCCCGGAAAGGCGTAGGATAATCATTCCCTAGACAACATATTAGAAGCTTATGTCGCGAACAGCAGTCATTCTTCTAGCGGCCGGAGCCGGCAAGCGCATGGCGGGCGCCGTGCCCGACAAGGTGCTCGCCCCGCTCGCCGGAAGGCCCGTCTTCGCCCATTCCGCGGCCGCCTTCGCAGCCAGCGGCGTGGCCGACTTCTACGTCGTGGTGTACCGGGACCGCTCCCAGATGACGGCCCTGTCGGCGTTTGCGCCGACGCCGTCCCTATTGGTGCGCGGGGGGCGGGAGCGCCAGGATTCCGTGGCCGCGGCGCTCGCCGCGCTCCCCGGGGACATCGACTACGTCTTCATCCACGACTGCGCCCGCCCGCTCATCCTTCCCGAGCAGCTTGTCGCGCTCAACAAGATCGTCAGGCGCGAGGATGCGGTCGTGCTTGCGCACCGGGTCACCGACACCCTCAAGGAGCACCGCGGCAGCGGGCGCCTGCGCACCGTCGACCGCTCGCGGCTCTGGGCGATGGAGACCCCGCAGGTCTTCTCGAAGGACCTGATCACGCGCGCCTACGCCCGGGTCGCCAGACTCGGGGTCAAGGTCACCGACGACGCCGCCGCGGTGGAGCTTCTCGGCCATCCGGTGGCGCTTCTCGAGAACGAGCATCCCAACCAGAAGCTCACCTCGCCCGGCGACCTTGCCTGCCTTGAATTCCTGTTGGCTCCCTCCCTGTGAATGAATAGGATCGTGCCATGTCCTATCGAGTCGGTCATGGTTACGATATCCACCGCACCGTAGCCGGCAGGCCCTTGGTCCTCGGGGGCATCCGTTTTGATTCGGATTTCGGCCTGGACGGCCACAGCGACGCGGACTGCGTCACCCACGCCATCTGCGACGCCTTCCTTGGCGCGGCGGGCCTCCCGGACATAGGAAACTTCTTCCCCGACACGGACCCGACCTGGCAAGGCGTCGATTCGCAGATCCTTCTCAAGCGCGTGGTGCAGGTGCTCCGTGAGAACGGCTGGAAGCCGGTGAACCTGGACGCGACCGTGATCGCCGAGAGGCCACGGATTTCGGCGCGTATCGCCGACATGAAGACCACGCTCTCCTCCTCGACCGGTATCCCCACGAACTCCGTCGGCATCAAGGCGACGACGAACGAGGGCATCGGCGATCTGGGGCGGGGCCTGGCGATAGCGGCCCACGCGGTGGCGCTCATCGAGAAATTATGAAGCTGGGGACCGCCGCGCTCGGGGCCGCGCTGGCGGCCGCTGTCGCGCTCGCCGGCTGCTCCCGAGGAACGAACGTCGCCACGGGCGACAGGGCCCAGGTGCTCCACCGCGGGATGGGTCCCGATCTCGCGGACCTGGACCCCCACATGGCGACGGAGACCTCCTATTACACCGTCCTGTCGGCGCTCCTCGAGGGCCTCGTCGGCGAGGACCCCGTCGACCTGCACCCGGTGCCGGGGGTCGCTGAGCGCTGGGAGGTCTCCCCCGACGGCCTCACCTACACCTTCCATCTGCGGCAGGACGCCCGGTGGTCCAACGGCGAGCCCGTTACGGCGCAGGATTTCATCGCGTCGTGGCGCCGGATCCTCACGCCCTCGCTCGGGGCCGCGAAGGCGAGCCAGCTCTACCTGATCCAGGGCGCCGAGGCGTTCAACAAGGGCGACGCGGCCTTCGCTCAGGTCGGCCTGCGGGCCAAGGACGCCCGCACGCTGACCGTCTCGCTCGAGCACCCGGCGCCGTGGTTCCTGTCGCTCCTGAGCGGCCCCGCCTGGATGCCCGTCCCCGTCTCCACGGTCGCGAAGTACGGCGGCGTCGCCTCGCGGGGCAACCCGTGGGCGGAGCCGGGGAAGTGGGTCGGCAACGGCCCGTTCACCCTCGCCTCCTGGCACCGGGGCCAGGAGATCGTGGTCGCCAAATCGCCGACCTACTGGGATGCGGCCCGCGTCACGCTTCGCGAGATCCACTTTCACGCGTTCGACTCGATCGACGCCGAGGAGCGGGCGTTCCGCGCGGGGCAGCTTCACGTGACGGAGACCCTTCCGCCCGGCAAGATCGACACCTACGCGAAGGAGTCGCCCGAGCTCCTGCGGGCCGATCCTCTCCTTGGCACCTTCTTCCTGCGGGTCAACGTCCGCCGGCCCGTCCTCAATGACGCCCGCGTCAGGCTGGCCCTCGCGCTTGCGGTCGACCGCTCGGCTATCGTCGAGAGGATCCTGAGGGGTGGCCAGAAGCCGGCGTACTCGTTCACGCCCCCGGGGCTCGAGGGCTACGCTCCCGAGGCCGTCCAGCAGCGCCAGCTCGAGGAGGCCCGGCGGCTCCTTGCGCAGTGCGGCCACCCGGGCGGCGCGGGCCTTCCCGTGTTCGACCTCCTCTACAACACCTCGGAGAGCCACCGCACGGTCGCCGAGGCGCTCCAGGAGATGTGGCGCCGCGACCTCGGGGTCCAGGTTCGTCTCGTGAACGAGGACTTCAAGAGCACCGAGGAGGCCCGCAGCACCGGCAGCTACGACCTCCTGCGGTCCGCCGAGATCGCTGACTACGCGGACCCCTCTGCGTTCCTCGAGATGTGGCGCGGCGACAGCAGCAACAACTTTACCGGCTGGTCAAACCCCGACTATGACAGCCTCCTGTTTGCGGCCGACCGGACGACGGACCCGGCGGCGCGTTACGCCCTTTATGCAAAGGCCGAGCACCTCCTCCTCACCGAGGCCCCCGTCATCCCCATTTACCATTACATGCACGTCTTCCTGCTGCGGCCCTCGGTGAAGGGCTGGAATTCCACGCTCCTGGACCACCATCCCTACAAGTGGGTGAGCCTTTTGCAGTGAATCTGGATTCTCCGTAGCGCTGGTACCTGGACACTCGTCTCTCGGCGTCTTTGTCAAGAGATGCACTGCTTACGGCGGCGTCGGGATTGGACCTGCCTTTCCAGCCGCTATGCTTGGTGGACAGGGCAGTGTGTGCACTCACCCACACCTCAAACACCCTTACCCCTATTAAACAAGGCATGTTTGACAAAGACCGTTTCTCGGACTCCACTCGGACTGTAATGAAGACTTATTCCGTTACCGAGGCCAAGGCCCGACTTGGCCCACTGGCCGATCTGGCATTGCATAAACACCCGATATTTATTCGACGAGGCCAGCGGATGCTGCAGCTGGTCGAGGCTACTATTCCCGAGCCAATACCGCATTACCCCGAAGGCCATTTTGCGGTTAGCGAAGAACGCGCCGAATACCTCAATTCCCTTCCGATCGACCCCAAGCCCCTCGAACGATGAATCCGCTGCGCCAATGGGACATCGTAAAGGTACGGATCAATGCCAACGACAGGGACGAGCACCCAGCCATTGTCCTATCCCCTGTTGAGGTTGTTTCGTCGCCTCGGGTCGACCGAATAAACGTCATCTATGGCTCCACGCGAAGGCCTGCGCAGGAAATCCGCCCGGGCGAGGTCCTCCTCGATGAAGCAGACGGCCTAGATCATCTCACGGTCTTCGATTGCCTCCTTTTCCCGGTGGTCAAGAAGGCTGCGATTTCAGGGGTTGTGGGCCATGTTTCGGCAGAGCGAAAGCGGCACTTGCACCGGACGCTTGTCGCGGCACTTCGCCTCTTTTCTTGAACCCCCGACGAATCCTCCTGCAGGAGGATTCCCCTACGGCGCCGGTTCCGTTTTCTTAAGGAATCCCCGGTCGCTTAGCCAGTCGGCCATCCGGTCGGGCCAGTGGTTGACCGCCTTGAACGTCGAGCGGTCGCCCATGTTAAATGCGTGCTTGCCCTGGGCGATGAAGTGGGCCTCGACCGACACCTTGGCGTCCCTGAACTTCTCGAGAAGCGCAAGCGCCGCCGCATCGCAGCCGTACTCGTCATCGTTCGCCGCGATGAGGAAGGCCGGCCGCGTGTCGGCCGGGACAACGTCCGGGATGAGGTCCTTTCCGGGGTAGACCATCATCTCGAAATCCGGGCGGCCGTTTGTCCGGTCGACGGGATCGGCAGCCTTGGGGTCGCCGTCGCCCTTGTCGAACGCGACCATCGTCACCACCACCCCACCCGCTGAGAACCCCAGGATACCGATGCGGTGCGGGTCGACGTGGAACTCGCCTGCTCGGTGGCGTATAAGCCGGAGCGCGCGGTAGGCGTCCTCCCGGACATTGGCCAGGGTGTACGGTGAGCCCTCCTGGTTCGGCAGACGGTACTTCAGGGCGAAGGCCGTGACTCCAAGGCCGTTCAGGAACTCGGCCGCCTGCCTCCCCTCGGCGTTGAACACCAGCTCCCGGAATCCCCCTCCCGGGACCACCAATACCGCGCAGCCGTTGGCCTTTTCCCGCGGGGGCGCAAAGACCGTGATCGAGGGGTTGTTGACGCTCCTCACCCAGTAGTCCTTCGCCTCCTACGGCAGGTCCCTGCGGTTTTCAAAGCCCGGCGCGCCATTGGGCCAGAGGGGGATCACCTGCGGCTGCTGGGCGGCGGCGACAAAGGGAAGCAGTAGGGCGAGGATGCTGCACGGGAGGCGTGACTTCATGGTGGGTGGGGTGTTCTGGGCCCGCGGGGTCGGCCGACCGTGTGCCCCGCACCCACATACCGATATCCATCGGGCGCGATTCCTCAATACGATATCCGGCCCGCGGGAACCGCTGCCTTGCCAACGCTGGCCGCGAAACCAAGCTTCCCAAAATGCGCCCGACCCTCTCCTTCATGGTCCTGATCGCTGGATTGTGGCTCGTCTACCTGGGCTACCAGCGGCAGCAGTCGCTCGAAGGAAAGGCCGCCGACACCTTCGCTAGGATCGGCCAGAAGCTTGACGGCGGGGACCACATGCCGACCCACATGACGTACTACATCGCGGGCGCCGTGCTCGCGGTCGGCGGGGCGGTCGGCCTGGGCCTCGTCAAGAAGTAGCCCCGGGAGGCTTGCGGACGCGCCAGCGCCGCAGGGCGGCTCCCGTCGCCGAGCCTTCGCATGCCTCAATGTCAGCGCGCGCGCCAGCGAAGACGAGTTCGCCGCCGCTGCGGCCCCCGCCCGGTCCGAGGTCGATGATCCAGTCCGCCAGGTTGATGACCTCGAGGTTGTGCTCGATCACGAGGACCGTGTTGCCCGAGTCCCTCAGCTTGAAGAGCAGGTCCATCAGCTTCTGGATGTCGATCCAGTGGAGCCCCGTCGTGGGTTCGTCCAGGATGTAGAGCGTGTGCCCTTGCTGTCGCTTGCTCAATTCGAGCGAGAGCTTGAGCCGCTGGGCCTCCCCTCCGGAGAGCGTCACCGCGGACTGCCCCAGCGCGAGGTACCCGAGCCCGACCGCGTCGAGCGTCTGCAGCTTGTCGATCACGCGCGGGATGTTGCGGAAGAGCTGGATCGCCTCGCGCACGGTCAGGTTGAGGACATCCGCGATCGACTTCCCGTGGAAGAGGACCTCGAGGGTCTCGCGGTTGAACCTGCGGCCGCCGCAGCTTGTGCACGGCGCGTACGCGTCCGCCATGAACTGCATGTCGAGTTTGATCACGCCGTCGCCCTGGCAGCGCTCGCAGCGGCCGCCGCGCACGTTGAACGAGAACCGGCTCGCCTTGTAGCCCCGGACGCGGGCGAGCGGGACCTGCGCGAACAGGTCGCGCAGAAGGTCGAGCAGCCCGACAAAGGTCGCCGGGTTCGACCGGGGGCTTCTCCCGATCGGGTCCTGGTCCACCTGGACCAGCTTGTCGAAGAAATCGAGGTTCTCGATGCTGCGGTGCCTGCCCGGGATCGACTTCGCCCCGTTGAGCCTTCGCGCCGCGGCCGCGGCGAGGATGTCATTGACGAGCGTGCTCTTGCCCGAGCCCGAGACTCCCGTCACGCAGGTGAGCAGCCCCAGCGGGAACCGCGCGTCGATGCCCCGCAGGTTGTGCTCGGCCGCGCCGCGCACGGTGAGCCACGCGCCGTCCGGGGCCTTGGCCGCAGCGTCCTTGTGCACGGACATCTTGCGGGCGAGGAAGGGCCCGGTCTGGGAGACCCGGGCGGGCTGCGCCGCGCACGCCTGCGGCGTGCCCTGGAAGAGCAGCCGGCCCCCCTCCACACCGGCCTCGGGCCCCAGTTCGATGATCTCGTCGGCGGCGCGCATGGTCTCCTCGTCGTGCTCGACCACGAGGACCGTGTTGCCGCGGTCCCTGAGCCCGCGCAGCTGCGAGAGGAGCCTCTCGTTGTCCACGGGGTGCAGGCCGATGCTCGGCTCGTCCAGAACGTAGATGACCCCGATCAGCCCCATGCCGAGCTGCGTGGCGAGGCGCACCCGCTGGGCCTCGCCCCCGGAGAGCGTCGCGTAGTCGCGGTCTAGGTTTAGGTAGCCGAGGCCCGTGTTCAATAGGAACGAGAGCCGCTGCTCGATCCCGATGACGACCTCCCGGAGCGCCTCGCTCGAGTCCAGCGCCGCCACCAAGCCCCTCGAGAATTCGTGCGCGGCGGCGATGTCCATCGCCATGAAGCCCGCGAAACCGAGCTCGGCCCCGGGCGGGCCTATCCGGACGGCGGCGCTTCGCTTGTTGAGCCGCGCCCCGCCGCACGCCGGGCACGGGCCCGCCACCATGAAGGTCGACAGGCGGGCCTGGAAGCCCTCGCTCTCGGTGTTCCTGAAGCTGTGCTCGATGTCCGCGAGGATCCCCGCGAAGGGCATCGCCTTCGCCTCCCGCATCCGCCGCAGCTTGAAGGCGAAGAGGCGCTCACCCGTGCCGCCTAGGAGCGCCGATCGCGTCTCGTCGGGCAGCTCCTTCCAGGCTACGTCGGGGTCGAACGGGAGCTGCTCGGCCAGCTGCTTTAGGGTCGCGTTGTGCTTGATGATCAGGTTTTTCCCGCCGATCCGCCACGGCTTGATAGCTCCCCCGCGCACGGACTTCTCGGGATCCGGGATGACGAGCTCGGCGACGGGCCGCAGCCTGCGCCCTAGGCCGCCGCACTCGGGGCACGCCCCCTCCGGGTGGTTGAAGGAGAAGTGCCTCGGCGTCAGGCGCTCGAAGACGTCCCCGCACACCTCGCAGGCGAGGTGCTGGCTTAGCGCGATCTCCCTCCACGGGGCCTCGGCGGTCTTCTGCGCGAGCACGAACGCGCGGTCGCTGCCCTCCCGGAACGCGAGCTCGAGCGAGTCGGCGATCCGGCTGCGCTGCTCGGGCACCGCCACCAGCCGGTCGATGACCACCTCCACGGCGACTTCCGACGCGCCCGTCGGCACCAGGTTCGCCTCGTCGAGCTCCCGGACCGCTCCCCCGAGCCTCACCCGTTGGAATCCCCGCTGGCGCAGCCGCGGCAGCTCGTCGCGCAGGACGCTCGGCTTGGCGCGCAGGACCGGCGCGAGGATCATGACCCGCTCGCCGGCGCACTCGCAGAGGATGCGGCCCACGTTGTCGTCGAGCGACCTGCGGACGACCCGTCCCCCGTCCTTCGGGCAGCGCTGCTCCCCGGCGAGGGCCCACAGCAGGCGCGAGTAGTCCGCCACCTCGGTGACGGTGGCGATCGTGGTGCGCGGGGACGCCCCGCCGGTGCGTTGCTCGATCGCGAGGACGGGCGAGAGCCCGTGGATGAAGTCGACATCGGGGCGCTTGAGCTGGTCGAGCACCTGGCGGGCCTGGGTCGAGAGGCTCTCCATGTACTTGCGGTAGCCCTCCGCGTACAGGGTGTCGAAGGCGAGCGAGGATTTCCCGGAGCCGCTGGGGCCCGTCAGCACCACAAATTTCCCCCGGGGGATCCTCAGGTCGAGGTTCTTAAGATTGTGCTCGCGCGCTCCTTTGATGTGGATGTGTGTAGCAGCCTCCATGATCGCAACCGTCAAACGTATCCAAAAGCGCCCCGGCGCAAACGCAATCGGCCGCTTTCTGCGCCGGGCCGCGCTGGCGCTTGCCGGCGCGCTCGCGGCCGCGCCGGCCCCCGCGGCTGATACGATCGACCCGCACATCGGGCTTCGCGATGGCGAGAGCCTCACCTACAGCGTGCGCTGGGGGCTCATTCCGTTCGTGGGCAGGATCAAGATCTCGGCCGACAGGATCGGCGCCGGCACCGACGCCGTCATGCGCGTGACGACCACGACCTGGACGTCGGGGCTCGCGCGCGGGCTCTTCCCGTTCGACGGGAGGGGTGAATCGGTCTACCAGGCCGCGAGCGGCCGGCTGCTCTCGTCGAGCGAGTGGAGCACCTACCGCAACAAGGTGGTGAAGAACTCGATGACGTTCAACTACGCGAGGAAGGTCGCTCTCTACACGGACGAGATCCATCCCGAGAAGTCGCACGCGATCCCGATACCCGAGGGCAACCCGTCCGACCTCATCCTGGCCCTCATCAAGACCCGCTTCTGGAACATCACCCCGGGGCAGAAGCGCGACGCGCTCGTCTTCTTCCAGGACCAGTTCTATCCCCTCACGATCATCGCGCAGGACGAACCCGAGGTCGTCCTCACCGCGCTCGGCTTCTTCAACACGATGGCGCTCGTTCCGCGCATGGAGAAGACCCCCCCGATAGGTATGTTTAAGCGGGGCTCCACGGTGCAGGTGTGGATCGAGACCGACGACGACCGACACCTGCCGGTGCGCTTCCAGGTCGGTTTCAGGTTTGGAACCGGCACCGCGTCGCTAATCGAATACCACCCGCCAAAATAGCCTTGCTTTGACTCTCCCCAAACCGCTTAGTCAGCGGTTTTATTTCATGAAAGCCACCATCAAGACCCAGGGACAGCAGTTCACCATAACGGAGGGGGATATCCTCATCGTGAACCGCTTTCCGAACACCGAAGCCGGCGCAATCGTCGAGATTAGGGACGTGCTGACGGCCGGTGAGGGCGCTGATTTCAAGGTGGGCAGGCCCACCCTTCCGGGTGCCTCGGTTTCCGCGAAGATCCTGGAGAACAAGCGGGGCGATAAGGTGGTCGTATTCAAGAAGAAGAAGCGCAAGGGATACGAGCGCAAGCAGGGCCACCGCCAGGAGCTTTCCGTCATCAAGATCGAGACCATCAAAATCTGAGGAGAACCACGTCATGGCGCACAAGAAGGGTCAGGGGACATCCGTTAACGGCCGCGAGAGCCACTCCAAGCGTCTTGGCATCAAGATGTTCGGTGGCGAGAAGATCCTTGCGGGAGGCATCATCGTTCGCCAGCGGGGGACAAAGCACCATCCCGGCAAGAATGTCGGGGTCGGCCGCGACTGGACGCTCTTCGCCCTGAAGGACGGCGTCGTTAAGTTCGACAAGGTGCACCGCAAGGTGTCCGTCGTCACCGCAGGCTGAGGATAGCCGGGCGGGCGCACGTGTCCGATCGCCTGAACGAACTGAGGCGCCAGCGCGACCTCGCGAGGCAGCAGCTCGCGTGGCTGGAGTCCGAGATCTCGGCGGCCGAGGGTGCCGCGCGGGCTCCCGCGCCCGGCCAGGGCCAGCCCGCGCAGCCAGCGGCCCCCTTTGAAGAACCGAAAGGCGCCGAGGCTATCCTTGAGGAGTTCCGGCAGGCCCCGGCATCGATCGCCAAGCAGACGAAGCTTGGCTGCGTCCTTTATTTCGCGGGCGCCATGGCGCTCCTCATCCTGGCCGTCGCCGCCGTCTACCTTTACGCAAGGGCCACGCGCGGCCGCTGAACGGGCGGCTCTCTCAGTTGGCGGCCGGGTAGCTCCCCAGCCACTTCACGAGCGGGCAGAACTTCTTGAGCTCACCCAGGGCCTGCTTCATCGGCGGATCCTCGTAGTGGCCGGTCACGTCGATGAAGAAGTAGTAGTCCCACGGGCGCTTCTTGCTCGGCCGCGACTCGATCTTCGAGAGGTTGATCCCCCGCTTGCCGAACGGCATCAGCATCTTCAGCAGCGAGCCCGAATGCGAGGACGCCTCGTCGCCGAGCGAGATCAGGAAGCTCGTCATGTCCTTGCCCCCGCCGACCGTCCCGGCGGGCTTGCGCCCGAGCACAAAGAAGCGGGTCGTGTTGTCGGCCTTGTCCTGAATGTTGCGCACGAGCACCGGCACCCCGTGGTGGGCCGCGGCGATCTCGCTGGCGACCGCCGCCGCCAAGGGGTCCTCCTTCGCTATCTGCACCGCGCGGGTCGTGCTCGGGGCCTCCACGAGCTGGGCATGGCCCAGGTGGCGCTGCAGCCAGTGCCGGCACTGCGCGAGGGCCTGGTCCTTCGAGTAGACCCTCTCGATCTTGTCGAGGGGCGACTGGGTGATCAGCGCATGCGCGATCTCCATGTAGATCTGGCCCACGATCTTCAGGTCGCTCTCCACGAAGCTGTCGAGCGCCTCCCGGACGCTGCCCTCCGTCGAGTTCTCGATCGGAATCACCGCGTTGTCCGCCTCCCCCTTCTCGACCGCGGTGAAGATGTCCTCGATGGTCGCCATCGCGTGGTAGTCGACGCTCGCGCCGAACTTCTTCATGGCGGCGCAGTGGGTGTTGCTCGCCTCCGGCCCGAGGTAGGCGACCAGGAGCGGCTTCTCCAGGGCGATCGCCGCGGACATGATCTCGCGGTAGATCGCCCGGAGGGCCTCGTCCTTGATCGGCCCCTCGTTCTCCGAGCAGACCTTCCGCAGCACGGCGTCCTCCCGCTCCGGCACGAAGATCTCCCCTCCCGCCTTGCGCTTGATCTTGCCGATCTCGGCGGCCAGCGCCAGGCGCCGGTTGACCAGCTCGACAAGCCGGTCGTCGAGTTTGTCGATCTTCTTGCGGATCGGGGCCAGGTCCATCAGGGGGCCGCGGTTTCGGGCGCAGGCGCCGGCGTCTCGGACGGTGCCCCAAGGGCGAGCTCGTCCAGTCCCATGTCAGCGTCGTTCGGGGTGTGCCCGGCCTGGCCCCCCCTCAGCCACTCGTCGATCTGGCGCGAGGACAGCACGTCGGAGGCGGGCAGTTCGTCGAGCGACTTGACCCCGACGAACTCGAGAAAGCGCTCGGTCGTGCCGTACTGGATCGGGCGCCCGGGAAGCTCGGCCCGCCCGACGACGACGATCAGCTCGCGCTCGAGGAGCTTCGCGAGGCCCGCGTCCGCGGACACCCCCCGCACCGACTCGATCTCCGAGCGGGTCACGGGCTGGCGGTACGCCACCACCGCCAGGGTCTCGATTGACGACTGGCTCAGCTTCACCGGGGGCGGTTCCTCCCTAAGGATGCGGATCCAGCGTGCGAAGCGCGGGTGGGTGGCCAGGCGGTAGCCGGAGGCCCCGTCGACGAGCGCCAGCCCGTCGTCCGCCGCCGCGAGCTCGGAAGCGATCTCGTCCATCGCCTCGCGGATCTGCGCGGCCGTCACAAGCGCCGGCACGTCCAGGTAAAGGTCGGGCGAGTCGGGCGGCTCGGCCGGCGCGTCCGAGGCCTCCGCCGGGGCCGCGGCGGCCGCGGACCCCTCGGGCGCGACCGGCGCCGGGGGCTGCCGGTGGAACCGCTCGAATGCCGCCTGGATGTCCTTAATGGAAAGCGGCTGGCTCGAGGAAAAGAGGAGCGCCTTGAGGACTTTTTTCAGGTTGAACGCCATGCTGGGGATCGTGGAGGAGTGAATCGCCTCGGTGAGGGGCCATGCAACCATGAAAACACCGCTTGCCCGGGCCGCGGCGCTCTGGTGGTCTTCGGGTTCGCCCATGAGCGCCTCCAAAGACTCGCCCCGCAAGCATTCCTCAATCGTGGTCGACGGACCCGACCGCTCGCCTAACCGCTCCATGCTCCGCGCGGTCGGATTCACCGACAAGGACTTCTCCAAGCCGATCGTCGGCATCGCCTCGACCTGGAGCATGGTGACTCCGTGCAACATGCACATCGACCAGCTGGCGCGCGACGCGGCCGCGGGCGCCGACGGGGCCGGCGGCAAGGCGATCATCTTCGGGACCATCACCGTCTCGGACGGGATCAGCATGGGGACGCCGGGCATGCGCTACTCGCTCGTGTCGCGCGAGGTCATCGCGGACTCGATCGAGACGGTCGCGGGCGCCGAGGGGTTCGACGCCGTGGTCGCCATCGGCGGCTGCGACAAGAACATGCCCGGTTGCCTGATGGCGCTCGCGCGCCTCAACAGGCCCTCCGTCTTCGTCTACGGCGGGACGATCCTGCCGGGCATCCACCCGGGAACGAAGAAGGAATGCGACATCGTCTCCGTCTTCGAGGCCGTGGGCCAGCATTCGGCGGGCAAGCTTGACGACGCGGGCCTGCACGCCGTCGAGGCGTGCTCGATCCCCGGGCCGGGCTCCTGCGGCGGGATGTACACGGCCAACACGATGGCCTGCGCGATCGAGGCGCTCGGGATGAGCCTGCCGAACAGCTCGACGCAGCTCGCCGTCGGCGAGGAGAAGCGCGACGACTGCCGGCGAGCAGGCGAGGCGGCGCTCGCCCTCCTCAAGGCCGGGATAAGGCCTAGGGACATCCTCAGCAAGAGGGCCTTTGAGAACGCGATCACGGTCGTGATCGCGCTCGGCGGATCGACGAACGCCGTCCTCCACCTCCTGGCGATCGCCCACAGCGCCGGCGTCAAGCTTTCGATCGACGACTTCACGCGCATCGGCAAGCGGGTCCCGGTCCTGGCCGACCTCAAGCCGTCCGGGAAGTACGGGGTCTCGCACCTCGTGCGGATCGGGGGCCTGCCGCCCCTGATGAAGATGCTCCTCGACCGGGGGCTGCTCCACGGCGACTGCGTCACGGTCACGGGAAAGACCGTGGCCGAGAACCTGCGCGGCGTCGGGCCCTATCCCGCGGACCAGGATGTCATCCGCCCGTTCTCCGACCCCATCAAGCCCGACAGCCACCTGCGCGTGCTCTACGGCAACCTGGCCCCCGGAGGGGCCGTGGCGAAGATCACCGGCAAGGAGGGGCTTCGTTTCTCGGGAAGGGCGATCGTCTTTGAATCCGAGGAGGGCGCGCTCGCGGCCATCCTCGACGGCCGCGTGAAGGCGGGGCACGTGATCGTCATCCGCAACGAGGGCCCGGTCGGCGGCCCGGGCATGCGCGAGATGCTCGCCCCCACGAGCGCCGTCGTGGGCAAGGGCCTCGGCAGCGAGGTGGGCCTGATCACCGACGGCCGCTTCTCGGGCGGCAGCCACGGGTTCGTCGTCGGCCACATCACCCCGGAGGCCGCCGTCGGCGGCCCGATCGCCATCGTGCGCAACGGCGACACGATCACGATCGACTCCGTCGCCAACACGCTGGCGCTCGGCCTCGCCCCCAAGGACTTAAGGGCGCGCCTGAAGGCGTGGCGCCCAAGGAAACCCAAGGAGACCCGCGGGGCGCTCGCGAAGTACGCCAGGCTCGTGACGAGCGCCTCCGAGGGCGCGGTGACCGACAAATACCTATCCCTATGAGCTGGAACCGGTTCAAGCAACACCACTACGAGGACGCGGCGCTCGGCGTCGCGCTCGACATCAGCCGCATCCCGTTCCCCGACGGCTACCTGGACTCGATGGAGCCCCGGATGCAGCAGGCCTTCGCCGCGATGGCCGCCCTGGAGGCGGGCGCGATAGCGAACCCGGGCGAGCAGCGCAGGGTGGGCCACTACTGGCTGCGCGCCCCGCAGCTCGCCCCCGACAAGACGATCTCCGCGGAGATCTCCTCCACGCTCGCGTCGATTCGCGATTTCGCGGCAAAGGTGCACTCGGGGGCCGTCGCCGGCCCGAAGGGGAGCTTCACCCACCTGCTCGTCATCGGGATCGGGGGCTCGGCCTTGGGCCCGCAGTTCGTGAGCCACGCGCTCGGCCAGCCGGGCACCGACCGGATGGAGGTGCACTTCTTCGACAACACGGACCCCGACGGCATGGACTACGTCCTGGCGCGCCTCGGCGCCAACCTTGCCCGGACCCTCGTGGTGGTGATCTCCAAGTCGGGGGGCACCGTCGAGACGCGCAACGGGCAGCTCGAGGCCGCCGCCGCCTTCCGGGCCGCCGGACTCTCCCACCCCGGGCACTTTGTCGCCGTCACGGGCGCGGGCTCGAAGCTGGACCAGCTCGCGCGCAAGGACGGCTGGCTCGCCACGTTCCCCATGTGGGACTGGGTCGGCGGGCGCACGAGCGAACTCTGCGCGGTCGGGCTCCTGCCGGCCGCCCTCCAGGGCCTCGACATCGACGCGATGCTCGCCGGGGCCGCGGCGATGGACGCCGTCACCCGGCGCCCGGCGACGCGGGAGAACCCGGCCGCCCTCCTCGCGCTCATGTGGCATTTCGCGACGGACGGCCGCGGCGCAAAGGACATGGTCGTCCTTCCCTACAAGGACCGCCTGCTGCTCTTCTCGCGCTACCTCCAGCAGCTCGTGATGGAGTCCCTCGGCAAGGAGTTCGACCTGCAGGGACGCGTCGTCAACCAGGGCATCGCCGTCTACGGCAACAAGGGCTCGACCGACCAGCACGCCTACGTGCAGCAGCTGCGGGAGGGCGTAAAGAATTTCTTCGTCACCTTCATCGACGTGATGAAGGACCGCGCCGGCAGGCCGCTCGAGGTCGAGCCCGGGATCACGAGCGGCGACTACCTCCAGGGCTTCTACCTGGGCACCCGCGACGCCCTGAGCGAGAAGGACCGCTGGTCGATCACGCTGACCTTGGCCGAGGTGTCGGCCCGCTCGATCGGCATGCTGATCGCCCTCTACGAGCGCGTCGTCGGCCTGTACGCCTCGCTCATCGACGTCAACGCCTACGACCAGCCGGGCGTCGAGGCCGGCAAGAAGGCGGCGAGCGGGGTCATCGCGCTACAGCAGAGGCTCGTGGCCGCGCTCAGGGCCTCACCGGGCAGGGCGCAGACGGCCGAGGCGCTCGCGGCCCAGGCCGGCGGCGAGCCCGAGACCGCGTTCAAGATCCTCGAGCACCTGGCGGCCAACGGATCGGTCCGCAAGACGCCCCGCTCCCCCTGGTTCGAGTCGACCTACGGCATATGAGCAGTGGCGACTTGCATCCGCGGCAATTGCCCGTAGTTTCGGCGCGACAATGAATTCGGCCATGAAACGCGCAGCAGCCGTAGTCCTGATCGCCCTTGGCTCCCTTCTGGCGGGGTGCTCCTCGGACACGCCCGAAGCCTCCTCCATCCCCTGGAACCAGCCCGCGGACTGGGAGGGGCAGATCCCGGGAATGAGCGGCAGCGGCAGCCAGGTGCATTGAGCCCGGAGCCGGCGAACGCGTCGCTCGCGGCCGAGCCCGGCCATCTCTACGTCGTTGCGACGCCGATCGGGAACCTTTCGGACCTGAGCGCCCGCGCGGGCGCGATCCTGGGATCGGTCGACTTGGTCGCCTGCGAGGACACGCGCACGACGGGCGCGCTCCTCGAGCGCCTCGGGATCCGCCGGGAACTCCTTGCCTACCACGAGCACAACGAGCTCGAGGCGGCCGAGCGCCTCGCGGACGCGATCGCCTCGGGAAGGTCCGTGGCGCTGGCCACCGACGCCGGGACACCCGGCCTGAGCGACCCCGGATTTCGCGTGGTCCGCGCCTGCCGCCGCCGGGGCCTTCCGGTCGTCCCGGTTCCCGGCCCGGTTGCCTTCGCTGCGGTGCTCTGCGCCAGCGGGCTCCCCACGAACGGCTTCCTCTTCGCGGGTTTCCTTCCCCCCAAGGCTTCGGCCCGGCTCGCGTTCTACGGAAGGTACAAGGACTTCGGCTACACGATCGCCCTCTACGAAAGCTGCCACCGGATCGCCAAGGCGATGGACGACATTGTCGCCGCCCTCGGGCCGGAGCGCGTCGTCTGCGTCGCCAAGGAGGTGACCAAGCTCCACGAGGGCTTCTGGGTGGGCCCCGCGGCCGAAGTGCGCGACCGCTTGGCCAAGGCGAGCCTCAAGGGGGAATTCACGCTCCTCATAGCGCCGGCGGACTACCGGCTCTAGCGCACCCCTCCCATGCGCGCCGCCGTCGTCGATGTCGGGAGCAACTCGATCAAGCTCCTGCTCGCCGAGCGCGGGCCGGGGGGCCTCCTGGTCGAGGTCTTCTCCGAGACGCTCGAGGTCCGCATCAGCAAGGGTATCGGCTCCGACCGGCCGCTGCTTGCCCCGGAGGGCATCGAGCGCGGCGCCGCGGCAGTCGCAAGCCTCCTTTCGCGCGCACGGGGACTCGGCGCCGACCGCATCGCGGTCGTCGCCACGAGCGCCGTCCGCGACGCTTCGAACGGCGGCGAGTTCCTGGCGAAGGTCCAGTCCGCCTGCGGGGAGCGCCCCCGGATCCTGACGGGCGCCGAGGAGGCGGATCTCATCGGCCGGGGCCTGACGACCGACCCCTCGCTTGCCGCCCTGCGCGACTTCCATGTCTACGACCTCGGCGGCGGCAGCCTCGAGTGCCTCTCCTTCAGGGACCGCGCGGTCGAGCGCGCCGTGAGCCTGCCGCTTGGGTGCGTACGCCTGACGGAGCGGTTCGTCCCTTCAGGCGAGGGACCCGTCCCCGAGGCGGCGCTGGCGGCGGTCTCCCGGCACGTGAAGGACGTGCTTCTCGCTTCCGGCTTCCCGTTTCCGGTCCCCGACGGAAGGCTCGTCGTCGGGACGGGCGGCACGCTCACGAGCGTCCGGGCGATGGCCGCGGCCGCGGGCGGCGTCGCCCTCGAGCGAACCGATCCGCTGATACGGGTCGCGCGGCTTCGCGAGATCCTGGCCGCGGCCGCGGCGCTCGGGCTTGGGGCGCGACGGGCGACCAACGGCCTGTCCCCGAAGCGAGCCGACGTCTTCCCGGCGGCGCTCGCCACCTTGATCGCGCTCGCCGAAGTCGGCGCGATACTGGCCTTTCACCACTCGGTGCGCAACCTGCGCTGGGGTGTCGCGGCGGAGCTGCTCGGCTAGGCCAGCCGGCTAAGGATCAGACCTTCAGCCTGTACCCTAGGCGCGCGATCAAGCCCGTCGCCTGAACGACGAGCAGGGCCATCACGAAGGACCCCATGACCGTGGCCGCCGCGGGAAGGCTGTGGTGGAAGAAGACGACGGCGAGCGCCCTTTCCCCCGCAAGGCCCACGGCGAGGTAGAGGAAGGGGTGCAGCAGGTAGGCCAGGAGCGGATTGGCCCCGGCCGGCTGGAAAATCCGGCTCCAGCGGCAGCGGCCGCGCACGTCCATGAGCCACGAGAGGAACGCCCACACCGCGCAGGTGATCGCCGAGCAGTACATGCACCACGACGGCGTGCCTCGGATCTTGTTGATGCCGTATGGGGCGTCGAGAAGGGCGCCCACGAGCAGCAGGCCGACCGAAAATGCGAGGGCCCAGCGAATCCGCTCAGCCGGCCGGTCGATTCCCGAACCCTTCGTGAGGACCGAGCCAAGGCAGCAGCCGGCCATCGTGATCGCCGCCAGGGATCCGGACCCGCCGATTCCGACTTGGTCATTGACCCAGGCGAAGACGGCCTCGACGCCGGCCAGCGCCGGCGCCGCCCAGCCCAGCCACGGCCGCGAGGCGAGCTGCCCGGGAAGGTCAGAGCGGGCCGCGACATAAAGCAGGAGGAGCCAGCCGGTCGCGCCGACCAGCCACTCCCGGCGCCGGCCCGCGACCAGGTACACGACGGAGGCCGCCAGATAGGCCCACGCGATCAGCCCGAGGATGCCCCACCATGAGTGCCGCAGCCAGACCCCGTCGGTCCGATCGAAAAGCGGGCCAAGCACCAGCGCTTTCCCCTCGGCCGTCCGGTAGGCGAGCACGAGCGCCACCAGGGCGGCCGCCCCGATCGCCCGGCCGGCCCGCAGGAGGGTCCTCCCTCGTCCCGCCTCACCCGGCACCACCGCGAAGGTGAGGAACATCGCGACATAGGCCAGGGCGCCCCAGAGGCCGTTCGGCCACGGCTCATACTTCTCCATGTTCACCATGACAACCCCGATGACCAGCAGGGACGCCGTGCGCGCGAGCACCTTCCTCAGGAGCTGGCCCCGCGTCTGCCCGAGCGCCCGCGCGCGCTCGAACGCGATCGGGATCGATACGCCCACGATGAACAGGAAGGCCGGAAAGACGACGTCCGGAAGGTGCATCGCGTCGGCGTTGACGCCGACGTGCTTGAGCCAGGCGGGCGCCTGGGGCGTCTCCCCCAGGTCGTTCACGAATACCATGAGCGTGATGACGAGCCCCCGCAGCGCGTCCACTGAGGCGATCCGCGGTGCTCCGGGCGAGGGAGCTGGCGCAGCTTCCGGGACGGGTGTCTGGGTCATGGGGGGAACGGCGGGCGCGCGCGTCGCAGCGCACCACGCAAATGGGGTTTCTCTATCCTACACCGGCTGACCCTCGCCGCGGCAAGGCCCAATGCGGAGAGCCGCAGACGCCCTTGCCGGCACACGCAAAAAAAGCCCGCCCCTTTCGAGGCGGGCTTAATTGGGAAGTCTAGGCAGGCGGCTACTTCTTGACCTGCGAAACGTGCGTTGCGACGGGCAGCATGAGCTTCATTTTCCGGCTTTGTTTCCGTGCGAGGGGATCACTTGGTGATCTCGTGGTACGTGCCGTTGGCAAGCGAGGTGCGGACCTTGGCCGCCGCGACATACCAGTCCTTGAGCAGTGCCTTGTCGGAGAGCGCGTCGAGCAGCTCCGCCACCCGCGCCTGGGACGGAAGCGAGATGACCACCAGGTGGGTCGAGGAGGTGCGCCCGGAAATCTCACGGTAGAGGTTGATCTTCGTGTCCTTGAAGCCGTTCGCGTCAAAGATCCCCTTCAGGTCGTCGAGCGTCTTCAGGTAGGTATCCTCGTCGGTGACCGCAACGCTTGTGTTGAACACCGCACCGCCCTCGTAGACGCCGTCGTTGCGGACCGCCTTGTAGAGTTCGCTCGGCCCCAGGTGGCGCATGTCCTTCAGCTGCTCGAGCACGACGTCCATCTCCGGGTAGTTCTTGAGCTTGTCATCGATCTTGTAGATGTCGGCGGCGGATGGGTAGGAGGTCACCACGAAGATCGCATGCGAGCTTTCGCCGGCGAAGTCCCCCTCCCACACGTGCCGGTAGTGCTCGATGCCGACGCGGGCCTTCACCAGGGCGTTGATCTTCGCGATCATGGCGACGTAGCCGGCCGTGTCCTTTGCGTCCACCTGCTGGACGGTCAGGACGGGGACGGGGTCGGCGAGCAGCGTTCCGGCGGCGAGCGCCAGGAGGGCGGGCAGTGTAAGCAGGGATCTCTTCATGGGATAACGGGGTTTCGTGTCTTCGGGGGTAGCGGGTGCAGCGGGCGGTATGCCCTCTGCCGATCAATAAGCCATATTAATGACCCCTATTAGAGTCAATCATCCAGCGCCAGAATCCCGGCACCCCCACCCGAGGGCGGCTCAGCCCCCCTTCAGACTCCTGATCTGCGCCCTGAAATCCGCCGGCAGCGGCGCCCTGAAATCGAGCGCCTTGCCCGTCATCGGGTGCGCCAGCGAAAGCCGCGCGGCGTGGAGCATCACCCGCCCGGGGCTGCGCCTCATCCGGGTCGTCTCCTTCCAGCCGTAGGCCGAGTCGCCGAGCAGCGGGTGGCCGAGCGAAGCCATGTGGACGCGGATCTGGTGCGTGCGGCCCGTGTGGAGCGTGCAGGTCACGAGCGCCGCCAGGTCCCCGTAGCGCTCGACGAGCTCCCAGTCGGTCCACGAAGCGCGGCCGCCGTGACCCTCCTCCACCACAGCCATCTTGTGGCGCTGGCGCACATTGCGGCCGATCGCCTTGTGGATTGTCCCGCTCATAAGTCGCGGGACGCCCGAGACGAGCGCCAAGTACTCCTTGACGACCGTGCGCTCGGCAAACTGCTTGGCGAGCGCCCGGTGCGCGGCGTCCGTCTTCGCGACGACGATGACCCCGGAGGTCTCCCGGTCCAGCCGGTGGACGATCCCGGGACGCTCGACCCCGCCCACCCCGCTCAGGCTCCCCGCGCAGTGGGCGAGGAGCGCGTGGACAAGCGTGTCCTCGCGCGTGCCCGCGCCCGGGTGGACGACCATCCCCGCCGGCTTGTCGATCGCCAGGAGGCTCTTGTCCTCGAAGAGGATCGCGAGCGGGATATCCACGGCCCGGAGCACCGCCGCAACGACGTCCGGAAAAGAGAACTCGATCACGTCGCCGCCCCGGAAGGTCGAGGAGCGCTCGAGCGGCTTGCCCTGGCGCGTGACCAGGCCCGCGTCGAAGGACCGCTGGAACGCGACCCGGCTATGCTCCGGGTAAGCCGCCGCGAGCGCCTTGTCCGCGCGCATGGGGCGCGCGTCCTCGGGGACCGTGTGCCTCTGCGGAGTGCTCACGCGCCGGCGATCCTGTCGATCTCGGAAAGCCGCCTGCGGCGCTCGTCCGCGGGCACGTCCGCAACCCTCCAGCCGTTGCGGGCCACCTGAGCGAGCTCGGCCCGCGTGAAGCCGCCCTGCAGGGCGAGCGCCGCGTACTCCTCGCAGAGCGTGTTTGCAAAGCAGAGCGGGTCGTCGGTGCTGACGGTGCAGTTGACCCCGGCCTGCATGAGCGCCCGGAGCGGGTGCGAGGCGATGTCCGGGAAGACCCCGAGGCCGACGTTGCTGAGCGGGCAGGTGTCGAAGGTGACGCCCTCTTCGGCGGCCAGCCGGACCACTGCGGGATCCTCGACGGCGCGCACGCCGTGCTGCACGCGCCTCACGCCCAGCTGCTGGACCGCCTCCCGGACGCGCGCCGGCCCGTCGAACTCGCCGGCGTGGCACTTGGTGACCTTGCCGGCCTTCCTGAGGCGCTCCCACACCCGGAAGGACCAGGGCTGCGTGGGCATCTGCTCGAACCCGTGCAGGTCCACCCCGGCGAGCCCGTCCCAGCGCTCCAGGCTGTCGATCGTCTCGCGCAGCGGCCCGTCGTAGGCGCTGCGCAGCATGCCCGCGAAGACGCGCACCTCGAGGCCCGGAGGCGCGGCGGAGCGGATGGCGTCCACGATCTCGGTGCCGGGGACGTGGATGAACTCCGTCACGTGGAGATGGAAGCTCGTCTCGACGTACCGGACGTTCTGGCTCACGTGCCCGGCGAAGATGACCCGCGCCGCCTCGTAGTAGCGCTCTGCGCTCGTGAACCAGGGGAGCGCGTGCCTTAGGAGCGTCTGCTCGAACTCGGGGAAGGTCGGATACCGGTACGACCGGCGCCGGAACGCGGGCTCAGCCGGGTAGTCCGACGGGGCCATCGGCCTCAGGAGCTCGTCATAGGGAAGCGCCCCCTCGAGATGCAGGTGGGTCTCCGTCTTGGGAAGCGCCCGGATAAACGCGTCCAGGCCGTCTGGGGGGGTGATAGCCATATACATCAACGAATCCGTATTCGTCGATATGTTCAAGCTCAACCCGCCGCCAGGAGATAGTCGGGATTCAGCTTCTGGAGCGCCTTGGGCAGGAAGAGGCCATCCTTGCGGACGAGCTTGCCGTCGAAGCGGATCTCGCCGCCGCCGTACTCCGGGCGCTGGATGCAGACCATGTCCCAGTGCACCTGGGACTTGTTCCCGTTGCCACAGTCCTCATAGGCCTGGCCCGGCGTGAAGTGGAACGACCCCGCGATCTTCTCGTCGAAGAGGATGTCGCGCATGGGCTCCAGGATGTGCGGGTTGAAGCCGAGGGCGAACTCCCCGATGTACCTCGCCCCGGGGTCGCTGTCCAGGATCTGGTTGAGCTTGGGCGTGTTGTTCGAGGTCGCCTCGACGATCTTACCCTTCTTGAAGGCGAGGCGGATGCTGTCGAAGGACGCCCCGAGATAGACCGTGGGCGCGTTGTACTGCACGACGCCCTCGACCGACTCCCTGACGGGGCAGGAGAAGACCTCGCCGTCCGGAATATTGAACTGGCCCCCGCACTCCTTCGCCCCAATCCCCTTAATCGAGAACCGCAGGTCCGTTCCCGGCCCGGTGATGTGCACCCGGTCGGTCTTCTGCATCAGCTCGGCGAGGGCCCTCATGCCGGGCTTCATCCGCGCGTAGTCGAGCGTGCACACCTTGAAATAGAAGTCCTCGAACGCCTCCGTGCTCAGGGTGGCCTGCTGGGCCATGGCCGAGGTCGGCCACCGCAGGACCACCCACTTGGTCTTGTTGACCCGCTGGTCGATCACCGGCTTCATGATCCGGCTCACCAGCTGCACCCGCGCGGAGGGGACGTCCGCCGCCTCGAAGATGTTCTCGGAGCCGCGCAGGGCGATGTACGCGTTCATCTGCTTCATGCGCGCGAGCTCGATCTCGACCGCCGCGTTGAACTGGGCCTCCTCCGCGCCGAGCGCGAGCTCGCGGGTGACGCGCGCCCGGTGGATCTGGACGTAGGGCATCGCGCCGCGGGCCCTCGCCGAGCGGATGAGCGCAATCACCATCGCGTCGGGAACGTCAAACGCGTCGATGAGGACCCGCTCGCCCTTCTTCAGGGTGGTGGAGAATCCCGTCAGTCCCTCGGCAAGCTTCTCGAATCTGGGGTCGATGATCATGGCGTCTCGCCAGTAACGCCCGGGAAATTGCGTGCCGCAAGCGCGTTCTGGGGGAAGCAGATCCGCCCCACGGCCTCGTCGAAGTCCGCGGCCCCCCGGATGATCTCGATTTCGAGGCGCAGGTAGTACACCGGCAGCGGGCTGCCGCCAGCGTCGGGGATGCGCACCGCGTCCTTCTCGGTCGTGATGAGGCACTCCGCGCGCTCGCGCTCGGCGTCGTCGTAGAGCTCCTGCAGGTCCTCGGGCTCGTAGCGGTAGTGGTCGAGGAAGCGCTCCCGGCCGACGAGGAGCGCGCCCAGGTCCCTCAGGAACTTCTCGAAGCTCTCCGGGGTGGCGATCCCGCAGAAGGCGAAGATCCTGCGGCCCTTGAGCCACTCGAGGGGCTCGCGGCCCTCGGCCCCGCCGGGCCTCACGTCGAGCCGCTGCAGGTACTGGGGCTTGTGCACGCACTCGATGATGTCGGCGTCGGGCTTGTACTTGGCGATCAGGGCCTCGAGGTCGGGGTCGCGCCTCCCGTTCGACTTGGTCAGGAAGATGTAGCTGGCCCGGCGCAGGTGCTTCACGGGCTCGCGCAGGATCCCCCGGGGCAGCATGTAGCCGTTGCCGAACGGGTTGGTCTTGTCCACGAGCAGGAGGTTCAGCTGGCCCTTGAGCGGAAGGTACTGGAACCCGTCATCGAGGACCAGCGTGTCGCACCCGTACTTCTTGATCGCGTACGCACCCGCCTTGACCCGGTTCTTGTCGACGAGGACGACGACGCCCGGCAGGTTGCGCGCGAGCATGAACGGCTCGTCGCCCGCCTGCTCGCTGTCGAGGAAGACGTTCTGCCCGTCGCTCACCACGCGCGGCGGCGGCTCGTCGGTGTGGGTGATCGCGTACCAGGCCTTCTTCCAGAACGGGGAGGCCTTGCTCTTGTAGCCGCGGCTCAGGATCGCGACCTTGCGGCCCCGGTCCCTGAGCGCCCTCGCGAACTTCTCGACGACGGGGGTCTTGCCCGTGCCCCCGACCGTCAGGTTCCCGACGACGACGACCAGGCAGCCGAGGGGCTGGTCGCGCAGGATCCTGTTGCGGTAGAGCCAGAGCCTCAGCTGGACCGCGCTGCTGAACAGGACCGACATCGCCTGGAGGAGCGCCCCGTAGATGACCGCCCCCGTGTCGACCCGCCGGCCCAGCACGACGTCGACCGTGTAGAGTTCGAACGATTGGAGTTTTCGATTGAGCCAGGAAAGCAGCATCGCGCGGCGGCCGTCTTGGGGCCCCCGTGGGGAATGAAGGTTGACGCCGCGCTCCGCGTAAACTGTTTTCAACGGTTCACCGACCCCCTCATGGCCTACAAACTCTTCATTCCCGGCCCAATTGCGGTCTCAGAGAAGACCCTCCGAGCGATGGCGCAGCCTATGATCGGCCACCGCAGCGCGGACTTCGTCGCCCTTTACCAGGGGCTGCAGCCCGACCTGCAGGCCCTGTTCGGCACGAAGGACGCCGTCTACCTTTCGACCAGCAGCGCCTGGGGCGCCATGGAGGGGGCGATCCGCAACGTCACGAAGTCGAAAGTGCTCAACTGCATGAACGGGGCCTTCTCCGACAAGTGGAACGACGTCGCGATCCGGTGCGGCAAGCAGGCGACCGCCCTGCGGTTCGAATGGGGCCAGCCCGTCGACCCGGAGGCGGTGCGCCGGGAGCTCGAGAAGGGCGGCTACGACTCGGTCACGCTCATCCACAACGAGACCTCGACCGGCTGCATGAGCGACCTGCCCGCGATCATGGCGGTCCTGCGCCAGTTCCCCGAGGTCATCTCGATCGTCGACGTCGTCAGTTCCTTCAGCGCGCTGGCGATCCCGAAGGACAGCCTGGGGATCGACATCATGATCACCGGCTCCCAGAAGGCGCTCGCGCTGCCGCCCGGCCTGTCGCTTGCCTCGGTCTCGAGGCGCGCCCTCGAGCGCGCGGCCTCCGTCCCAGAGCGCGGCTACTACTTCGACCTCCTCGAGTTCCAGAAGAACCACGAGAACGGGATGACGCCGAGCACGCCCGTCATCCCGCTGATCTACGCGCTCAAGTCGAAGCTCGAGGACATCAGGGCCGAGGGCCTGGAGGCCCGCTACGCGCGGCACGCGCGGCTCAACAAGGCGGTCGGCGCCTGGGGGTTTTCCCGGGGTTTCAGGCTCTTCCCGAAGGAAGGCTACGGCTCGGTGACCCTCAACTGCTTCGCGAACAGCCCGGGCTACGATCTGCCGGCCCTCAACAAGGTCCTCAAGTCGAAGCACCAGCTCGTGATCGACGGGGGTTACGGGAAGCTCAAGGGCAAGACGTGCCGCATTTCCAACATGGGCGACGAGACCGACGCGTCGATCGCTGCGCTCGTCGCGGCGCTCGAAAGCGCCCTCGCCGAAACCCCGAGAACGGCATCTTGAGGAACCGATTCCGAAAACTTATACTTGAAATCCCCGCCTGCGGGGCCTATCGGCTCGCGACCTCATGAAGTCACTCATCATCGCGGAGAAGCCGTCGGTCGCGGCGGACCTCGCGCGCGCCCTCGGCAAGGTCCCCAAGAAAGGCGACCACTTTGAGAACGACGACTACGTCATCTCGTCGGCCGTCGGGCACATCGTCGAGCTCCAGATGCCGGAGGACATCGACAAGAAGAAATACGGCTTCTGGAGGCTGGACGCCCTGCCGATCATCCCCGAGAAGTTCCAGCTGAAGCCGATCGCGGAGTCGAAGGAGCGCTTCGACCTGCTGAAGAAGCTCCTCGCGCGCAAGGACGTCGACCTGGTGATCAACGCCTGTGACGCGGGCCGCGAGGGGGAGCTCATCTTCACGTACATCTACCAGCTCGCGAAGTCCAAGCTGCCCGTGAAGCGGGCCTGGATGCAGACGATGACCCAGGAGGGCATCCGCGAGGCGTTCCGCAGCCTTCGGGACGGCGAGAAGATGCGCGGCCTGGCCGAGGCCGCCCGCTGCCGCAGCGAGAGCGACTGGCTGATCGGCATCAACGGCACGCGCGCGCTCACGAAACGCATGTTCGGGTCGAGGGCGGGCAACGTGGCCTCGGTGGGCCGCGTGCAGACCCCCACCCTCGCGATCGTCTACGCGCGCGAGCTGGAGATCCGCAACTTCAAGCCGCGCGCCTACTGGCAGGTCACGGCCGAGTTCCACGTCTCCAACGGGACGTACGAGGGCGTCTACCAGAGGCCCGACTTCAAGAGGACCGACGGCGACGACCTGGACCGCGTCGACCGGATCTGGGAAAAGGCGGCGGCCGAGGCGGTCTTCGAGGCCTGCAAGGGCCACCCCGACGCCTTCGTCACCGAGGAAAGGAAGGCGAGCACGCAGGCCTCGCCCCGCCTCTACGACCTGACGACGCTCCAGCGCGAGGTGAACAACCGCTTCGGGCTGTCGGCCCGGCGCACCTCGCAGATCGCGCAGGCGCTCTACGAGCGCCACAAGATGATCACGTACCCGCGCACGGACTCGCGCGCCCTCCCCGAGGACTACATCCCGACCTGCAGGCAGGCCCTCCTTAACCTCCAGGGGGACCTGGCCGTCCACGCAAACAAGGTCCTCGAGGAGCAGTGGCTCGGGCCCAACAAGAGGATCTTCAACAACGCGCAGATCTCCGACCACTTCGCGATCATCCCGACCGTGGAGGCGCCAAAGCCCCTCGAGGACATGGAGGCGAAGGTCTACGACATGATCGCCCGGCGCTTCGTGGCGGTCTTCTACCCCTCCGCGGAATTCGACACCACGACCCGGATGAGCACCGTGGCCGGCCACGCATTCAAGACCGAGGGCAAGGTCCTCACGTTCCCGGGCTGGCTCGCCGTCTACGGGAAGACCGCCATCGACGACGGCCAGCAGGACGCGAAGAACCTGCCGGCCCTTGACCCGGCCGACGGCAGCCCGCCCCGCGCCAAGACCGTGGACCCGATGCTCCACGAGGAGGCGACCCGTCCCCCGCCCCGCTACACGGAGGCCACGCTCCTGTCGGCCATGGAGGGCGCCGGCAAGCTGGTCGAGGACGAGGAGCTGGCCGAGGCCATGAAGGAGCGCGGGCTCGGCACGCCGGCGACGCGCGCCGACACGATCGACGGCCTCATCAACACCCGCTACGTCGAGCGGCAGCAGCGGGAACTCGTGCCGACGCCGAAGGCCGAGCAGATCCTTCAGTTCCTGACCGCGGTCAAGGCCGAGGCCATCACGAGCCCGGCGATGACCGGCGAGTGGGAATTCAAGCTCCGGCAGATGGAGCACGGGAAGTTCCCGCGCGAGAAGTTCATGGCGGAGGTCGTCGACACGACCAAGGGGATCGTCGACCGCGTGAAGACCTTCGAGGAGGACGACTCCGCCGCGCGCGTCACCGACATCCTCTCCCCGACAGACGGCAAGCCCCTCATCGAGACCCTGCGGGGCTACAAGTCGAAGGACGGCGAGCTCATGATCTATAAGGTCATCGGCAACCGGAAGATGTCCGAGGCCGAGGTGCGGGACCTCCTCGTGAACGGCCAGATCGGCCCGATCGACGGGTTTCGCTCGAAGGCGGGCAAGGCGTTCAGCGCGGTCCTGCGCTACAATAAGGAGGAGAAGAAGGCGGAGTTCGTCTTCGACGGGCAGCGCGACTCGAACGGGGCGATCAAGATCGACTTCACCGGGCTCAAGCCCGTGGCCGAAGCCCCCGCCCCGAGGTTCCCCGTGGGCTCCCAGGTCTTTGAGACGCCCCAGAGCTTCGTCGTGCGCGCGATGGTCGGCGCCGAGGAGAAGATCCTGGCCCGGTGCTCGAAGCGGATCCTCTCGCGGGACATCCCCCTGGAGCAGTTCATGAGGATGCTTCAGACCGGAAAGACCGACCTTCTCGAGAAGTTCTGGAGCCAGCGCACGAGGCGCCCGTTCAGCGCGTTCCTTGCCCTCAAGGAGGACGGGAGCACCGGGTTCGAGTTCGCCCCCCGAGCACCCAAGGACCCGAACGCCCCGCCGCGCGGACGCAGGCAGCGAAGGAAGCCGCCCGAGGCGCAGGCTTGAGCTTATCTGCCCGGCGAGAGCAACCTTGACCCGAGGGCGACGTCTTGCTGCATAACCACCGGCCGTGAAATCACCTAAGAACCTCATCATCGGCATCCTGGCCCTCGCCGTTGCCGCCCTCGGCGCGTTGGCTTGGCACCAGTACCGCGACCTCATTGTCCTGCGCGCGCAACTCGTTGATGGGGACACGGCTGCCCTTAAGAAGCAGCTGGCCGACGCCCAGAAGACCATCCGGGCGCTTCAGGACAGGCTCGCGGCCATCCGGGGCCGCAGGGGCGCCAACGGGGATTTGGCCGACGGCGAGGAGGGACCCAGACCCGACAGCGAAGGGCGCCGTCCCGGCGGCCGCTTCGGCGCCTTTGGGAGCCTGGCGGGCAACGCCGAGTTCCAGAAGCTCATGGCCATCCAGATGAAGGGCCGGATCAGCCAGACCTATGGCCCCCTCTTCAAGGCGCTCAACCTGAGCCCGGAGCAGCTCGCCCAGTTCCAGTCGCTCCTGGGCGACAAGCAGCAGGCCCTCATGGACGTCATGCAGGCCGCCCGCGAGCAGGGGCTCAATCCGAGGGCCGACCCCGACGGGTTCAAGACGCTCGTCAACCAGGCGGTGGCGCAGGTCGACCAGAACATCCAGCAGACCCTGGGCGACGCCGCCTTCCAGCAGTACCAGCAGTACCAGCAGACGCTTCCCGAGCGCAACACGGTCAATAGCCTGCAGCAGTCGCTCGCCTACACCCAGACGCCGCTGACCGACGACCAGGAGAACCAGCTGATCGCGCTCCTCGCCCAGTACCAGCCCCAGCGGGCCGGCAACGGGACGGCCGGCACCAGCAACGGCGCCGACGGCGGCCCCAACATCTTTAGCCTCATGAACGGGGGCGGCACCGCGCGCGTCACCAACGATGCGCTCAGCCAGGCGTCGGGCATCCTTTCGTCACAGCAGGTGAGCGCCCTCCAGCAGATCCAGCAGCAGCAGCAGGCCCAGCAGCAGATGCAGCAGATGATGCGCGCGGCGAACCAGGGCACCGGCGGGTCCGCGCCCGCGGCCCCGGCTCCGGGCGGCGGCAGGGGCTGACCCCAACATGGGGGCGCGGCGCCCCACAATACGCTTGTCGGTCCTGCGCCCGAAGCGTACCCTTGTCCCCTCTATGATCGTCACCACCGCGCAGCTTTTCAAGCACGCCTATGGCAAGTATGCCGTGGGTGCGTACAACATTAACAACGCCGAGCAGGCCATGGGCCTGTTCCGCGGCTGCATCCAGTCGCAGGCCCCCTTCATCATCCAGATCTCCAAGGGCGCCCGGAAATACACCGACAAGCGGATGCTCGAGGCCATCATCCGCGCCGCGGCGGAGATCTTTCCCGACGCCATCTTCGCCGTCCACCTCGACCACGGTGACGAGGAGACCTGCTACGACTGCATCAAGTCGGGCTTCTACAGCAGCGTGATGATCGACGCCTCCCACGAGCCGTTCGAGAAGAACATCGCGATCACCAAGCGCGTCGTCGAGGCCGCCCACGCCAAGGGGATCTCGGTCGAGGCCGAGCTCGGCATGCTCGGGGGCGTCGAGGAGGACATCAAGGTCGAGGACGGCCACGCGACCCTCACCAACCCGGTCGAGGCCGAGCAGTTCGTGAAGCGGACGGGATGCGACTCCCTCGCATGCGCGATCGGGACAAGCCACGGCGCCTACAAGTTTAAGGGCCGCCAGTCGCTGCACTTCGACGTCCTGCAGAAGATCAAGGCTCTCCTCCCCGGCTTCCCGCTGGTCATGCACGGGTCCTCGTCGGTCCCGAAGGAGGAGGTCGACCGGATCAACGCCGCCGGCGGCAAGATGCCCGGCGCCGTGGGCGTCGACCCGAACGAGTACCTGCCGGCCGCCAAGCTGGGCGTCACCAAGGTGAACATCGACACCGACGGACGCCTTGTCTGGACGCGCGTCCACCGGGAGTTCTTCCGCGACAAGCCGAGCGAGTTCGACTTCCGCCCGCCGGGCAAGATCTTCATGGACGAGTACGCGAAGTTTATCGCGAGCCGAAACGACAAGCTCGGCTCGTCGGGCCAGCTCGCCGACCTGCGCAAGTCGCTCGGCAAGTAAGCCACGGGATAACTCCCTCCCCCGAAAGCCGGCCGGCGTGACGCCCGCCGGCTTTCTCATGCCACGAAACCGTTGTACCTCTGCGGCAGAATCGCGGTCGGTAAGCCGACCGTCCGCCGGGCCGTGGCGGCCCAAACCGGCGGGCGCTCCTAATTCGGATTGACAATATCCGGTACGTGTACCTGTTTCTGTACATGAAGGCAATCACCTACACCGCCGCGCGCCAGAAGCTGGCATCCACGATGGACTGGGTCTGCGAGGACGGCACCCCGGTCATGATCACCCGAACCGGCAAGCAGCAGGCCGTCGTGCTGCTTTCAATGGCGGAGTACGACCGGCTCGAGGAGACGGCCCACCTCATGCGCAGCCCGGCCAATGCGCGCAGGCTCCTGCAGGCGATCGATGACCTCTCCAGGGGCAAGGGCAGGGAGCACAGGATTTCGTCAAAATGAGGATCGTCTTCGCACCTTCAGCCTGGGAGGACTACCAGCATTGGCAGGGTGCCGACCCGGCTGTCTTGAGGCGCATCCATGCCCTCATCAAGGATGCGAGCCGGAATCCATATTCGGGCATCGGCAAGCCCGAGCCGCTTCGCTACGCGTTCTCCGGGTATTGGTCGCGCAGGATCACCGGGGAGCACAGGATGGTCTACAAGATCGAGTCCGGTGATCTCCTGATCGCTCAGCTGCGGTACCATTACTGAGGCCGGATTCCCCACGCAGCCGCCCCTCGGTCGCGTCAGAGCGCGGGCTGGAACGCCGGGTCGCCCGTGTTCCACAGCAGGAACGTGTACTCGTCGGCGGCCATGATCGCCGCCTGGTGCTTTGTCCCGCCGATGCCGCCGTGGCCCCCCTCGTAGTCGACCCGCAGAAGGATCGGCTTTCCGCTGGAGGTGGCGGCCTGCAGCGTAGCGGCCATCTTTGCCGCCTGCCACGGGTCGACGCGGGGGTCGTTCGCCCCCGTAGTCAACATGACCGCCGGGTACCTGGCGCCGGCCTTCACGTGGTGGAACGCACTTGTGGCGTAAAGGTTCCTGAAGCCCTGCTCGGTCGTGACGGACCCGAACTCAGGAATGTTGGGCGGCCCGTTGGGCGAGGTCTCAATCCTCAACTGGTCGGAGACGGGGACCTCGTCCAATATGGCGGCGAAGAGCTCGGGCGCCTGCGTGATCGCCCCGCCCATCGTGATCCCGCCCGCGCTGCCGCCGCGGCCGCCGAGCTTTTCGGGCGACGTGTACCCCTTGGCGACAAGCCACCGGCCGCAGGCGATGTAGTCCGAAACCGTCTTCACCTTGTTCGCGTCCTTGCCCGCGAGGTGCCACTCCTCGCCGTACTCCCCGCCCCCGCGCACGTGGGCGACGGCGAAGACGCCTCCGCGCTCGAGCCAGGCGAGGCGCACCGGCGAGAACGACGCGTTGGAGGTGATCCCGTAGGAGCCGTAGGCGTAGAGGAGCGTCGGGTGCGATCCGTCCTTCGCCATGTCCTTGCGGTGCACGATTGAGAGGGGTACCAGCGCCCCGTCGGACGCGGGCACCTTGACCTCCTCCGCGACGACGCCCGAGTAGTCGACCGCCGACGGGGGATCGAGCCGGGTGTCCGAGACGGCCCCCGCGGCGGGATCGTACGCGTACCAAAGGGGCGACACCGTCCAGCTCTCGATCTTCGCCAGAAAGCCGGGGTCGTCGAACGCGGTCGTGAGGCTGCCGACCGTCCCGTCGAGCGGAAGCCTGATCTCCGTGCGGTTGCCGGACCAGTCGACGCGCGTCACGCGGCCGAGGCCGTCCTCGGTCGACTGGACGTAGAGCGCGTCTTTCGCGGCTCCCATGTGCTCTATGACGCGCGCGCTCGGGGCGATCACCACGCGCGCGTGGGCGACGTCCGGGTTCTCGGCGCTCGTTTCCAATACCTTGTAGCGCAGGGCGTCCTTGTGGCAGAGCAGGTAGAGCTCGTTCCCGTGGTTCTCGACGTCCGTGACCTCGTCGTCCACGTCGGCGACCTTCTTCCAGGCGGCAGCGCCCGAGTCGAGCTCGGCCTTGCGCGCAACGTAGATGGTCTGCTCGTTGCGCACCCCGTGGATGACGACGCCCAGGGCGTAGTCGGAGTCGGGGCTGACGCCGGCCGCGGCAAAATCGTCCTTTCCGACGGTGACGTTGGCCGAGATGCCGATCCCGAACACCGCGACGTCCTTCTCGGGGTTGGTGCCGAGCACGTGAAGGTAGGTCCGGATGTTCTCGTACTTTGCCGTGGGCGCAGCGCCGGCCGCCAGGGCCTGGCGCCGCATGTAGTAGAGCGCGCGGCCGTCCGCGCGCCACGCGGTTGCTCCGAAGTCGGTTCGATCGATCGTCTCCTTGAGCTCCTTGCCGCTCGCCGCGTCCAGGAAGTGCATCACGGCGTTCTCGGAGCCCCCCGCCGACAGCCCGACGGCCACGGTGGCTCCGTCGTCCGAGGGCAGGTAATAGGAAATGGCCTGGTGATGGCCGTCGTGGGACAGCGTGGCCGGGTCGAGGAGGAGCCGCTCGGCGCCGCCGAGCCCATCGCGCACGTAGAGCCGGGAAAGATTGGAGCCGGGCTGGAGCTTCTCGTAGAAGAAGAGGCTGCGGCGCCGGTTGACGTTGGCGGACGAGGTGATGGTCTCCATCAGCGCCTCCACCCGGCTCTCCATGGCCTTTCGCCCCGGGATCGAATCGAGGATCGCGCGCGTGCGCCCGCTCTGCGCCTTCAGATAGGCCTGAAATTCGGGGCTCTTCGAATCCTCCATCCAGCGGTAGGGGTCGGTCACCTTGGTTCCGAAATAGGTGTCCTCGACCGGGAGGGTCTTTGCCTCGGGCGCGGCAGGCAGGGCGGCGAGCGCTCGGACCGAGGCGGCGAGGACGACACCCGACAGGAGGCAGAGCGAGCGCAGGCGCAGGGAGCAGGGTTTCATGGCCCCAATGCTTGCGAGCGGCGCCGCGCTTGCAACCCCGAAGCGGCCAATGGAATCGCCTGCGCTGCAATCCCTTGGCCAAGAATGCAGCCCCTTAGGCCGCGAATCCCGCCGTCAGGGCAGCCAGGGGAACCGGCGCGAGTCGGGCTTGCGCTTGTCGCGCTGGGCCGCGTGGAACTCCTTGGCCTCCTCGCTCATGTAGTAGAGGAGCGTCGCGTTTCCCGAGAGCTCCTGGATGCCGGCCTGCCCATCGAGTTCGGCATTGAACGCGCTCTTCAGGAGCCGGATCGCGAGCGGGCTCTTCTGCAGGATCTCCCCCGCCCACTTGACGCCCTCGCTCTCGAGGGAGGCCACGGGGACGACCGCGTTCACAAGCCCCATCCCGAGCGCCTCGGCGGCCGTGTACTTGCGGCAGAGGAACCAGATCTCGCGCGCCTTCCTCTGGCCGACGATGCGTGCCAGGTAGCTCGCGCCGAACCCGCCGTCGAAGCTGCCCATGGACGGCCCCACCTGCCCGAAGACGGCGTTGTCGGCCGCGATCGCCAGGTCGCACACGACGTGGAGCACGTGGCCGCCGCCGATCGCGTAGCCGGCGACGAGCGCAATCACGACCTTCGGCATCGAGCGGATGAGCTTCTGCAGGTCAAGGACGTTGAGCCGCGGCACCCCGTCGCTCCCGACGTAGCCCGCGCTTCCCCGGACGCTCTGGTCGCCCCCCGCGCAGAACGCGTACTTGCCGTCCGTGTGGGGGCCCGCGCCCGTCAGCAGCACGACCCCCACCCGCTGGTCGTCGCGGGCGTCGGTGAAGGCGTCCATCAACTGGGCGATCGTCTCGGGCCTGAAGGCGTTTCGCTTGTGCGGCCGGTTTATCGTGATCCGGGCGATTCCGTCCGCCTTGTGGTAGAGGATGTCCGAGTAGACCTTTGACGTTTTCCATTTCGGGCTCATGGCAAGGGGGAAAAGGGACTAGGACTGCCGGCCCGCGGAGGCAAACGCCTCCTTGCGCCAGGCGGCGTCCCTCTTGCGGTCGGCGGCGATCTCCAGGACGCGGATGCCCCGCGCCGGAAGGCTCGAGACGAGCCCCTCGAAATGCGCCCAGTCCTCGACGTGGACGTGCGCGACCCCGTGGGCCGCGCAGAGCCCGGCAAAGTCCACCTCCTGGGGCGTCGCGAAGAACTCCTCGAAGACGGCGCCGAACTGCGCGACCGGCAGGTGCTCGAAGATCCCGCCCCCACGATTGTTGACGAGGACGACCGTGAGGCTGCCCTTGAACCTCGGTGCCGAAAGGAGCCCGTTTGCGTCGTGCAGGAAGGCCAGGTCGCCCGTCAGGAGGACGGCGGGGCCCGCGCCGTAGGCGACCCCGAGGGCCGTCGAGAGCGTGCCGTCGATCCCGTTCGCCCCGCGGCTCGAGAACACCCGGTACCCCCGGTCGTTCGCGGGCCAGACGAACTCCATGTCGCGCACCGGCATGCTGTTCGCCACCGACACGGCCGTCCCGACCGGCAGGCGCCGGCCGAGGATCCAGGCCGCCTTGGGCTCAACGAGCGCCTCCTCGGCCTCGAGCCGCGCGTCGAGCGCCGCGCCGGCTTGCGCCTCATGCCCCGCCCAGAGCCGCTCGTAGCCGTTCGGCGCCTCGGCCCTCGCCATCCCCTCGGCGAACGCCTGAAGCGGCACGACGACCCGCCGGGTGGGCCCGTGGAGGGCGTCCCGGTTGTCGGGCCTATCGGTGACCATGAACACGGGCGCCCCGCTCGCCTCGACCCAGCCGCGCAGGACCTTGCTGGTCGGCCACTCCCCGAGGCAGACGACCACCTCGGGCCTGAGCGAGTCTGCGGCGGCGGCCGTGCGCAGGATTGCGTCATAGCGCGTCACCAGATGGGGCACCGCCGCGGCGTGGTTGCGCACCGGCGAGAGCCCGTCCGCAAGCACCGGCCAACCGAGCCTTCTCGAGAGCTCCCCGACCGCGGCCGCGAGCGCCTGGGGCTCGGGCGCGAGCGAGGGGCCCGCCACGAGAACGCCCCTCACCGCATGGGGCAGAACCGGGACCTGCGAGACGGCGGCCACGGGGCGCGGGGGCGCCACGTGCGCGAAGAACCCCTCCCAGTCGACGCCCGCCGCGAAGGCCTCCGTCAGGCCTGCGTCCTGCGCCGGGACCAGGGGGTCGCGGAACGGGGCGTTCAGGTGCACCGGGCCCGCGAACGGTGCCAGCGACCGCTCGACCGCGTGGGCCACGCTCTGGCGCAGGTAGCGCAGCAGGGGGAGGTTCGCCTCCGGCACCGCGAGCTCGTGGTAGAGGTTCACGTGGCTTCCGTAGAGGCGCTCTTGGTCGATGGTCTGGCCGGAGGCGCAGCCGCGCATCTCGGGCGGCCGGTCCGCCGTGATCACGATCAGCGGCACGCCGGACTCCTGCGCCTCGATGACGGCCGGGAAGTAGTTAGCCCCCGCGGTTCCGCTCGTGCAGAGGAGCGCGACCGGCCGGAGCTCGCGCTTCGCCATGCCGAGCGCGTAGAAGGCGGCCGAGCGCTCGTCGAGGACGGGGATGGCCTCGATCCCGCCGTGCCGCGCGAAGGCGAAGGCGAGCGGCGTCGAGCGCGACCCCGGAGAGACGACCGCGGCGCGCACCCCCGACCGCGCAAGGGTCTCCGCCAGGACGCTTCCCCACAGGGAGTTGGCGTTTCGCGGATCGAGGCTGAGCGGGTTGACGAACATGGGCCTCATACGCCGCGCAGGGCATCCTGCATCGCCCGGAACTTGAGCTCCGTCTCGGCCAGCTCGTCCTCGGGGGTCGACCCCTCGACGATTCCGGCGCCCGCGTAGATCCTGGCGCGCGGCCCGTCCACGAGCGCGGAGCGCAGGGCCACGATGAACTCCCCTCCCCCCCGGGAGTCGATCCAGCCGACCGCGCCCCCGTAGAGCCCCCTCGGGAACGCCTCGAGCTTCGCGATCAGCGGAACGGCCTGCTCGCGCGGCGTGCCCCCGACGGCGGGCGTCGGGTGGAGCCTTCCGAGCATCTCCAGCAGGCGCACGTTCCTCGGGAGGCGGGCCTCCACCGGGGTGTGCAGGTGCTGGACGTTCGAGAGGCGCTTCAGGGACGGCCGCGCCGAGTACCTCAGCTCGAGCCCGAGCGGGGCGAGCCTGCGGACGATGGACTCGAGGACGATCCGCTGCTCCCGCAGGTCCTTCTCGCTCTGGAGCAGGCGCCGGCCGAGCGAGGCGTCCTCGCTCGCCGTCGCCCCGCGCTCCGTCGACCCCGCGAGCGCCTCAGTGAGGACCACGCCGTCGTCGACCCGCAGCAGCCGCTCGGGGCTCGCGCCGATGAAGCTCTGGCCCCTCCCGTTGGCCACCGAGAAGGCGTTGCAGTCGGGAAAGCGCTGCCGGAGCGCATTGAGGACGCCGAGCGGGTGCAGGGGCGCCGAGGCCCGCACGTCCTTCGCCCGGGCGAGCACGATCTTCTCGAGTTCGCCCTTCGCGATCCCCTCTAGCGCGCGGCTGACAGCGCTCTCGTAGCTCCTGCGCCCCCCGACGTCCTTGATCGACGGCGGGGTCGACCGCTCGCGGGGGGGCTCGGGCGCCTGGAAGTCGAAGGAGCGGAACTTGGCGTGGGCGTTCCACACCCTCGCGGCCAGGGCCTCGACCGGGGAGTCCCCGTCGAGGACCAGGTTCGCAACCGCCGTCGTCCCCCCGTCCCGGTGCGCGACCTGCCAGCGCGGGACGAAGACGCACGCGGCCTCGAACGGCTCCGCCTCGCCCACCGTGTCGAGGAACGAGAACGCCGCGAAGAAGTGCGGCCCGCCGAAGGGCGCGGCCTGCTCCCCGACCGCGATCGCGTCCTCGAGCGTGCGGTCGATGAACCACTGGCACTCGGCGAACCGGTCGGGCCCCGAGGCCGAGAAGGTCATGACCGACTCCGCCCCCGCGATGGCCCACCCCTCCGAGGGGCGCTCCGCGTAGAAGTGCCTCTCCTTCGACTCAAAGATGGACTCCAGGACCGCCAGGGGGTCCAGGCTGTCGACCTGGATCGTGATGCTCACCAGGAGCGGGCGGCCCGCCTGCGCGGCCGTGTCCCGGCACTCCGAGAGGAACGCGGTCAGCGCCTCGGGGGACGCGTTCGAGACGGGATCTAGGGGAAGGATCGTCACGGGGCCTTGCCCGCCGCGGGCTGCGGCCTCGGGAAGAGGACGAGCGAGGGGGCGACCCTCGCGCCCGCCAGCGCGCCGCCCCAGACGAGTTCGTCCGTCCACCTGCCGGCCGGCGCGTAGCCCAGCACGCCGGCGATCCGCTCCGAGGCCGCCGGCATCACCGGGCGAAGCGCCACGGACGCGAGCCTGAGCGACTCGGCCATCGTCGCCAGCGAGGTCTCCAGGAGCGCCTTGTCCGCGGGTTCCGCGGACTTGCCGAGCTTCCACGGGGCGCGCCTCTCGACGTACCCGTTTATGGACTTCACGAACGCGAACAGGCGCTCGAGGCCGGTGTGGAACTGGTGCCTGCCGAAGAGGGCCACGTACTCCCCCGCCGTCGCCCCCCAGAGCGCGCGCAGCTCGGCCTCGGCGTCCCCGCCGACCCCGGCGGCCGGCACGGCGCCGCCCGCGAACCGGCCGGTCATGTTGAGGACGCGGTTCACCAGGTTGCCGAGGTCGTTCGCCAGGTCGCTGTTGTAGCGCGCGAGGAAGAGCTCCCGCGAGAAGTCCCCGTCCTGCCCCACGTTCATCTCGCGGATCAGGAAATACCTCAGGGAATCCGCGCTGAACTCGTCGGCGAGCGCAAGGGGGTCCTGCACGTTGCCGGCGCTCTTGGACATCTTCGAGCCGCCCCTCAGCCACCAGCCGTGGGCGAGGATGCCCCGCGGCAGCTCGATGCCCGCGGCGTGCAGCATGATGGGCCAGTAGACGGCGTGCGGCGGCACGAGGATGTCCTTGCCGATCACGTGGAGCGCCGCGGGCCACACCCCGGGCTTCGCGGCCACGGCCGAGTAGTAGTTGACCAGGGCGTCAAACCAGACGTACGTGACGTACCCGGGGTCGAAGGGCAGCGGGATCCCCCACTCGAGCCGCTCCCTGGGCCGCGAGATGCACAGGTCGTTGAGCGGCTCCTTCAGAAACTCGACGACCTGCTTCTGGCGGAACTTGGGGAAGACGAAGTCCTCGTTCTTCGCGAGGAATTCGACCAGCCACGGCTGGTAGGCCTTCAGCCTGAAGAAGTAGTTCGGCTCGATGATCTCCGACACCTCGCCGTAGAGCTCGGGCCACGAGCCGTCGGGATTACGGTCCTTCTCCTGCAGGAACTGCTCCTGGCGCGTGCTGTAGAAGCCGCGGTACTCGCCCAGGTAGATGTCCCCCTTGTCGAAGAGGCGCTGCAAGAGCTCGCGCACCACCGCCTTGTGCCGCTCCTCGGTGGTCCGGATGAAGTCGTCGTTCGTGGCGCCGAGCCGCGGGCCCATCGCCTTGAACTGCGCGCTGATCTCGTCGGCGATCTGCTGCGCCGGGATGCCCCGGGCGCGCGCGCTCTGCTGGACCTTCTGGCCGTGCTCGTCGGTCCCCGTAAGGAAATACACCCGGTCGCCCATCAGCCGGTGGAAGCGCGCGATCACGTCCGTGAGGATCAGCTCGTAGGCGTGGCCGATGTGCGGTGAGCCGTTCACGTACGAGATCGCCGTGGTGATGTAGAAGTCGGCCATGGAGGGTCGATCCAAGCACGGTTTAGCCCCGGGCGGCAAGCCAGCCGACGAGGAGCGCGAAGGCCCGGCTGCGGTGGCTGAGGGCGTTCTTCTCCTGGCGGGGCAGCTGCGCCAGGGTCAGGTCGAGGCCCTCGGGGGCAAAGAGGGGGTCGTAGCCGAACCCGCCCGCCCCGCGGGGATCCTCCACGAGTCGGCCCCGGCAGCGGCCCTCGAAGCTCTGCTCCTGCCCCCCGGGACCCGCCAGGTAGAGGACGCACACGAACTCGGCGCCGCGCCGCCCCTCGGGCACGCCGCGCATGGAGGCGACCAGCTTCGCCAGATTGGCCGCCGGGTCGCCCGCCCGCCCCGCATAGTACGCGCTCTCCACACCGGGGGCCCCGCCGAGGGCCTCGACGCAGAGCCCGCTGTCGTCGGCGAGCGACCATGCGCCTTCGGGCAACGCGCCCTTGAGCGCGAGCGCCTTCTTGCGTGCGTTCCCGGCGAACGTGCCGGTGTCCTCATCGACCGGGGGCATGCCGCCGGCCTTGGCCGCGGACACGACCTCGAGGCGTCCCCCGGCGCCGGCCCCGCCCAGCGCGTCGGCCATCGCCTGAAGCTCGGCCGCCTTGTTCGGGTTACCCGAGGCTAAAAAGAGTCTCATCGATCTGGACCTTCTGCGGGTAGGCGATCCTGCCGCGCACGAGGGAGTCGTCGCCCAGGGTGTGGTGCCGGGTGTCCTCGAGGCGTATCGCCTGGCTCAGGTGATCGGCCCTGAGGCCGCTTAGGACCGACTTGGCCCGCTCGTCGGCGAAGATCACGGGCGCGTGGTACATGAGCAGGTAGTCGAGCTGGCGCTCGATCAGCGCGCGGCTCAAGAGCTGGGCGCCCCCCTCGAAAAGGACGCCGCAGATCCCCTCCTCGGCGCAGCGCGCCCGGAACAGCGCGAGGGGCACCCGGCCGGTCCCGGACGGGAAGACCCACACCCCGACGCCGCGCTCGCGCAGCTTGCGGACGTAGCCCTGGCCCCCGTGCTCGGTCGTCACGACGATCGTCCTGGCCACGAACTCGTCGGTGTAGACCCTGGGCATGTTGCGCTCGTCAACGCTCCTCAGGCGGCCGTCGAACACGAAGCGCACGGGGCCCACGACCGGCGCCCCCTCGACCCGCGCGGTCAGGCTCGGGTTGTCGGCCATGACCGTTCCCGCCCCCACCGCGATCGCCGGGAAGAGCCTGCGCCACCGGTGGACGTCCGCGCGCGCCGCCAGGCCCGTGATCCACTTGGACTCCCCGCCGCGGGTGGCGATTCTCCCGTCGAGCGTCGCGGCGAGCTTGCCCGCCAGCAGGGGCCCGCCGCGCGTGATCCAGTGGTTGAAGATGAGGTTCAGGTCCCGGCACTCGGATTCGAGGACGCCGGTGGTGACCTCGACGCCCGCGGCCCGCAGCACGCCGAGGCCCCTGCCCGCGTGCGCGGGATTGGGGTCCGAGGTCCCGACGACCACCCGCCTGAGGCCGGCGGCGATGATGGCGTCCGTGCAGGCCCCGGTGCTCCCCGGGCTGGAGCAGGGCTCCATCGTGACGTAGAGCGCGGCGCCCGGCCTCGGGTTGCGCATGAGCGAGGCGATGGCCACCCGCTCGGCGTGGGGGGCCCCGGCCCTCTCGTGGAACCCCTCGGCCGTCACCTCGCCGTCCTCGACGAGGACGCACCCCCCCATCGGGTCAGGGTGCGTGTCGCCCCAGGCGCGCAGCGCCAGCGCGATCGCCCGGCGCATGAACGGCTCGTGCTCAGCCGCGGACATAGGGGTTGCTCTGCCGCTCCTCGCCGACGGTCGTCGGGCCGCCGTGCCCGGGGAAGACCGCGGTCTCGCCGGGCAGGGTGTAGATGCGGGTGCGGATGGACTTCTCGAGCGCCTCGAAGCTGCCGCCCGGCAGGTCCGTCCGCCCCACGGCGCCCCTGAAGAGCGCGTCGCCCGCGAACGCCGCCCCCGAGCCGGGAAGATAAAACACGAGGCTCCCCGGGCAGTGCCCGGGCACGTGGCCCACCGTGACCTTCTGGCCCAGGGCCTCGATCGTCTCGCCGTCCTCGAGCCAGCGGTCGACCCTCACGGGCTCGAGCCTAATCCCGGGCAGCGCGAGCTCCCGCATCACCTCCGGCGTCTCGATCAGCGGCTGGTCCGCCCGGTGGGCGAACACCCGGGCCCCCGAGCGCCTCACGACCTCGGCGGCCCCCTGGGTGTGGTCCCAGTGCCCGTGGGTGAGCCACAGCGAGGACAGGCGGCAGCCCTCCTTCGCGAGGATCGGCTCGGCCATGGCCCACACGCCCTCGGGGGCGTCCACAAGGACCGCCTCGCCCGTCTTGGGCTCGGTCAGCAGATACGCGTTCGTCTCTATGGGGCCCGCCGGCAATACATGGACATTCACGCCGCAAAGAGAGAACATTCCGGCCCCACCGCAACGGAGAAAATTGCCCTTCACCTTTGGCCGCGCAGCGGCTACCGATACACCCTTTGCAATGCCGACCCTAAAGTTCGCCGTCCTGGCGGGAGACTACATTGGACCCGAGGTGATGTCCGAGGCCCTTCGCGTGCTCCGGCACGTGGCGGAGGAGGAGGGGCTAGAGCTCCTGGCGCGCCAGGCGGACGTGGGGGGCGCCGGCATCGACAACCACGGCAAGGCATTGCCTGAAGGGACGTTGCGCATTTGTGAGGAGAGCGACGCCATCCTGTTCGGCTCGGTCGGCGGCCCGAAGTGGGAGAAGCTCCCGCCCAATGAGCAGCCCGAGAGGGCCGCGCTCCTGCCCCTTCGCAAGCATTTCACGCTCTTTGCCAACATCCGCCCGGGCCTCCTCTACCGGGAGCTGACGGCCGCCTCGCCCATCAAGACCGAGCGCATCCCCGACGGCATCGACATCGTGTGCATCCGCGAGCTGACGGGCGGCCTCTACTTCGGCAAGCCGAAGGAGACAAAGACGCTCCCGGACGGCGATCTGCAGGCCGTCGACACGATGGTCTACCGCAGGAGCGAGATCGAGCGCATCGCGGCCACCGCGGTCGCCGCGGCGCGCTCCCGCAAGCGCAAGCTCTGCTCGATCGACAAGGCCAACGTGCTCGAGACCTCGGTCCTGTGGCGCAAGACGGTCACCGACTACGTCGCCAAGAACGCCCCGGATATTGAACTCACGCACATGTACGTCGACAATGCGGCGATGCAGCTCGTGCGAAGCCCCAACCAGTTCGACGTGTTCGTGACCGAGAACATGTTTGGCGACATCCTCTCCGACGAGATGGCCGTCATCTGCGGCTCCCTCGGGATGCTCTCGTCGGCCTCGCTCGGCGCGGGCCGAAACTCGCTCGGGCTCCCCTTCGGGCTCTACGAGCCCGCCGGCGGCACGGCCCCGGACATCGCGGGAAAGGGCGTCGCGAACCCCTGCGCGCAGATCCTCTCCACGGCGCTCATGCTGCGCTACAGCTTCGGCCTCGAGAAGCCCGCCGCCCGGATCGAGGCCGCGGTGCGCAGGGCCGTCACCTCCGGGGCCCGCACCTGCGACATCGCGTTCGGCGGCGCCTCGATCGGCACCCGGGCCATGACCGACGCCATCCTCGCCGCCTTATGAATTCCCAGGAGATCCGCCAGTCCTTCCTCGAGTTCTTCGCAAAGCGCGGGCACACGATCGTGCCCTCGTCCTCGCTGCTGCCCGACTCGCCGGGGCTCCTCTTCACGAACGCCGGGATGAACCAGTTTGTCCCGATCTTCCTCGGGGACCGCGCGCCGGACCTCTCCCACTGGGCGGGCGCAAGGCCGGCCAGGGACACGCGGGCCGCCGACACCCAGAAGTGCATCCGTGCCGGCGGCAAGCACAACGACTTGGAGGACGTCGGCTTCGACACCTATCACCACACGTTCTTCGAGATGCTCGGCAACTGGTCCTTCGGCGACTACTTCAAGCGGGAGTCCCTCGAGTGGGGCTGGGAGCTCCTCACAAAGGTATGGGGGATCCCGCCGAAGCGGATCTTCGCCTCCGTCTACTCGCCCGACAAGGCGAAGGGCGACCCCTCGGAGTTCGACCAGGAGGCGTTCGACATCTGGGCGGGGCTGTTCCGCGGGGCTGGGCTCGACCCCGCGGTCCACATCGTAAGCGGCGGCAGGAAGGACAACTTCTGGATGATGGGCGACACCGGGCCCTGCGGGCCCTGCTCGGAGGTGCACCTGAACCTCCTGCCCTCCGACGACGAGGCCGCGGGCAGGAGGCTCGTCAACTCGGGGTCGCCGCGCTCTATCGAGATCTGGAACCACGTCTTCATCCAGTTCAACGCGAACGCCGACGGCACGTTCTCGCCGCTGGCGGCCAAGCACGTCGACACGGGCATGGGCTTCGAGCGCGTCTCGGGCATCTGCGCCACGACGAAGGGCTTCACCGACTTCACCGCCGAGCCGTCCAACTACGACTCCGACCTGTTCTCGCCGATCTTCGCGAGGATCGCGGAACTCTCCGGCAGGACCTACGCCGGCACCGTGCCCACGGGGCGCGGCGGACTCACCGCCCAGGAGCAGACCGACGTCGCCTTCCGGGTCCTGGCTGACCACGCCCGCTGCGTCTCGTGCGCCGTCTCCGACGGCATCCTTCCCGGCAACGAGGGCCGCAACTACGTCATACGGCGGATCCTGCGCCGCGCGGCCCTCTACGGCCGCAATCTCGGGCTCACCACTGGCTTCTTCGAGAAGTTGGTCGAGCCCGTGGTCGCCTCCTTAGGCGGCGTCTTCCCCGAGCTCAGGCGCCAGGAGTCCCTGATCCGGCGGGTCGTTCGGTCCGAAGAGGAGAGCTTCGGCCGGACGCTCGAGCGCGGCCTGCGGCGCTTCGACGAGGCTGCCGCAGGCGGCTCGCTCTCGAGCCCGGTCGTCTTCGAGCTCTACGACACCTACGGATTCCCGCTCGACCTGACCCAGGTGATCGCGGCCGAGCGCGGCATCGCGGTCGACGCCGCGGGCTTCGAGGCGCTCATGGAGCAGCAGCGGGAGCGGGGGCGCTCCTCCCAGAAGCGGGAGGTCATCGTGGCGGCGACCGAGGGCTCGGCCCACGAGGCGCATGCGCCGACCGTGTTCACGGGCTATGCGCTCGACTTGCGCCAGGGCACCCACGCCACCGTCCTTGACGTCGTCCGCTCGGAGCACGGGGTCTTCCTCGCCTTCGACCGCACCCCGTTCTACGCCGAGATGGGCGGCCAGGTCGGCGACACGGGCCACGCCCGGGTCGAGGGCAGGTCGCTCGCCATCGCGGACACGGTGCGCGACCGCTCGGGGCGCCACCTCCACAGGCTCGCCGAAGGGGAGACGGCCCCGGCCAAGGGCGCTGCGGCCGACCTCTCGGTCGACGCCGTCCGCCGCAGGGCGATCCAGCGCCACCACACGGCAACCCACCTCCTGCACTGGGCCCTCCGCAAGGTCCTCGGCACCCATGTGCGGCAGGCGGGCTCCCTCAACGCGCCCGACCGCCTGCGCTTCGACTTCTCACACCTGGAGGCGGTTACCCACGCCCAGCTTCGCGAGATCGAGGAGCTGGTGAACGCCAAGGTGCTCGAGAACGCCAAGGTCGAGGCCTACGAGGTGGACTTTGACAAGAAGCCCGAGGGCACCCTCGCCTTCTTCGGCGAGAAGTACGGAAAGGTCGTGCGCGTGGTCGACATCGGCGGCTACAGCCGCGAGCTCTGCGCCGGCACCCACGTCCCGAGCGCGGGCGAGGTCGGGCTCGTCGCGGTGCTCCACGAGGGCGCCATCGCCGCGGGCACGCGCCGGATCGAGGCCGTGGCCGGCCTGGACGCCTACCGCCACGCCCTGCGCGCCTTTGACGCCGTCGACTTTTTTGCGCGCAGGCTCGGGTCGCCGCGCGAGGGCGTCGAGGCGCGCCTCGACGCGCTCCTCGCCGAGAAATCCGAGACCGAGCGCAAGCTCCGTGGGCTTGAGCAGAAGGCCTCCGCGAGCCTCGCCGGCGACCTCGCGGGCAAGGCCGTCGCGAGGGAGGGCCTGCGGTTCGTCTCCGCCGTCGTCCAGGCCGAGTCGCCGGACGCGCTGCGCGCCTTGGGCTCCCAGGTCCTCGCCCAGCTCGGCGAGGGCGTCGTGCGCCTGGGCGCCGTATTCGGCGACAAGGCCGCCGTGGTCGCCTTCGCCTCGCCGGCGGCCGTCAAGGCGGGCCACCAGGCCGGCAAGATCGTCAACGAGATGAGCGGCCGCCTCGGCGGTAAGGGGGGCGGGAAGCCGGATTTCGCCATGGGCGGGGGCCGGGACGCCGCGAAGCTGGGCGAGGTCATGAGCGGGCCCTTGCCGAACGGCGGGCCCTAGGGCAGATTGGCCTGATGTCCACGCCGACAGGGGTCGCCGCTTTGCAGCTCGACTGCATCCTCGCCTTTGACGGCAACAACCGGCTCGCCGTGCGCCGGAGGGGCCCGAAGGCGGACCTCGCCTTCACGGGCCCGGGCCTGGCAAAGGCGCTCGGGCTTCTCGAGTCCTCGTTCAGGGCCCACACCCCTCCGCTGGAGCGCTTCGGCGCCGACCTGCCGGGACATTCCTACCGCGTGCACCTGGCCCAGGTCGAGGGCGCACCGGCGGACCCCGAGATCGAGTTTGTGCCCGTGGAGCGGCTGGACGCGGCGCCGGACGGGCTCTCCCCCTCCCTGGCCGCGATCCTCGCCCGGCTCGACCCGTACCTGATCGAGGTGCCCTACCTCAACCTCGGGGAGAACGACTTCATCTACAAGTTCCGCCCCGAAAAGGAACGCAACACCGCGATCTACGCCCAGGACGCCGAGGCGGGCGCGATCTACCAGTCGAGGCTCTGCTCGGCCATCAAGGCCCTCGCCCGCCGTCACGAGCGCACGGCCACGGCCCCCGTCCTGCTCGACTTCGGCGCGGTGCGCTACCTCGTCCCGAGCCACTTCGGATTCTGCCTGGGCGTCAAGAATGCGATCGAGCGCGCCTACGAGACCCTGGCCGAGAACCCCGGCAGGCGCGTGTTCATGCTCTCCGAATTGATCCACAACCCCTTCGTCAACGACGACCTCATCCGGCGCGGACTGCGCTACCTGCAGACCGACAAGGGCGTGGTCCACGCGGAGTCACCCGGGGGGCCCGACCTCTGGGACACGCTGACACCCGACGACATCGTCATCGTTCCGGCCTTCGGGGCCACCGACGAGGACAAGCGGCGCCTCGTCCGCAAGGGGATCGCCGTCCGCCAGTACGACGCCACGTGCATGCTGGTGGAGAAGGTCTGGAAGGCCGCGCGGGCCTACGGGCGCGAAGGCTACACGGTCGTGATCCACGGCAAATACGAGCACGAGGAGACGAAGGCGACGTTCTCGAACACGCGGCGCTACGCCCCGGCGATCATCGTGAGGAACATGGAGGAGACCCGCCAGCTGGGGGAGATCATCCTCGGCCTCGGCGGGGGCCCGGACGCGGCCGCGCGCCTGCACGCGCGCTTCGCCGGGAAGTTCACCGAGGGCTTCGACGTCGACCGGGACCTCAGGCGCGTCGCCGTCGTGAACCAGACCACGCTCCTGATGAACGAGACGCGCGAGATCATCGCCTACCTGAGGGACGTGTTCGCCGAGAAGTTCGGCCCCGAGGGGCCGGGCGAGGCCCCGCGCGTCGGGGGCCAGGGCCGCAACGACACGCTCTGCTACGCCACGCAGGTCAACCAGGACGCCCTCACCCGCGCGCTTGCGGAGCCCCTGGACGCCGCCTTCGTCATCGGCGGCAAGAATTCCTCGAACTCCTACCAGCTTTACCGCCTTTGCGAGCAGCGCCTGGGCCCGAGGGCCTTCTTCATCCAGAGCGAGACGAACATCCTCTCCCCGGACGAGGCCGAGCACTACGTGTTCCCGGCCAAGGGCGCCGCGGGACAGGGCGGCCATCTCGTGCGCCGGCCGCTCTGGAGCGGGGCGGGCGCCGGGGCCCATGCCGCCCCGAGGCGCATCCTGGTGACCGGGGGCGCCTCGTGCCCGGATGGCATCATCCAGCAGGTCATCTCCAGGATCAACAGCTTCTACCCGCCCGACGCCCTAAGGGACATCGAGGCCGTGCTTGCCGACCTCGCCGGGTGACCGGCGGGCTCCGTCAGAACCGGACGGTCATGCCGCCCTTGACGCCCTCCTGGCTCCCGTAGTCGATCTTCGACGTGTAGAAGAGGGGGTTCCCGCTCGAGTCCGTGCCGCTCGGAAGAAGCTGCTTATAGCTGCCCGCCCCCTCGTAGATGCTGCCCACGTAGAAGCCCGCGGTTTCGGTCACCTGGTACCGCAGGTCCACGTCCGCGTAGTAGCCCGGGACGAGCCTGTTGTTTTCCCTCGTGTAAAGGTAGCTGAAGTTGACCCCGGTGGCGACCTGCAGGTCCTCGAGGACATTGAAGGTGCTCCCCGAGTACAGCAGGGCGGGCCCCACGCTCAGGCTGAGCTTCAAATGCTGTCCAAAGGGCACCGTCACGGTGGGCCCCGCCCGCAGCGTGTAATAGGAGCCCTCGGTGAAGTACCGGTTGGTGGTGTCGATCTGCGTGGTGGACAACGTCCGGTTTAGCGGCGCGTTGCCGATGAGGATCGACTGCTGCACGGTCTGCGATGCGTTCGCCGTGCCCGTGCCCGCCACCACCGTTCCGTTGCTTCCGAAGACCGTCTGGGTGACGTAATTGGGGGAGGTGAACGGGGGCGCAGGGGGCACCTGGCCGAAGAGGTCGTAGGTGTCCGCCAGCGTCAGCTCCTGGGTCGCGACCGACGCATAGACGCTCGAGTGGATGTCCGCAATCGAGAAGCCCATGGTCATGCTCCAGGTGGCGTGCTTGCCCAGCTTGCCCATGTCCCGGTCGAGGATCAGCTCGACCCCTGCGTTGGCCGATCCGTTCGCCTGTTGGACGCCCGTGTCGACGATTTCGGCCGAGTACGTGTGGAAGGCGATGTCCCCGTCCGGCAGCAGCTGCGTCGCGGTGTCGTAGCTCCAGGTGTTCGTCCTTCCGTCCGAGGCGATCGGCCCGTTGATGCTGCCGCCGATCCCGGTGCTCACCGGCACCGTCCGGCCGTCCGGGTACACCGTGCCGTCAATGTAGGTGCGCGAGATGTTGGGGATGCCCACCGTCGATGCGTCTCCCGGGTTGACGGGCGACGGATTGGACCCCTGGCCGCCGTAGGTCACCCTCGGACCCCTCAGAAAGAGCCGGGTGCCCAAGCTCAGGGTCGACTTGGGCACATAGATGTACTCGTCGAGCTGGTTGAAATTGGGGATCTCCTCCGGGGCCTGCCGCTCCTCCTGCTTGTCATCCGCGGCGCGGACGAGGGTTGCAAGGGGCAGGCAGGAAAAGCAAAGGGCAATGCGGAGGTATCTCATGCTACGTGGGTCGAGTGTGTTGGACGCCGGGTCACGGGAAAAGTTGCATCAATTTAGACGCCCTGGGGCGGGGGGCGTCAAGACTCATGCCCGCATTTCGTCCGAGTCGGCGGCGGCCGCATCCTCCGCCTTCAGGATGGCCGCGGCATCGGCGTTCTCGGCCGCCTCCGCCTCCCTGAACTTGCGGACATGGCTCTTCAGGTCCTCCTCGCGCTGGTCCAGCTCGATCTCCCGCTCCTGCTGGGCCTGCACCTTCTCAAAAAGCCGGGTCTCGCTCTCCTCCATGAACTGCTCGCGCTCGTGCAGCGAGTTCTGCGCTTCCATGAGCGCCGCCTCCTGGCGCTCGAGCTCGGACCGCAGGGCCTCCAGGGCCGCCTTCTCCTCGGGCGAAACGTGGATGGACGGCGGGGCCTTCCTGGCCACGGCAACCAGCTGCTCGCGGGCGGCAAGGAGCGCCTCCGACTCGGCGAGCTCCCGCTCGTAATCCCTGAGGCGCGCCTCCCGCTCCTGGACGACCCGCTCCCTCTCGGCGAGCTTGAGCTCGAGCTGCCGCAGCGACTTCTCCAGCTCGGCGATCCGAGCGTCCTCGGCGCCGGTGCCCCTCACTCCCATCGGAGGCCGGGTCGCCGAGACGATCGCCCGGATGGACTCGCGCGCCTGGGCCGTCGCCTCCGAGACCGTGAAGGGTGCCCCCGTCCCGGGCCGGTTGCGGCGCAGCGAAAGGCCGCCTATCAAATTGGTGTTCTTGACGGGAAACCGGATATTGGATGGATCGGCCATTCGCGGGGGATCCAGCAGTATATACTATTTCCTGAAGAACCGCCTGAAGAATCCCGGCTTGCCCGCCTCCTTGACCTCCCCCTTCCCGGAGCCGGGCTTGATCATCTGGCGCACGAGGTCCGCCACCTTCTTCTCGAGCTCCTCGTTGTTGAGCTTGCTCAGGTGCCGGGTGAGGGTCGCGCCGTCCGTGAACTCCTTCTTCAGGTGCTCGAAGTCATCCGCGAACCACGCGGCCGCCTCCTTCGCCTTCGCGAGGGGGTTTGGAAGCTTGGTGGCGTGGCCGAGCGCCTCGATCAGGTGCAGGCCCTTCGTCCCCTTGCGGAAGGGCAGGATCTCGGCCAGGGTCGTCTCGTCCAAGTTCGACAGCGCGTTGAGGAGCTTCCGGAAATCGCCTCCGATGATCACGTTCTGCGACATCCCCTGCGCGAACACGGCGAACTCCCCCAGGCTCTTCAGGTTCTCAAGCTTGCAGAACTCCATCGTGTCGGCCCCGAGGGCCGTAAGCCCGATCGGGAAGTTCTCGGGGATGTTGCTGCGCGCCATGTTCTTGAGGAGCGGGTTGTCCCGGGCCGACGCGGCCTCGGTCTGCTCGACCATGTCACCGAACGGATTGTCGAAGGCCAGCGTCTCCTTCAGGATGGAGATCAGCAGGTCGAGCTTCTCGGCCGACTGGCCCTTGAGCGCCAGGAGCTCGAGCGCCTCGCCGTAGGTCAGGTCGATGTACTTGGCAGGCGTCTCGTCCTTCATCTTCACGGGCCAGGTTGGGCCGTCCAGGTTCTGCGCCAGGCTCGAGATCTGGGTGTCGACCATGATCGAGCTCGCAAACGCGGTTCGCACCTCATCCCAGTCCTTTTCGGTGAATTTCGGTTCAGGCATCTTGATTCCCGTTAGGGCGACGGCTCGTGCTGGGCAAGCTCCGTCGCCAGCTTGCGGTAGTCGTTCGTGACGGAATCGACGTTCTCCGCGGTGTCGGTGCCCACCAGGATCACCGGCAGGCCGAGCGCGACCGAGCGCCGCACCACCATCGCGTCGCGGATCTGCGTGTTGAAGATCTTCGCGGTCGGCGCCGCGCGCTTGGCCGAGCGGAATTGGTTCAGGCGCAATTGCATCCTCATCTTGGGCACCTCGATGTCGACGCCCGTGCGGATCGAGTTGAAGACGAGGCCCTGGACCTGCGCGGGCGCGCCCATCGAGGCCTTGCGGAAGCTTCCGGAAATGGCGTGGAACTTCTGGAGCTTGTCCACCAGCAGCGTGAAGCCGATCAGGCTAAGCGCGTCGGGATTGGAAGGGACGTAGATCTCGTTCGACGTGAAGACGCCGCACTGCGAGGCGCGCAGGATGTTGGGCGGGCAGTCAAAGAGGATGAAGTCGTAGTTCGGCTCGAGCATCGCGACCTGCTCGCAGAACACGAGGTACGCCGGCCGCTTCGGGTCGCCCGTGTATTCGGCCTCCAGGTCGACGAGGTTGAAGGTCGTCGGGACCAGGTCGAGGCCGGGCAGAAGCTTCTCGCCCCCCTTGCCCTCGACCACGTCCTTGATGACCAGGTCCCGGATGTGGGCCTTGCCCGGGTCGAATATGGAGTAGATCGAGCCCTCGCCCGTGGCGTTAATCTTGTTCCAGCGGTCGAGCCTGAGCAGCCAGATGCTCGCGTTCGACTGGGTGTCCAGGTCGAAGAGGAGGACGCGCTTGCCCATTTTCGCCAAAGCGGCGGCCGTGTTTACAATCAAAGAGGTCTTCCCAACGCCTCCCTTGTAATTGATGAAGCTGATTTTGCGCGCCATGGTTAACGTGCGGAAAAGTCTATTACCACACAACAATGTGCGGCGTGGCCCGCCAAGCCGCGAGTCAAAAACGACCTATATAAGTAGTTGCCGCCCGGAATGCCTACGCCGGCGCGGTCCATTTGAAAATCAGTGTCGTAAAGGGAGGAAGGGTGAGCTCGACGGACTGCGTGTACCCGTCATGCGCCACGTCGGACGTCTCGCGGCCGCCGTCGTTGCCCAGGCCCGTGCCGCCGTAGTACTCGCTGTTCGAGTTGATCACCTCGCGCCACCAGCCGCGACGCGGCAGGCCGACGCGGTACGTCCGGCTGGCGCCCCCGAAGTGCCCCACGACGGCGAAGAGCGCCGTCTCGCTCGCATCGGTCCTCAGGTAGACGATCACGTTCGCATCGGCGTCGACGCAGTTGATCCACCGGAACCCGTGCGGGTTGAAGTCGTTTGCGCCGAGGACCGGCTCGCTTGTGTAGAGGCGGTTCAGGTCCGCCACCAGCCGGCGCACGCCCTCGTGGTCCATGTACTGGCACAGGTGCCAGTCGAGGCTCGCGTTGTGGTTCCATTCCTGCGCCTGGCCGAACTCGCCCCCCATGAACAGCAGCTTCTTGCCGGGGTAGGCCCACATGTGCGCGTAGAGCGAGCGCAGGTTCGCCGCCTTATCCGGGATGTGCCAGCATCCCATCTTGTAGAGCATCGACGCCTTGCCGTGGACGACCTCGTCATGGGAGAAGACCGACACGAAGCGCTCGGCGTACTGGTAGAGCATCCCGAACGTCAGGTCGTTCTGGTGGAACCGGCGGTAGATGGGCTCCTTCGAGAAATACCGGAGCGAGTCGTGCATCCAGCCCATGTTCCACTTGTAGTCGAAGCCGAGGCCCCCCTCGGCGGTCGCGCGGGTCACCCCCGCAAACGACGTGCTCTCCTCCGCGATCATCAACCCGCCCGGGTTGTAGAAGTGCACCAGGTCGTTCACGCGGCGCAGGAAGTCGATCGCCTCGAGGTTCTCCCTGCCGCCGTAGCGGTTGGGCACCCACTCCCCGTCCCCCCGGGAATAGTCCAGGTACAGCATGGACGCGACCGCGTCGACCCGCAGGCCGTCCACGTGGTAGCGCTCGAACCAGGAGAGCGCGTTGGCGACAAGGAAGCACCGGACCTCGTTGCGGCCGTAGTTGAAGATGAGCGTCCCCCAGTCCATGTGGGCGCCCTGCCGCGGGTCCGCGTGCTCGTAGAGGTGCGTCCCGTCGAACTCGGCAAGCGCGAACGCGTCCCTCGGAAAGTGGGCGGGCACCCAGTCCATGATGACGCCGATCCCCCGCTGGTGCAGGTGGTCGACGAACCAGGCGAAGTCCTCCGGGGCGCCGAAGCGGTGCGTCGGAGCGTAGAAGCCCGTCACCTGGTAGCCCCACGACCCGTCGAACGGGTGCTCGGCCAGCGGCATCACCTCGATGTGGGTGAAGCCCATCTCGGTCACGTAGTCGGCCAGGAGCGGAGCGATCTCGCGGTAGGTGAGCGGCCGGTTCCCCTCCTCGGGCTTGCGCCGCCAGGAGCCCAGGTGGACCTCGTAGATCGAGACCGGCTGATCGAGGCTCCCGGCCATTGAGCGCCTGCGCTCGATCCACGCACCGTCGTTCCACGTGAAGCCCGTGGTGTCGCAGACGATCGCGGCGTTGCCCGGCGGGCCCTCGAAGCGCGCGCCGTACGGGTCGCTCTTGATGCGGATGTTGCCGCGGGCGTCACGGATCTCGAACTTGTAGAGCGCGCCGGACTCGAGACTCGGGATGAAGAGCTCCCAGATCCCCGAGGCGCCGATGCTGCGCATCGGGTGGTAGCGCCCGTCCCAGCCATTCAGTTCGCCGATGAGCGACACGCGGGCCGCAGCCGGCGCCCACACGGCGAAGGCCACTCCCTTGGTGCCCCCCAGGTCGCGCAGGTGCGCCCCGAGCTTGTCGTAGATCCGGTGCTCGTTGCCCTCGTTGAAGAGGAACACGTCCTGCTCCCCGAGCGTCGGCAGGAAGCAGTACGGGTCGCGGAACTGCCGGACGCGCCCGTCGGCCGACGTCGCCCTGAGCTCATAGGCGCAGACCTCGGGGTGCTTCGGGATGAAGGCCTCGAAGAGCCCCTCCGGGGCGAGGGACTTCATCGGGAAGACGGCCGGGGGGCTCTCGCCCGTGAGGACCACCTCGCAGGAGGCGGTGTCGCGCAGGAAGGCACGCACCACCAGGCCGGCGCTGCGGCGGTAGGTGCAGGCGTGCATCCCGAGTACGGAATGGGGGGAGCCGTGGCGGGCGTTCAGTAGCGCCCCGAGGTCGGACTTTGAGAGGATCACTGCGTGGATTCTTGGGGGTCGGTCATCTTGGGTGCCCTCGGGACGGCGCGCCACCTAAAAAGGGGCCGCCCCCCCTATCCCGTGTTCTTCAGGCCGCCGCTGATGCCGTTTATCGTCAGCTCGATCACTGCGCGCACCGCCTCGGCCTCGCGCGGCGCGAGCGGCGGGCCCGAGCGCAGCCGGCGCATCATGTCCACCTGGATGTAGTTGAGCGGGTCGATGTAGGGGTTGCGCAATTCGACCGAGCGAAGGAGCACCGGCTCGCGGCCGAGGAGCCTGCGCTGGCCGGTCACCGCGAGGATCGCCGACTCCGTGCGCTCGAACTCGGTGCTCAGGATCCCGAGCACCCGGCGCCGGATCCTCGAGTCCTGCACCAGGTCCGCGTAGAGCCCGGCGATCCCCATGTCCGCCTTGCGCATCGTCAGCTGAGCGTTGTCGATCAGGGTCTGGAAGAACGGCCAGCCGGCGTGCATCGCCCTCAGGCGCGCCCGCTCCCGCGCCCCGCGGCGCAGCACCGACGTGAGCGCGCTGCCCAGTCCGAACCACCCCGGGAAGTTGAACCGGCTCTGCATCCACGAGAAGACCCACGGGATCGCCCTCAGGTCCGAGACGTCCTGCGTGGCCCTGCGGTAGCTCGGGCGCGATCCGAGCTTTAGGTCGCCGATCTCGTCGATCGGCGTCGCCTGCCGCCAGAAAACGAGAAACTCCGGGTCGTCGTGGACGAGCGCCTTGTAGGCCTCGAAGCCGGCCCGGCTCATGTCCTCCATGAGCTCGCGCCACTCCAGCGGAGCGGCCGCCTCCTGGGTCGCCGCGTGGATCCCGAGCATGACGCCGTACGCCATCTGCTCAAGTATGCGGTGGGCCAGGTCCGGGTCGTGGTAGCGGGTCGAGAGCACCTCGCCCTGCTCGGTCACCCGGATCCCGCCGTCGCGCAGCCCCGCGGGCTGAGCGAGGATGGCCTTCGCCGCGGGCCCGCCGCCGCGCGCGATGCTGCCGCCCCGGCCGTGGAAGAGCGTCAGCGCCACGCCGGCCCCGGCGCACACCCGCGCGATGGACTCCTGGGCCTTGTAGAGGGCCCAGTTCGCGGTGATGTAGCCGCAGTCCTTGTTGCTGTCCGAGTAGCCCAGCATGACGTGCTGGTGCGCCTGCCGGCGCCCCGGCAGCCCGAAGAGCTCGCCCAGCACCGCGGGCGCCCGCTCGAGGTCCTCCAGGGTCTCGAAGAGGGGTGCGATCGGCAGCGAGCTGCCGGCGAGCTTCTGCAGAAGCTCGACCTCCAAGACGTCGGACACCCCGTCGGTCATGCTGATGATGTAGAGGCCCAGCGCCTCGGCGCCGATGACCTGGCGGGCGTCGCCCGCCAGGACGAGCGGGTCGACCACGCTGCGGGTCGCCTCCGAGAAGCGGGCGACACTCTCCGCCCCGAGCTTGCGCGCCAGGGGGATCGCCTCGGTGAGGACCCGCACCTTCTGCGCCTCGCCTAAGGCCGGGTAGTCGGGCCGCCCGAGCACCTCCGCGACCGCCGCCTCGTGCAGCGAGGAGTGCTGCCTCAGGTCGAGGCGCGCCGTGTGCAGGCCGAACACCTCGAACTGGTTCTCGACCGCGGCGAGGTCGCCGCCCGTCAGCATGCCCGCCCTGCCCGCCTCGAGGCCGGCCTTGATCGTCTCAAGGGTCTCGCGCACGGTCTCGCGCGACAGACAGGAGCCGACGACACCGCACCCGAGCAGCATGCGCGGGTCGAAGAGCTCGTCCCGCGCCTGCTCGAGGCGTTCCTGCAGGACGCCGAGGAGCAGGCGGTACGGCTCGTGGGGATAGCGCTTCTCGATCTTCTCAAAGTGCTTGGACAGGTGGAGCCCCTCGCGCAGGCCGCGCTTGAGCGCGGGAACGACCGTGTCGCGCCGGTCGCTCACGGTGAGCATGCGCCCGAGCTCGGTGGCGCTCACCCGCAGCTTCTCGATCGCGAGCCGGCGGTGGAGCAGCAGCACCTCGGCCGTCGTCGAGACCGTGACCTCGGGGTTGCCGTCGCGGTCGCCGCCGATCCACGAGCCGAACGAGAGCCACCGCCTCGGCGGGCGCACCCCCGGATAGTGGCGCGCGAGCGCGCGCTCCATGTCCGCCTGCAGCCGGGGCATCGTCTCGATCAGCGTCCTGTCGAAGTACCAGAGCCCCGTGCGGGCCTCGTCCTTCACCTCCGGGCGCACCGTGCGGCTGCGGTCCGTAAGCCACAGGGCCGCGATCTCGCGCTCGACCGTCTGCGCCTCCAGGACCGCCGTGTCCGGCGTCGACTCCGGGAGGGCCCGCGCCCTGAGGATCCGCGCGAGGCGCCGCAGCTTCGCCAGGAGCGTGCGGCGCTTCGCCTCCGTGGGGTGCGCGGTGAAGACGAGCTCGATCGCGAGCCGGTCCACGAGGCGCTGCATCTCGGGCGCCTCGACGCCGGCCGCCTTGAGCTCCGTCACCGCAGCGTCGATCGACTCCCGGATCGCGCGCCCGTCGTCGGTGCCCCGGGCGTGCGCGACCCGGCGGCGGCGCAGGAGCGTGATCCGGAAGTTTTCCTCGGCCAGGTTCACGAGCTCGAAGTAGAGCGTGAAGGCCATCGCCTGGTTGAAGGCCGCCTCGGGATCGAGCTGCGCGACCGCCCTCGCCAGCTCGCGCTCCGCCCCGGCCTCGCCCGCCCGGCGGGCCTTGGCGAGCCTGCGCAGGAGTTCGACCGTGTCGAACGTCCCGCGGCCCTCGATCCGCGTGATGACGCGGCCGAGCGCCGCGCCCAGCTCGCGGACCTCGGACCTGAGGGGAGCCATGTCGCGCACGGCCTTGGACATGCGGGTGTGTGGTTTCCTGGGCATGGCGGCCGCACACGATGGGGCCCGCGGGGCCTTCTAAAAAGCCAAAAGTGCGCCCCCGCGGCATATTGGCACCCGGCCCCAGGCCCCGGCTCAGAGGCTTGCTAGCGCGCGCCCCGGTGCATTTGCTCAGCCTGAAAGTGATGCGCCGAACCGCCCTTCTCCTCGCCCTTGCCGCCGCGCTCTGCCCGGCCGCCCGCGGCCAGACCCCGGCCGCCGACCCCGGAGCCCCGGCGGACCTTTCGGCCAGCGGGCCCATCTCCACGGACTACGTGACGGGCGAATTGGTCGCCAAGCCCGATGCGCGTCTCGCGGGCACCGACTTCCTCCTGACGGCCGACGAGATCCGCTACAACCAGAGGACCCAGGTCGCCGCGGCGAGCGGGCGGGTGGTCCTCGACCGGCTGGGCGACCGCCTCCTCGCCGACACGGTCAGCATCAACCGGGGCACCGGGAAGTTCACCGCCAGGAACATTCGGATCGGCAGGTCCCCCTACTTCATCGCGGGGGAGTCCGCCGAGGGGGATAAGAACGAGGTCACCGTCCACAACGCCACCGTGACCTACCGGGAGCCCGGAGCCTGGCAGCCGACCGTCCGCGCCAAGACCCTCATCTGGTCCCCGGGCCATTACCTGAAGCTTGCCGGGGGGAACATGGGCCTCGGCGGCTTCCAGCCCCTGCCGATCTCCCACATGGGCCAGGACCTGGGGCACGACCGGCCGATCACGGACGTGACGGTCGGTGCCGGCTATCGCAAGAACCTCGGCCTCTGGGTCGACACGGCCTTCAACCTGCCGGTCACACTAGGCGCCAGCGTGGGTCCCGACCTGGGCGTCTACACGAATCGGGGCGTCATGATCGGTCCGGTGGCGGCCTACGACGTCACGAGCGGGGACGACACGGCCGTCGGCTACCTCAAGTCCGGATACATCTATGACTACGGGAAGCGGTACACGGACATCCTCGGCGCCGCGGTGCCCCCCAACCGCGCCTACGCGGAGTGGGTCCACAACCAGCAGGTGACCCCGGACCTGTCGATCACCGGCGACATCAACTGGTCGACGGACTCCGAGGTCATCCGCGACTTCCACTCCAAGGAGTTCATCCCGGTCCAGGAGCCGGACAACTACCTCGAGTCGGTCTACACGGGCCCGGATTTCCTCGCCTCGGTGTTCGCGCGGTTCCAGCCCGATTCGTTCTACCCGGTCCAGCAGCGCCTCCCCGAGATCCGCTTCGACGTGCTGCCGACGCCCCTGGGCGGCGGCATCCTCGTGCGCTTCAACTCGGGCGTCGCCCACCTCGTCGAGGATCCGCCCCTCGGCGGCTCCCACCTGGCGAGCGACCGGCTCGACGCGTTCCTCGGCCTCTCGCGCCCCTTCACCTACAGGGGCATCGTCGACTTCACGCCGGTGGTCGGCGCCCGGTACACCGAATACTGGGACACGGTGGGCGCCGCGAAACCCGGCGGCACCGGACGGGCCCTCGGGGAGCTCGGGTTCGACGCGGACCTGAAGCTGAGCGGTATCTTCGACTACGAGAACCCCCTCTGGCACATCGACGGGCTGCGCCACCTGATGACGCCGACCCTGAGCTACCGGTACATCCCCGACGCCGACAAGTCCGCCGACTGGATCCCGCCGATCGACCGGAGCACGTTCACCAACTACCTGCCGATCATGGAGCTCGGCGACATGAGGGCCGTGGACCAGCTTCAGGCGGCGAACGTGCTCCGGTTCGGCCTGAACAACACGCTCCAGACCCGCGACAAGACGTACGGCTCGCGCGACCTCCTGAGCCTCAACCTCGCCGAGGATTTCCGGTTCCAGAGGGCTCCCGGCCAGACGGACTTCTCGGACGCCCACGCGGACCTGACCGCGACCGTCACCCGCTGGCTCTCGCTCGACCTCGAGGACACGGTCTCCACGAGGAGGGCCTCCCAGCGCGCCCTCGACACGGACGTCACCCTGCACGAGGGCGACGTGTGGATGGCCCGCTTCGGCGTCGGGTACCTCTCCGACAAATACGGGACCTTCTACGTGCCCGGCCTCGGCTACAACCCGATCGTCGGCGTGGACACGTACCACTACGAGCTGCGGGGCCGCGTGAGCGAGCTCTACGAGCTCTTCACGCGGGGGGACTACGACGCCCGCGACCACCTCATTGTCGACCAGTACTACGGGGTCGACCGGAAGATCTCCAACACCTGGGACCTCGAGATTGCCGTGGTGTTCTCGTCCGGTCCGAACAACAACCAGGGCCACTTCGGCGTGGAAGTGGGCCTGAACCTCCTGCGGTTCTGACCCGGGGCCGCGGCCGAGAGCTCCCCAGCATTGCCGTGAGCCGCGCGGGCAGCCAGCAGCGAACCCTTCTCGAGCTCCTCGCGCGCGTGCGCCCGCACTGGCGCAGGGATCCGGGCCTGCCGTCCAGGATCGACGCGCTCCTTGGCGGCGACCGGCGGCTGGGCTCGCGGGACCGGCGCCTCTACAGGGAGCTCATCTACACGGCGGTGCGCTACCTTCCCTGGATCGAGCCGCTGCTCGACGCGGATCCGCCCGCGGCCGCCAAACGCGCCGCGTGGCTGGCCGCGGACTCGCCGGAGGCGGCGGCCTTTCGCGCGGAGATCGCGGGCGACCTTCCCGCGTGCCCCGCGGACGCGGGCGAGAAGGCCCGGATCCTCGGCGCCGACGCGGAGGCGCTCAGCCCCGAATGGCTGCGAGGCGAGTGCCCCGCGGCCCTCCGGCCCCCGCTGCGCGAGGCGCTGCTTTCGAGGGCCCCCCTCTGGCTCAGGCTGCAGACGCCCGACCCCGGCAAGGTGTTCGCGGAGTTCGACGCCCTCGGATGGACGTGGCGAAGGAGCGCCCTCCTGCCTGGCGCAGTCGAGCTGGCGCCGGGCACCGACGTCGTTCGGACGCGGGCCTACGCGTCCGGCGCCGTCGAGATCCAGGACATCGGCTCCCAGCTCATCCTGGAGGCCGTGGGCGTCGCCCCCGGGGGTCATTGGCTCGACGCCTGCGCAGGATCCGGAGGCAAGACGCTCCAGCTGGCCGCGCTGCTCGGCCCCGGGGGCCGGGTTGCGGCCCACGACGCCCGGCGCTCCGCCCTCCAGGAGCTTAGGCAGCGGGCCGAGCGCGCCGGCATCGCCGGGCGGATACAGGTCGGGCTCCCGGACGACCCGCAGGGCGGCTTCGACGGGGTGCTGGTCGACGCCCCCTGCACGGGCTCAGGCACGTGGCGGCGGGCGCCGCACCTGCGCTGGACGACGTCGACCGGCGACGTCCGCAAGGCGGCGGCGCTCCAGCTTCGCCTGCTAAGGGAGAACGCGCCCCGGGTGCGCCGCGGCGGCCTCCTCGTCTACGCAACCTGCTCCCTGTGCGGCTCCGAGAACGAGTCCGTCGCGGCCGCGTTTCTCGGGGAGGACTCCGGATTCAAGGCGGAGCTCGCCGGTACCTCGCTCCTGCCCCAGGCGCACAACGGCGACGGCTTCTTTGTCGCCTCCTATAGGAGGCGCCCAGACTGAACGCCGGTCAGCTCGGGTCCCGGGCCGCCGCGCGCTGCGCCCGAACCACGACCCGGAACATCTGCACGGTGAGCCAGAAGACCCCCGTCAGGCACGCCGATCCGAGGCCGCCCCACAGAAGGATCATCCGGTGGTCCTTCGAGGGCACGTGGGTGGAGACCACGCTGTACATGTAGATGAAGAAGAGGACGACGAGGACCGCGTCCAGCGCGAGGCTGGCCGGTGTCACGAGTTTGCTTTCCTGCTGTTGCATGCCCGCACATGAGAACGCGGGGTCCTCCGGATTGTCCATGCAAATTCGAACCACAGAAGGGCGCAGGCCCACCCGCAGCCCGGCGCCGAGGCCGCTCGCCGCTCGGCTCACCCTCAAGGCATCCCTCCCCGCGCGTTTTCTGTTTGCCTCAGGAGCACATGGGTAAGACGGTAAGACACATGGACACAACGCTCTCAACCAAAGGCCAGCTCGTCGTCCCCCGGTTGGCGCGGCAGAAGCTTGCGCTTCGCGCCGGCGCAAAGCTCATGTGCACGATATCCAAGGGCTCGCTCGTGTTCACGCCGAGAGTCCCGGCCCGCGGCAGGACACGCCTGGTGCGCGATGCGGACTCAGGCCTGATGATCACGCGCGGCTCCGACCCCGCATTTGTGGTGACCAGCGAACAGGTGCGAGCGGCTTTGGCTGGCTTCCCGTGAACTACCTTCTCGATGTCAATGCACTCGTTGCGCTTTCCCATGCACAGCACGCCCTGCATCCGCGGGCAAGGGTCTGGTACATCAGGGTGAACGCGCCCACGGCGCGTTTCCACACGTGCGCCATCACGGAACTGGGGTTTGTCCGCGTCTCGGTCCAGACGGGCCTGCAACTCGACGTCCTGACCGCCCGCAAGGCCTTGGCCGCCCTCAAGGCTTCGACCCCGAATCCATTCGAGACCCTCGAGGACGCCGTGGGCGTGGAGAGGCTCCCGGGGTTTGTTCGGACTCCATCAAAGCTCACCGATGGGCACCTTCTGGAGTTGGCCCGGCACCACGGGGCACGTCTCGCAACCTTGGATTCGGGGATCCCCGGGGCCTTGCTCATCCCGTGACGCTGCCAGCTCCCATAGGAGCCCAAGAACGGGCGCCGGCCTCCTCCATCACGCCGCGGGTGGGGTCAGCACAAACACCATGAAGATCTTCCGATTGGAGCAGCCGCGCGTGCTCGCGTATCTGGACGGCCCCGAGCCGGGAGAGCCCGCGCCCGGCGAGGCGCTCGTGCGCGTCCACCGGATCGGCGTGTGCGGGACCGACCTCCACGCGTACGGCGGAACCCAGCCGTTCTTCACCTACCCCCGGATCATGGGCCACGAGCTCGGAGTCGAGGTGCTGGAGGTGGGACCGGGAGACTCCTGCGTGAAGCCGGGCGACCGGTGCTCGGTCGAGCCGTACTTGAACTGCCAAAAATGCGTCGCGTGCCGCAGCGGGAAGCCGAACTGCTGCTTCGAGCTGCGCGTGCTGGGCGTCCACGTGGACGGGGGGATGCGCGAGCGGATGCTCGTGCCGACCCGCAAGCTCCATCCCTCCGCCTCGCTCAGCTTTGACCAGCTCGCCCTCGTCGAGACCCTCGGGATCGGGTGCCACGCCGTCGAGCGCGCGCGGCTCAAGCCGGGCGAGTTCGCGCTCGTCGCCGGCGCGGGCCCGATTGGCCTCTCGGTGGTGCAGTTCGCGCTGGAGGCCGGGGCGCAGGTCATCGTCCTCGACGTGAACGCCGCCCGCCTCGACTTCTGCAGGAGGCAGCTGGGCGCGCAGCACGCGATCAACGCCGCGGCCGAGAGCCCGCTGGACGCGCTGCGGCGCATCACCTCGGGGAACCTCCCGACCGCCGTGTTCGACGCCACGGGCAGCCCGAAGTCCATGGCGGCGGCCTTCGACTATCCGGCCCACGGGGGCCGCGTGGTCTTTGTCGGCCTCTTCCAGGGCGACGTGGCGTTCAACGACCCCAACTTCCACCGGCGCGAGCTGACGCTCCTGGCGAGCCGCAACGCCCTGCCCGAGGACTTCGGGCGGATCATCCGGCTCATCGAGGCCCGCCGCATCGACACGGCGCCGTGGATCACCCACCGGGCGCCGCTCGGGGGCGCCCTCGAGGCCTTCCCGACCTGGGTCCTTCCCGCCACCGGCGTCGTGAAGGCGGTGATTGAGGTCTGACCGGCCCCCGGGGACATGACGGTCAAGTAACGGCGGAATCGTTTCCTTGCGGGCTGAGGGTATCACAGCGCTCATGACCCCACCCCTCCTGCGCTGGGCGGCCGTGCTTGCCCTGCTTGCGTCGCCGACCCTCTCCTCGGCGGGCACCGAGGCGCAGCTCACCCTGCGCGCGGACCAGTCCGGCCCCGTCATCAACCGAAACATCTACGGCCAGTTCTCCGAGCACCTGGGCCACTGCATCTACGGCGGCATATGGGTCGGGCCCGATTCCCCGATCCCGAACACCCGCGGCTACAACAACGCGGTGCTCGAGGCGCTCAGGAACCTGCGCGTGCCCATCCTGCGCTGGCCGGGCGGCTGCTTCGCCGACGAGTACCACTGGAAGGACGGGATCGGCCCGCGCGAGAAGCGGCCGTCGATGTACAACTCGCACTGGGGCGGCGTCGTGGAGGACAACCACTTCGGCACGCACGAGTTCCTCGACCTGTGCGAGATGCTGGGCATCGAGCCGTACGTGTGCGTGAACGTGGGGAGCGGCTCGGTCCAGGAGGCGATGGAGTGGGTCGAGTACATGACCTCCGACGCCGAATCGCCCATGGCGAACCTGCGCCGCGCGAACGGGCGGGACAAGCCCTGGAGGGTCCGCTACATCGCCGTCGGCAACGAGAGCTGGGGGTGCGGCGGGTCGATGTCGCCCGAGTTCTACGCCGACAACTTCCGGCGCTTCAACACGTTCATCAAGGACTACGTTCCCGGCCCGGAAAACCGGATCTACCGGGTCGCGTGCGGGCCGGACGCGTTCAACTACGAGTGGACCGAGACCCTCATGCGGACCGCCGGCAGCCAGATGGACGGCCTCTCGCTCCACTACTACACGATCCCGAGCGGCAGGTGGGAGAGCAAGGGCTCGGCCACGGAGTTCGGGCGGGACGCCTACCTGAGCACACTCGCCCAGACGCTTCGCATGGAGGAGCTCGTGAGCCGGCACTCGGCCATCATGGACAAGTTTGATTCAAAGAAGCGGGTCGGGCTGGCCGTCGACGAATGGGGCATCTGGACCGACGTCGAGCCGGGGACGAACCCGGGCTTCCTCTACCAGCAGAACTCGCTTCGCGACGCGCTCCTGGCGGCCCTCAACCTCCACATCTTCCAGGCCCACGCCGACCGGGTCGTCATGGCCAACATCGCCCAGATGGTGAACGTCCTGCAGGCGATGATCCTGACCCAGGGCGACAAGATCGTCCTCACGCCGACCTACCACGTCTTCGAGATGTTGAAGGTCCACCAGGGCGCGACCTCGATTCCCGTCGAGCTGAGGACCCCCGACCTGGCCTCGACCCGCGAGCGGATACCCGCGGTCAGCGCGTCCGCCTCGCGCGATGCGGCGGGCCACATCCACCTCTCGCTCGTCAACACGGATCCGGACGGCCCCGTGACCGTGGCGTGCACGGTGGTCGGCGCGGCGCCTGGCAGCGTGACCGGCCGCGTGCTATCGGCCCCGTCGATGACCGCCCACAACACCTTCGACTCGCCCCACGTCGTCGAGCCCAGGGCCTTCACGGGCGCCACGGCGTCCGGGAACGGGCTTAGCGTCGTCCTGCCGGCGATGTCGGTGGTCGTCCTGGACCTTTAGCCCCCTACCCGTCTCCCCGGGGGCCCCGGCGCCGGCCACTCCTGCCGCCGCACCGAGGGCCCGTCGACCCACGTGGCCCCGATCAGCGTCGCCCGCGGGAACTCCTGAACGCCGGCCTCGTTGCGGTGGATCTGGCTCACCACCATGTCGACCGCGGCCTCGCCGGTCACCCGGTTGTGCTGGTTCATGCCCGCGATGTCCGGCCGGGACGCCCTCCACTCGAGCTGGATGACCCCGATGTCCTCGGGTATCCGCCGGCCCGCGGCCTTGAGCCAGCCGATGACGCTGTTGTAGAGAGTGAACACGACGTCCGGCCTGTGGCGGTCGAGCCATGCGCGGAACGCCTCGGCCCGCCTCGGGCTATTCACGTCGCCGAAGACGGGGACCTGCTGGGTCCTCGGCAGCGCGCGCTGGCCCGTGACGTAGCCCGCCGAGAACCTGCGCTCGACCAGCGCGTCGATCACGTCGTCCAGCACGAGGCCGGGCCGCCGGTAGCCGAGCGCAAGCGCCCGCTCGAAGGCAATGAGCGCCAGGTTGTAATGGTCGACGCAACTGTAGGACAGCGCCGGGTCGCGCGTGCGCACGCCCGTGATGACGCACGGCAGCCTCTCCCACACGCGCTGCAGGTGGGCCGGCAGGTGGTTCGTGTCCATCAGGCCCACCAGCACGATCCCCTTGATTCCGCGGGTGCCGAGGATCCGCAGCCACCGCTCCGCCGTCAGGTCCGGGTCGTGCATCCAGAACCGGTCAAAATCGTACCCGAGGCTCGCCGCGCGGCTCTCGCAGCCCTCGACGTAGATGGGCACCGTCGGGTGGGCCTTGAAGGCGTTGCGGTCCAGGTTCGCGTTGACCAGGGCCAGCGTCGCCTGCAGCCGGCTCGTGCGCGCCGACCGCAGCTGGGCCATGAGCTGCGAGACCACCGCGTTGGGCCGGTAGCCGAGGCGGTCGGCGGCCGCCTTCACCCGCTCCCGGGTCGCGAGCGGAATCTGCGGGCTTCCCCTGAGCGCGAGGGAGATCGTGTTCTTCGAGTAGCCGAGCTGCCGCGCGATGTCGTTCAGGGTGGGGCGTGACATGGACGGTCGGGGTCCGGGGCCGAGGATTCGCAGTTTCACCTAACGGTCAAGTATGCGCAAGGATCCCGCCAGCCCCGGAAGGGGCGCCCGGGCGCCCCGTGCTCCCCTGGCGCGGACAGGCCCGCGCCCCGGGGTGCGACTCACCGGCCCGCACTCATCTTGGGCTGTATTCCGCCGCCTTGAGCTCGCGACAGAGGACCGACCGGAACGACGCGTGGTCGGCCACCGCCCCCAGGGCCACGAGCTGCGCCGCGATGTTCCCCACGGCCGTGCCCTCGAGGGAGAAGGACGACACGGGAAGGCCCGAGGCGTCGGCCGTCGCCTGGCAGAGCAGGCGGTTCTGCGAGCCGCCCCCGACGACGAGGATCCGCCTGAAGGAGCGGCCGGCGAGGCGCTCGAACACCCCTACGGCGTCGGCGTGGCCGCGGCCGAGGGAGGCGCAGATGAGCCTCGTGTAGGCCGCCAGGTCCCCCGGCGGCCGGCCGCCGCGCCCCCTGAGCTGCCGGTCGATCGCCGCGCGCATCGACTGCGGGTTGAAGAGGCTCGAATCCGAAAGGTCGAGAAGCCGCCCCGGCGCCCGAGCGAGGGCCGCGGCGGCGATCAGCCGCCTCCACGCCGCGGGCGTCTGCGGCCTCGAGCTGAATTCCGGCACGATCCGCTCCAGGAGCCAGAGGCCAAGGCAGCTCTTGAGCGGCCGGTAGCGGCCGTCCCCCATCCTCTCGTTCGAGACCCGGGCTCGCAGGGCGCCCGGCCCGAGAAGCGGCGCCGTGCCCTCGAAACCCAGGAGGGACCACGTGCCCGAGCTCAGGTAGAGGTCCGAGCCGTCGGCCGCCGCAGGCATCGCCGCGAACGCGCAGGCCGTGTCGTGGCCCGGGGCGAGGACGCACAGGACGCCGCGAAGCCCGGGGACTCCCGTGACCGGGCCGAGCCGGCGCGGGGAGAGCGCGGGCTTGGCGAACCAGGAGCGCGGAATCCCAAAGAAGTCGAGCGCGCCCCGGGACCAGTCCGTGCCGTGGACGTCGACGAGCTGCGAGTGGCTCGCGATCGAGAACTCGTTCTCCATGCGGCCTGAGAGGAGGAAGTTGAAGTAGTCCGGGATAAAGAGGCAGCGCGACGCCGCCTTCGCCACCGCCGGGCACGCCCGCAGCGTCTCCTGGAGCTGCAGGCTCGTGTTGTACGGGTAGTTCGGAACGCCCGTGAGCGCGTAGACTTTCCCGATCCCCCGGCGCGCGAGCGCGCGAGACGCGGCGGCGGTGCGGGTGTCGCGGTAGGCGTGGACGGGGAAGACCGGCCGCCCCCGGTCGTTCACGAGGACGTGGTCGACCGCCCACGCGTCGACCCCCACCGAGGCAAGGCGGGGATAGCGGCGGCGGGCCTTCGCAAGGCCCGCGCACACCTCGCCCCACAGGCGCGGAAGCTCCCAGTACTCGTGCCCGGCCATCGGGCGGAACCCGTTCGTGAACCGGTGGACCTCGTCGAGCTCGAGGCCCGCGCCACTCCACGTGCCGACGATCACCCTCCCGCTGGTCGCGCCGAGGTCGACGGCGGCGCACCGCACCGGTTTCATATGATTAGCGCAGGAACGCCTCGGGCAGGCCGCCGTCGACGGCGATCACCTGGCCCGTCGTCCTGCCCAGGCGCCGCCCGACCAGCAGGAAGTAGGCCTCGGCCTGGTCCGCGGTCGTGATCGGCGTCTTCGTGAGCGTCCGGTCGGCGTAGAACTGCGCGAGCCTCTGGACCAGCGCCTCCGTGGGCTCGTCGTCCCGGTACGGCAGGTTGTACTTTGCGAGCGAGCCGATCACCCGCTCGCGAGGGAACATGGAGCTTCCCTCGACGACCGTGGCCGGGGCCACGCCATTCACGCGCACGAGCGGGGCGAGCTCGATGGCGAGCTCGCGCACCAGGTGGCTGGCGGCGGCCTTAGACGTGTCGTAGGCGAGCGAGCCCCGCTTGGCCACGACCGCGTTCGCCGAGGTCGTCAGGACGAGGCTGCCGGGCAGGCCCTGCAGCCTCCACGTCTTTGCCGCCTCGTCCGCCACGAGGTAGCTGCCCGTCACGTTGACGCCGAAGTTGAGCGGCCACTTGTCGTCGGGGATGTGCCCGGTGGTGTCGCTCGGCACGAAGACCCCCGCCGTGACGCAGACCGAGTCGAAGCCCCCGTACGCGTAGGCCACCTGGTCAAGCATCCGCCGGATGCTGGCGCGGTCGGTGATGTCGACCCCGAGGCCTACGGCGGGCCCGCACGCCGCCAGCCCCTCGCCCGCACTCCCGATGCCCATCCCCAAACGGTCCGTGATCTCCTTTGCGGTCGCGAGGGCCGCCCCCTCGCTCAGGTCGGCGCACGCCACCTGGGCCCCCTCCTTGGAAAGGCGGCGGGCCGTGTCGCGCCCGATGCCGGAGCCCGCCCCGACGACGATCACCACCTGCCTCGCTAGCTCCTTCTCGGGCGGCATCCTCCGGAGCTTCGCCTCCTCGAGAAGCCAGTACTCGATGTCGAACGCCTCCTGCTGGGGCAGCGCGGTGTAGCGGTCCAGCGCCTCCGCGCCCCGCATCACCTCGACGGCCGCCGTGTAGAACTCGGCGGTCACGCGCGATTCCGACTTGTCCTTGCCCCAGGCGACGAGGCCTATCCCCGGGATCAGGAACACCGTCGGGTTGGGGTCCCGCATCGCCGGCGAGTCGGGGCGCGCGCATTTTTTGTAGTACGCGGCATAGTCCGCGCGGTACTGCTCGAGCCCCTCCGCAAGCCTCGCCTTCAGGGCCTCGACGTTGCGCGACTTCGGGTCCCAGGCGACGTAGAGCGGCTTGATCTTCGTCCTAAGGAAGTGGTCGGGGCAGGAGGTCCCGAGCTCGGCCAGGCGCGGCGCGTCCGCGGAGTTCACGAAGCGCAGGATGCCCGCGCCCGCCTGCACGGTCGCTATGACCCGCCGCTCCTTCGACACCTGTCCCCTTAGCCACGGCAGGATCGCCGAAAGGACCGTCCGGCACTCGGACTCCGCCAGGGCCGCGTGCCTCGGTCCGCCGAAGGCCGTCCTGTCCCCGCCCCTGGCCTGGTACGCCGCCTCAATGTGCGCGCCGGCCTTCTCGATGAAGCCGAGGGTCGCGGCGTAGCATTCCCGGTCCTCGTCCGCCCAGGAGATGAAGCCGTGCTGGCCCATCATGATCGCCCGGACATGGGGCTTCGTGCGCACGATTTCCTGCATCGCCAGCCCGAGCTCAAAGCCGGGGCGCATCCACGGGACATACGCCATCTCGTCCCCGAAGATCTCCCGGGTGAGCCGCTCGCTCGAGGCGGCGGCGGCGATCGCGATGATCGCGTTCGGGTGCATGTGGTCGATGTGCTTTCCGGGCAGGAACGAGTGGAGCGGAGTGTCGATCGAGGGCGCGCGTGGGTTCAGGTTGTAGGTCGCGTGCGCGTACATCCCCACCATCTCGTCCTCGGCGACGGACTTGAGCCCCCGGTCGGCGCGCACCAGGTAGCCGTGCCTCAGGCCCGAGAGCTTGTCCTGGTGGAGCGACGCGAAGTTCTCCCGCTTGCTGGTGCGCAGGTCGCCGCCCGAGCCCTTCACCCAGAGCACCTCGACCGGCTTGCCGGTCAGCGGGTCCTTGCCGACGAGCTTGGACGACGTGTTGCCGCCGCCCGAGTTGGTGATGCGCGGGTCGCTGCCGAGCAGGTTGGAGCGGTAGACCAGGCGGTCGATCGGGTCGAGGGACGCCGCCTTGGCGTCATCCCAGAGGTAGTTAACATGCCGGAAGGTACTCTTCATCGTAAGGTCAGCCCCGGGATTTCAGCACATCCCTCTCGTACCGGAGGATCTCCGGATACCACGTCCTGTCGGCCGGGGCGCCGTGCCGGCGGCAGTGCTCGTCCCACACGGACCCCAGGGGAAGCGTCTTGCTCTCCTCGGTCAGGGCGAGGCGCGCCGCGAGGTCGCCCTCGTCCTCGAGGCGCCTGAGCTCGGCCGACGGCTCGAGGAGCGCGGCTAGGAGCGCCTTCTGCGCGTTGCGGCAGCCGATGACCCACGACGCCACCCGGTTGATGCTGCCGTCGAAATAGTCGAGGCCGATGTGGGTGCGGCCGAGAAAGCCGCCCCGGACCACCTCCTCGAGCACCGCCCGGGTCGGCTCGTCAAGGAGGACGACATGGTCGCTGTCCCAGCGGACGCCCCGGCTCAGGTGGAGCAGCAGCCCGGGCACGAACAGCAGCACCGAGCTGACCTTGTCCGCAACGGACTCGGTGGGGTGGAAATGCCCCAGGTCGAGGCAGATCAGCTTCTGGTGCAGGGCCGCGTAGCCCAGGTAGAACTCATGGGAGCCGACGGTGTAGCTCTCCGCGCCGATGCCGAAGAGCTTGCTCTCCAGGGCGTCCAGCTGGTGCCGGGGATCGACCGCCTCGCGGAAGACTAAGTCGAGCGACTGGGCGAGGCGCTCGCGCGGACCCTTCCTGTCGGCCGGCAGGTCCTTGCATCCGTCCGGAATCCACAGGTTCGTCACCACGGTCTTGCCGAGAGCGAGCCCGATGGCCGCGCCCACCCGCCGGCAGGCGACCGCGTGCTCGATCCAGAACCTCCGCACCGAGGCGTCCCGGTGCGAGAGCGTGAAGCCGTCGTCGGCGAGCGGGTGCGAGAAGAAGGTCGGGTTGAAGTCGAGGCCGAGCCCACGGGACTTGGCCCAGTCAATCCATCCGGCAAAATGCTCCGGAGCGACCTCGTTCCTCTCCACCTTGCGGCCCCCGAAGTCGCCGTAGATCGCGTGAAGGTTCACCCGCTGACGCCCCGGGATCAGCCGGAGCGCCTCGTCCAGGTCGAGGCGGAGTTCCTCAAGCGTCCGCGCCTTGCCCGGGTACCGGCCGGTGACCTGTATGCCGCCGCCCCCGAGCGTCGCGCCGGGACGCTCGAAACCGCCCACGTCGTCGCCCTGCCAGCATTGGAGCGAGAGGGGCGTGGCGGCGAGGGTCGCAAGCGCGGCCTCCGCATCGACGCCCGCGGCGCCATAGGCCTCGACGGCAAACCGGTAGGGTGTTGGGTTCACGGCGGCACGATGGCGGGTTAGCCGGCGAAGCACAATGCAGTTTCTGACACTTAGGAAACGCAGCCAGCAGGGGCGGAGGCTTCAGTGTACCCTATTGAAACTTGACTCGGAATGCCGGGGCTGACCTTTAGCATGTATAATTTGACCCTGCATGCGCGCCCGCCCCGACTACCGCAGGTATCTGGTGCTCCCGCCCGAGTCCGAGGCATGGGGGATCGCGGTCACCGGGTGCGGCATGCAGACGTGCGGCGCCGGCTCACCCTACCCGCCGCCTGGCCACCCCCCGGACCACCATTTCAGCTGGGAGAACGGCCGGGTGCTCGGCTCCTGCCAGATCATCCTGATCGCCGAAGGGCGCGGGCGGTTTGAGTCGCGCGCGACGGGCCTGGTTGACGTGGCGGCCGGAAGCGCCCTCGTCGTCCTTCCCGGCGTGTGGCACCGGTATGCCCCCGACCCGAAGACCGGCTGGGTCGAGAAGTGGATCGAGGTCCAGGGCCCGACGCCCGAGGCGCTCCACAAGAGCGGTGTCCTCTCCGCCGGCCGCGCGGTCGTGACGATGTGCAGGGCCCGCGAGCTCGCGGCCCTGATGGACGCCGTCGGGGCGCGCCTGCGAGGGCTGACCGCGGGCTTCGACCCCGAGGCCGCCGCGCTCGCCCTGCACGCGCTCTCGCTCGTGGTCGAGGCCCCGCGCCTGAGCGAGCCGCCGCGCCCCATCACGAGCTTCGTCGCCCAGGCCGAGCAGGTGCTCATGGACAGCGTCGACAACCCCCCCGCCATCCCCGGCCTGGCGCGCGAGCTCGGGGTGGCCTACTCCTATTTCAGGCGGGAGTTCAAGCGGCACACCGGACTGGCACCCTACCAGTACGTGCGCCGCCTGCGCCTGGAGAAGGCCCGACGGATGATCGGCAGCTCCTCGGAGAGCCTCCAGACGATCGCCGAGCGCCTGGGATTCGCGTCCCCCTACCACCTGTCCGCAGCGTTCAAGAAGCAGTACGGCCAATCCCCCGACCACTGGCGCCGAAGTCGGAATTGACCCCACCCCGAAGCCGGCACCCCACCCGCCCTCCTCCCATGACCCCCAATCCCTTCCTCGGCGTGTTCTTCCATTGGCTGGGCGGCCTCGCCTCGGGCAGCTTCTACGTGCCCTACCGGCGGGTGAGGAACTGGGCGTGGGAGACCTACTGGCTGATCGGCGGGTTCTTCAGCTGGATCATCGCGCCGTGGGTCCTCGGGCTCACCATGACGAACGACCTGCTCGGCGTGCTCAGCCGCACGCCCAGCCGGACGCTCTTCTACGCGTGGCTCTTCGGGGCGCTCTGGGGCGTCGGCGGGCTCACCTTCGGGCTGACCATGCGCTACCTCGGGATGTCGCTCGGGATGGGCGTGGCCCTCGGGTTCTGCGCCGCGTTCGGCACCCTGGTGCCACCGATCTTCAAGGGCCAGCTGGTGGCGATCGCGGCCAGCACCTCGGGCAAGATCATCCTGCTCGGCGTCGGCGTCTGCCTCACCGGCATCGCCATCGCGGCGCTCGCCGGGCTCTCCAAGGAGCGGGAGATGCCGGAGGACAAGAAGCGGGCCGCCATCAGGGAGTTCAACTTCTCAAAGGGCATGGTCGTCGCGGTGTTTTCCGGGATCATGAGCTCCTGCTTCGCCTACGGGCTGAACGCGGGCGCCCCCATCTCCGACCTCTCCGCCGCCGCCGGGACGAGGGCGATATGGACGGGGCTTCCCAAGCTGGTCGTCGTCCTACTCGGCGGCTTCACGACCAATCTGATCTGGTGCGTCGCCCTCAACCTGAAGAACAAGACGGGATACCAGTACGTGAGCCGGATGCTTCGGGCAGGGCCGGACCCGAAGGGGGCGGCGCCCACCGACCTGCGGGTCCCGGTGCTCGTAAACCTGCTCTTCTGCGCCCTGGCCGGTACCACCTGGTACATGCAGTTCTTCTTCTACACCATGGGTGAGACCCAGATGGGGGCTTTCCGTTTCTCGTCATGGACGCTGCACATGGCCAGCATCATCATCTTCAGCACGATGTGGGGCTGGATCCTGCACGAATGGAAAGGGGCGAGCCGAAGGACCCATGTCCTCATCGGCGCCGGCATAGCCATCCTGATCCTTTCCACACTGACCGTCGGCTACGGGAACTATCTCGGGGTCAACGCAAAGTAGCTCCCTTCCGGGCCAGCGCACGGCCGCCGTCTTCGGGCCTAGCGCAGCGCCAGCCCGTCGAGGTCGCGGAACGGGAGGACGGGGACGTCGAAGCTGCGCAGGTTCACGTCGCCGCGGTACCAGCCGGCCACGACGTCATCCTCAAAGTACACGGTCGACGAGCCGTAGAGGTAGCTGCCTGACGTGAACGCTGAGGGCAGCCCCTGGGCGCGGATCACCTCGCCACGCGTCGAGCCGAGCGAGAACGTGTCCAGCGACGCGAGGCTTGGCTCCGACCACGGGCGCACGCGAAGCCACGGCAGACGGTTGGTCCATCCGGTGACGCGCCCGTGGTCAAAGTAGACAACCGACGACCCATACCTGAAGACGGTTTCGCCGGCGTCATCCGGCGTTCCCTGCACGGCGATCACCGGAGCGCGTTCGCACCGTCCGCTCTAACCCCGTCCAATCGGCACAATCGGCCCCTCCCGTAAGGAAATCCTGTGGCGGACGCGGGGGTTGCCGGCGCCCCTTAACAATGGGCGCCGCCCGCGGGCAATTTATGCGCCGGGATTGCCAACCCATGCGCAGCGGGCCGCGCCGCGCCGCCCTACTGTGCACGGCAGCAGGTTGCTGCCCGGACCACCCCAAACCCCAGGAGGCACAGCATGAATGCAGAAGAATCACCCCACATGCGGATGCGCGCCCTGATCCGCCGCGGGCTCCGCCTCGACAGCGAAACCGGACTGACCGAAGAGGAGCGCCAACTCCGGCACCGCAGGCGGATCGAGACCCTCATCTTCTTTTGCTGGGGACTGATCGTGCTCAAGTGCTTTGTCGTCGTCTGGGTCGTGCACCACTACGCGATGCCGTTTAGCCCGCTCTGGGTGATCGCGCCCACGGTCGGGTTCGCGTTCCTGGCCACCTCGCTGTACTACTGGCTGCGGGACTGACGCCGCCCCGCCCCGCTCAGAACGCCATCCGATAGCCGAACGCCAGGATGCACAGCGTCACGGCTGCGCAGATCAGCGTGGCCACCTTTGCGCCGTGCGCGTTGCTGAGGTAGTTCCTCTCCGCGGCTAAGTCCGCGGCGGCGCGGGCCTGGGAGGCCAGGCTGAAGGTCTTCCAGGCAAAGTAGCCCTTGATGACGACGACCCCGAGGAGCAGCGCGAACTGGACCTTGCCGGTGCCGGCTGACTGGCCCTGGAGCGAACCCAAGATCTTCGCGTCGAGGATCAGGATCGTGAGGATGCTGAGCATCGCATAGATCGAGGCGCGGCCCGCCAGGGCCTGCACCGCCCGCTCCGCCGCGCTCAGCCGGGTCGGGTCGTCGACCGTGACCATGACCATGCCCTCGCTGCTGATGCCCTGTCCCTCGTCGTCCGGCAGCGGGAACGGAGCCCTCCACGCGGCGAGCACGGAGGGAACGGACGCGAACATCACCACAAGGAAGAACGTCGAGAAGCCCAGCCATTCGGCAAGCGGCCCCGAGACCATCGCCGTCGGCACGAGGACGAGGTTCATCAGCGCCGTGGCGAACGCATAGTGGGTCATCGTGCAGCGGCCGGGCGCGATCTGCTGCATCATGTAGATCATGTTGCCGACCATGCCGAAGCCGTACCCGAACTTCTCGATGCTCACCATCGTCACGATGGTGCCGTAGCTGAGCCCGTGGCCGGCCGCGGCGAAGTGGCTCAAGTAGATGTACGTGAAGTGCGGGATGTTGAGGAAGAGCCCGAGGATCCAGAGGGAGCGGCTGAGCCCTATGCGGCCGGCGAACCAGCCCCCGAGCAGGCCGCCGATGATCCCGGTCACCGTGCCGTAGACCGCCTCGATGTTGCTCACCTCTCCGGCGGTCAGGCCGAGCCCCCCCCTGCCCTGGGCGCTCTGCAGGAAGAGCTGGCCCTCCTGGAGGATGAGGCCCTCGCCCAGCCTGTAGAGGAACACGAACGCGATCATGCCCCAGAACGCCCGCTTGTGGAAAAACGTCGTGGCGGTGCCCACAAAGTCCCCGACGACCTGGCGGACGCTCTGCGGCCTGTCCGTGATGCTGCCCGGCGGCAGGAAGAAGAGGTGGTAAACCGCGAGCACCGCCATCCCGACCGCGCACGTGGCCATCACCACCTGCCACATGTGCTGCGCGGACCAGCCCTCGGCCGCGCGCATCCGGTCGAGGACCGAGATCAGGATGCCCGCCGCGAGCACCTTGCCGAGGATCCAGAACATGCTCTGGGTGCCCGCCAGCCGCGCCTGCGTCGGCTTGTCGAGCGCGGTCAGGTAGATGCCATCGGCGCAGATGTCCTGGCTCGAGGAGGCGAACGCCGCGATCCAGAGGATCGCGATGCTGATCTGGAAGAACCCGGCCGCCGGCAGGCTCATGGCGACTCCCAGCAGGAGCAGCGAGATCAGCAGCTCCATCGACAGCACGAAGAACTTCTTGGTGCGGTACATGTCAAGGAAGGCCGCCCAGAGTGGCTTCAGCGACCACGCGATGCCGATGCTGCCCACCGCAACCGTGATCTGGCTGTCGGCGTAGCCGAGCGACTTGTACATCCGCACCGCCGTTCCGTTCACGACGTTGTAGGGGATGCCCATCGCCAGATAAAGCGAAGGCACCCAGAGGAACGAGCGAAGCGCGGAGTGGGTTTTTGAGGACATCAGGGGTTGGGGCGACCGATTCCTTGGCGCTGTCATGACACCCACGCCGAGTCAAAAGACAAGGCGAAGCCGGGAAACGCGCGAGATTCCCGGGGCGGCGCCGCCGCGCCCCGCGGCCCGCCAAGTTGCTCCTCGTAATTGGAAATCCGTTTCAATAGGCAGACACCGTGCAACACCCCAGCGCATCAGCCGAACAAGCGTCGACGCAGCCCTCCCCCGAGCGGACCTATCGCGGCCCCTTCACCGTGATGACGGTCCTGTTCTTCTTGTGGGGCTTCATGACCGTCTTCAACGACATCCTGATCCCCCGCTTCAAGGAGGCCTTCACGCTGAACTACTTTCAGGCGATGCTCGTGCAGTTCGCCTTTTTCGGCGCCTATTTCATCGGCGCGCTCCTCTATTACCTGATCTCCGCGGTGGCAGGCGATCCGATCGCCCGGATCGGCTACAAGAACGGCGTGGTGATCGGGCTGCTGATCTCCGCCGCCGGCAGCGCCCTCTTCTGGCCCGCAGCGGACGCGCTCTCCTACACCCTGTTCCTGGTCGCGCTCTTCGTCGTGGGCCTCGGGTTCGCCATGCTGCAGATCGCCGCGAACCCCTACGTGACGATCCTCGGCCCCGAGCGCACGGCCTCGAGCCGCCTGAACCTGGCTCAGGCGTTCAACTCGGTGGGGACGACGATCGGGCCCCTGATCGGCGGCTATCTGATCTTCCAGTATTTCGCGAAGACCGGCGCCCACGGGGCGGAGTCCGTTAAGGTGCCCTACATCGCCTTCTGCGTCGTCTTCCTGGTCCTCGCCGGCGTCTTCCTCTTCACCCACCTCCCGGACATCGCCGGCGAGGGAAAGATCGAGCGGGGCGTGGGCGCGCTGAAACACCCGCACGTCGTCCTCGGCGTCCTCGCGATCTTTATGTACGTCGGCGGCGAGGTCTCGATCGGCAGCTCCATCATCAATTTCCTCGGGCAGAAGTCCGTCGCCGGCCTCGACCCGGTCGAGGCGAGCAAGTACGTCTCGCTCTTCTGGGGCGGCATGCTGATCGGCCGGTTCATGGGCGCCGTCGAGCTGAGCGAGATGAGGAAGGCCAACAAGCAGCTCCTGCTTGCCGCCATCCCCATCGTCGCCTTCGGCATCCTGGCCGCGCTTCGCGGCTGGGCGATTGTCAGGAACTACCTTCCGTTCCTTGCCGTCTGCTGGCTCCTATTCCAGTTCGGGAAGGCGCTCGCCGGGCGCACGCTCGTGATCTTCTCGGCGACGATCATGCTTCTTCTCGTGGTCGCCATCGTCTTCGGGGGACGGCTGGCGATGTGGTGCGTCGTGGGGGTCGGCCTCTTCACGTCCATCGGTTGGCCGAACATCTTCTCCCTGGCGCTCGAAGGCATGGGGGTCTACAAGAGCCAGGTCTCCTCGCTCCTGGTCATGGCCATCCTTGGCGGCGCGCTGCTGCCGCCCCTGCAGGGGCACATCGCCGACGTCGCCGGCCTGCAGCTCTCCTACATCGTGCCGCTGGTGGCCTACGCCTACGTCGCCTTCTACGGCTGGAAGGGGCACACGTTCGGGAACCGGCGCCTGCCCGAGGCGGCGTGACCGCGGAGCGGAATGGGGGCGCGGATCCGAGGAACTAAGGGGCCGGTCCGACGCAATGGCCGCCCTGGGACATGGCCCTCACGGCGAAGGCATACGCGCCGAGCGCGATGGCCTGGCTCGTTCCCAGCCGCGTGACGCCCACGCCAAGCCGGGACAGGCGGTCGTAGCGCACCGTGGCGCCGCTCAGCGGCACCGTGACCTGGCAGGGGCTCCCGCTCACAAACCGCGCAAGCTCGTCCGCGTCCTCGAGGTTGAATACCTCCGTCTCAAGCCTCCTGCGCCCGGTCCTCTCCGACGGCGCATAGGTGCCGTTCAACTCCCGCACGACCGCCGGCAGGAAGAGCCGGTGGGCGTTGGACAGCCCGCCCCCGACCACAACGAGGCCGTCGACCAGCGCAAGCGCGGTCGCGAGGGCGTCCCCGACGACCTCGCCCATGCGCCGGTACGCCTCCAGCGCCGCCGCCCGGTGGCCCGGGGCGTCCCCCGTCGCGATCTGCGCGATCACACGCGGGTCGGGAGCCTGCGCCATCGCGATCCCCGCCTCCTCCGCATAGACGCGACGCACCGCCCGGATGCTCGCCCCCTCCTCGACACTGACGCCCGGATCCAGCTTGTTGCGGAGCTGCCAGATCTCCCCGGCCATCGAATTGTCACCGAGGAATAGGTCGCCGTTGCGGACGATCCCCCCGCCAAATCCGGTTCCCAGCGTCACGCCAAGCAGGTTTCGGTAGCGCTTCGGGCTGCCCGCCGCCTCGAGGAGGCCGTTCACATACGGCAGGAATCCGCAGCTCGCCTCGCCGTAGGCGAAGAGGTCCCCGTCATTGTTGATGAAGACGGGAACCTGGAATTTCTCCTGCAGCATCGGGCCGAGGGCGACGCCGCCCCTAAAGCCGGGCAGATTGTAAAGGTCGCCTATGATGCCGCACGGGTAGTCCGCGGGCGCGGGAAAGGCGAAGCTGATCGCCGCGGGCCTGGCCGGGCAGGCCTCCCGGATCTCCTCAAAGCCCTTCACGATATTGGCGAGGCAGAGGCCCAGGTCGTCGCCATGCGAGGGCATCGTGACGACCGGCGTCACCGCCCGGCTCCCGCTGAGCGCGGAAAAGCGAAAGCTCGTCCCGCCGGCGTCGAGCGTCATTATGACCGGGTCACTCACGGCACGTGTTGGTGGACATCGGGAGGATCCCCGCGTTCGCCCCCCACGGTGAGGGACCGGCGCGGCGCCCGCAAGGGCCAACGAACCACGGGGCGATCCACCGCCGCGCGCCCCGCCGCCCGAGCCCTCGCCTTAATGGGCTCCGCGCCTCCGCTTATCGCTCCAGCGCGTGACTTTCCGCCACGGACAGCTAACGTATCATTGTAATGTGCCGATGTGAACACAGGGTGATGATGACAGCCTCACCCCTGAAAAGATGATGAATCACCCCGGCGTTGCAATGGGGCGTGCCTGCCGCTGCAATAGGGCGCTCCTCGGATTGCTGGTCTGCGGGCTTTGGGGAGGTATCGCAGCGATGGCCCAGGCCCCCGCCCCGGACGGCCGCGAGCTGCCCCTGCTGACCCACTCGGCGGACTTCTACCGCATTGAGGGAGCCGCCCGCGAGAAGCGGTACCGATTCCGTTTCGAGGCCATTGTGAACTATTACGACCCCCTGTGGCACATGTTCTACGGCTGGGACGGCACGGACACCTTCTTCATGGTTCCGCCGGCGGACCGAAGGTTTGGGTTCAAACCAGGCCAGAGAGTCCTGCTCTCCGGCGAGGTCGTGCCCACAAACGGATTCCAGGCCGAGAACCTGGAGATCACCGTGCTCGCCGAGCCCAGCTCCAGCGCGATACTCTCGGCCCGTGGCAGGCTCGAGGACCTTGCCGCGCTCAACGCCCGCCTGATCGAGTTGGACGGGCTTGTGGATTGGCAGGACCAGGTCGACACAAAGCATCAGCGCCTCTCCCTCATCTCCGAGGGGCACCGCATCGACACGCTCCTGTGGCTCAACGAGTCGGGCCAGGCCCCGCTTCTTACGGGCGCGATCGTCCACGCGGTCGGCCTCTACCTTCCCCGCGTCGACATCAACAAGCGCCTTGTCGGCCTCGAATTACTGGTGCAGGGGACGGACAACCTGTCCGTACGCGGATGGCTCGACAAGGATCCTCAGTTCGATCTGCCGACAATACGGATTGGGGACGTGCCGCAGGCCCTCCCGGGCGCCAAGCTGCACGTCGCGGGCCGAATCGACTCATTCTCGCCCGGCCAGTCCGCGACCATCCGGGACGAATCGGGACTGCTGGAGCTCCGGACTCCGCAGGAGCGCGGCCTGCACGTCGGGGCCGACATAGACGCGATCGGATACCGTTCCGCTGACGCCAGCGATCCGCACCTGGACCAGGTGCTGTGGCGACCGCACAGCGGCGCCGCACTGAGCACCGCGGCGCCCGCCAATAACGCCGTGTTGAACCTGGCGGCCCAGATCCTGGAGCTCTCCCCCGAAAAGGCCGCCGCCCAGCAGCCGGTCAAACTTTCGGGAGTGGTCACATGGGGAGCGGATGGGGCCCGGTTCTTCTTTCTTCAGGACCGCAGCGGCGGGATTCGCGTGACCGCCGGCCCCAAGGTGGAGTTCGCCGGAATGCCGCCGGGAGTCTCCGCGGTCGTGACCGGCGTGACCGCGATGGGCGAATACGCCCCGGAGGTGATTTTCCGCGACGGTTCCGTCGGAGCCTCAATGAGCCAGCCCGAACCGCCGCGAATCTCGCTTGAGCAGGCGCTCACCGGAGCCAGCGAGAACCAGTGGGTGGAGATGGAGGGATACGTCCGAGCCGAAGAGCGCGCCGCCCCGTGGACGCAGCTCGACCTCACGACGGCCACCGGCGAATTCAGCGCGCTGCTGCCGTCCTCGGTCAAGGTGGACGACAAGATCGGGGCGTTCGTGCGGCTCCGTGGCGTTTGCGATGTGATTGCCAACGAGTTCCACCGGTCCACCGGGGTCCAGCTCTGGGTGCCTATCGACGGGCTCATCGACGTCGACGAGGCGCCGGCGGCCGACCTGTTTGCGACCCCCTTCACCCCGCTTGAAAACCTGGGGCGATTTGAGTCGACGCACGGCACGTCGCATCGGCTTCACACGGCCGGGGTGGTGACCTATCAGGCTCCGGGCCGGTTCCTCGTGCTCCAGAGCGAGACGGCGCACCTCCTGGCGCTCAGCAGGGACCGCACAGAGGTCGTCCCGGGAGACCTCGTCGACGTCGTCGGGATCCCCGGCTGGGACGGCACCCGCGCCCTTCTCCGGGAGACCGTCATCCGGCGCACCGGCCACGAGCCGGAGCCTCACGCCCGGCGCCTGTCCTCACCGATCCCGCGGAGCTCCCAGAATGACTACACCCTGGTGCACGCCGACGGACTTGTCACCGAGGTGACGGACCTTGGCGACGAGTACCTCCTGACGATGCGAATCGGAGCCGAGAGCGTCGTCGCCCGCCTCGACCATTCCAGAAGCCCGGGCCTGCCCAGTGCGTGGCACAAGGACAGCACCGTCTCCGCGACCGGCATCTACCGGCTGCGCTACGACGAGCACCGAAAGGTGACCGGAGCGGAGCTCCTCCTGCGCGCCCCTTCCGACATCGTCCTCCTCAAGTCGCCACCGTGGTGGACGATCGAAAAGGCGCTCATGGCGGCCGTCGTCTGCGGCGCCTGCGCCTTTGGCGTCGTCTTCTGGGTGGTCTCGCTCCGCCGGCGTGTGCGCAAGCAAACGGCGGAGATCCGCGCGAATCTGGAGGACAAGGCCCGCCTAGAGGCAGAGCTCGAGCGCGCCGAGCGCCTGAACTCCCTGGGAATGATGGCGGGGGGCATTGCCCACGACTTCAACAACCTCCTGACGGTCATCATGGGTAACATCACGCTCGCAAAACTGGATGACGAGGCCATGGCCAGGGTCGGCGACTGCCTGCGCGAGGCGGAAGCCGGGGCGAAGCGCGCCCAGGGACTCACCCAGCAGCTGCTGACCTTCGCGAAGGGCGGCGATCCCGTTAGAGGCCCGCTGTCGCTGCCGGCCGTGGTGGACGCATCGATCGCCCTCGCGCTGAGCGGCGCAAGATCGCTGGCCCAGTTCCGCCCCGAAGCAGACCTATGGCCCGTGAATGCGGATCCGGCGCAGCTCGGGAGGGCGGTGCAGAATCTGGTTGCCAATGCGAATGCAGCCATGCCGGACGGCGGGCTGATCGAGCTCGTCGCCTCCAACGAGACGGTCGGCCCGGACTCGGCCCACCCGCTGGCGCCGGGCCGCTATGTGCGCCTGACGGTCGCGGACCATGGCATCGGGATACCCGCGGACCAGCTTTCGGGGATTTTCGACCCCTACTCGGCAGCGATGCTCGGCAAAGACCAATTTGGACTGGCCACGGCCTACTCCATCTTGAAGAAGCACGGCGGAATCATCGAGATCGAGTCGAAGCCCGGCCAAGGCACCTCCTTGGCGATGTGGATCCCCGCTGCGGACACCGCCCCGTCCTCCCCTGTCGACGCGCCGCCCGCGTCGCCCACGCAGAGCAGGCGGATACTGATCATGGACGACGAGGAGACCATCCGCGATGTGGGCGCGCGGGTGCTGCGGCGCCTCAACTACGAAGCGGCCACGGTCGCGGACGGGACCGAATGCATCCGCGCCTACCAGGAGGCCCTCGCCGCCGGGCGCCCCTTCGACCTCGTCATTATGGATCTGACCGTTCCAGGCGGCATGGGGGGCATCAAGACGGTCGCTGAACTGCGAAAGTTTGATCCGCACGTGCGCGCGATCGTCTCGAGCGGCTACTCAAAGGACCCCGTTCTCGCCAACTTCCGCAACTTCGGGTTTTGCGCCGTCGTAGCAAAACCCTACGACGTCGCCCACCTGGCCGCCGTCATCGAGCGCGTGCTTTCGCAGCGCAGCTGATCGCCCCCAACGTCACGCCCGCTGCCTCAACTGCCCGCACGCCGCGTCAATATCCGGCCCGCGCGATTGCCTGAGGTGCGCCACGACCCCGTTGTCGCGCAGGCGGGAGAGGAAGCAGTCCGCCGCGGCACCCGAGACGGCCTCGTAGACCTCGCCGCTCAGGCCAGGGCCGATCGGATTGTACCGCAGCAGATTCACGTGCATCCGGCGCCCCTTCAGGAGTCTGGCCAAATCGTCGGCCTGCTCCACGGAGTCGTTCACCCCCTTCAGCAGACAGTACTGGATGGACACAGGCCTGCCCGTGGCGGCTTGGTAACGATCGGCCGCCCCAAGAATCTCCACGACGCCAAACCGCCGCCCGGTCGGCAGCAAACGGGCCCGCGTCCGGTCGTCGGGCGCGTGAAGCGAGACCGCGAGGTTGACGTTCAGCCCGGAGGCGGCGAGTTCCTCGATCCCGGGCACAATGCCCACGGTCGAGACGGTGATCCGCCCGCAGCCGAGACCCCCCATGTCGTTCGAGGCCATCCGCTCGATCGCCAGGCGCACATTTCCGAGATTTAGCATCGGTTCGCCCATGCCCATGAAGACGACGGTCTGGAGCCTGCGGCCGCCGGCCCTGGCCTCCCGGCGGAGCGTCAGAAACTGGTCCACGATCTCCCCGGATGTGAGATTCCGCTCGAATCCGGCCTTTGCCGTAGCGCAGAAGTCGCAGCCCATCGCGCACCCGACCTGCGACGAAAGGCACCCTGCCGCCCGGTCCGTTCGGTGGCCGGGCATGAGCACCGATTCAACCGTCCGGCCATCGGACATGCGGATCAGGAACTTGGCGGTCCCATCCGACGCCACATGCCGCGCCGCAAGGGAGGCTAGGCGCCGCTCTATCGATTCCCTCAGCAGGCGCTCCAGTTCGGCCGGAAAACGCCGGTCGTTGGAGCCCGACCCGGCGTCCATCCTATAGTAGGACCGCAGCAACGGACCCGAATGGGAGGGCCTCAGTCCGCCAGCCGAAAGCTCCGCAGCAAGCGTGGCCAAGCTGTGCTCCGAGAGGTCCGTCACGACCTAAGCCACGCAGTATTTGAGGCCTGTGCCAAGCCGTGAGCTCCTGACCACGGACCGAGCGCCGCAAGTATGGCGCCGTTAACACCTCAGTTGCCGAGCCCAACCCAGGATATTGGCTTCAGGTGCAGCTCGCCTGCGACCTGCGTGAGCCGATCACCACCGTCGGGGAAAAGGTCAAAGCTTCCGTCCATCCGCTCACGGCGGCATGAAAGTGGCGGAGAGAAGGGGATTCGAATGCCTGCACCAGAGATTTTGCCGGGCTAGGAAGCACCTAAAATCGATCTTTTTGCTAGGGACTAGCATGAGGGGAAACGACGGAATTTTCGCCTCGGAAACAGATATCGCTGAAATCCAATGTCTGACGGGGTACGACGCTTGACTATCTGAGCCATATTGAGCCTTTTTGAGGCATGGCCACCGTTCAAATTCGCACCCGCATAGATCGCAATCTGAAGAAAAAGAGCGACGCCGTTCTTAAGAGCATCGGCCTCGATGCGGGGTCATACGTTTCTATGGCGCTGTCCCAGCTTGTGAATCGTCGCGGCCTCCCGTTTGCCGTTATGGAGCCGGACGCGGCCTACTTTGTGAACGAGTATGGTTTGAACTCCGACGATACGGTGAAAGCTGGAGCAATCATGAAATCGGAATCTGCGCAGGCTCGCCGAACCGGAAAACTCCGAGAAATTGCCGCTGCGGATGACCTCGCTCCGTGAAATTATTGGCGACGCCGCGTTTCCTTAGGAGCGTCCCTCCAACTCGCCGACAAGAAGTATTGTTGGCGATGCAAGCCGCTGGTACGGCATTTGGGCACCCGCATCTTCACGCAGGCATCGGGCTCCGACGAATTATGCCATTTATGGAATGCCGATGTGGACTTGATTTGAGGCTAGTCTTTCAGCGAGAGAAAGACGGCCTCGTTTTCCATCTTTGTGGAACGCATGGTGAGGTTCAGGCCGTCCTGAGGAACCAGCAGTGACCTTGAGAATGGCGGAGAGAGCGGGATTCGAATGCTGCCACCGGCATCTCTCCCGGGCCAAGGGCAACGAAAACGGGCATTTTTGCTAGGGCCTAACACGAGGGGGAATGGCCGTTTTCTTGCTGCAGAAATATGGATCGCCGCGGGTGACGGCCGCCTGAGCTCTCTTGCACACGGTTTAGGCTACTGTGCGGAGTTGACAGGGCTTCCCCTTAAATACATCTTTTCCCTATGAAGGATACATACAGCATTAAGGACCTCCAACGGGAGACGGCATCGGCCATCGACGCCGCGGAGGGCGGGATTCTCGTTACCGTGACCCGTCATGATCGTCCCGTTGCTCATGTAATTTCTGCGGCCCGCCTAGGCGGAATTCTTGAAACCATGGAACTGCTTTCTGACCCAGATTTTACACGCCAATACAGGCTTCTTCGCTCGGGCAAGCTAGCGTTCCGTCCTGCATCTTCCCTTGTCGACTAAAGTCACCGTTTCGGACCAGGTGCGCGAGTACCATCGGGCGCTTGCCCCGGAGCCCCGCCGGCGGGTGAAGTCTGCAATAATCGCCTTAGCAGACGGACGCGGCGATACCAAACCCCTTCAGGGCAGCCTTGAAGGCCTCTCGCGACTGCGCGTTGGCGAGCATCGAATCATTTTTCGCCATAACGAGAGACGAATTGAAGTCTTCTATGCGGCGCCGCGCAGTGTAGTCTACGAGTTTCTCGCTGCTCATCTTCACGAGTTGCTGGGCTAGAGGGAGTCCCAAAAATGGCGGAGAGAGGGGTATTCGAACCCCCGGCACAGTTTTGACCATACAACGGTTTAGCAAACCACCATTGAGCCATTCCGCGTGATTCGTGTTTCCGCTTTAAAATACTCAAGATACGTGAATCCCCTCCCCTCCGAGATTATTTACGAAATCTGGCCTGATCTCACCATGGCGCACCAAAACCCACCGGAGTGCATAGATTAGGCGGGAAGTTCGCGTCTGGGAAAACTGAGTCGCTGCTCTGCCAGGCCCCCGACACCTATCTCGATGTTCTTAGCACCATGGGCCTGGCATCGAAGCCTGGTCCGCAATGAACGTGTGCGGGTTTTACCCCATCCCTGCTTCCGCCGCGCTAGGGTAGAGTAAGTGCCGGCCAGGCCGAGTCCAACACCGACCCGGTGACGGATGCAATTCATGCAACAGCCATTACTTCACCCGCAAGCGGATGAGAATCGGCTGCGAATTGGGCCTCCGCTACCAAGGGCAAGTCCACTTTCAGGCCACGATAACAAATCCAAGAAACGCAAATTCATTAACCCCTGATGAGCGGCACAGCCATACCCTCCAATCCTGGGACGGTTGTCTCGGTGCGTGGCAGCGTGGTGGATGTGCGGTTTGGTGAGCGCCTGCCGCCGATCAATTCGGTGCTGCGCGCGGGGAGGCAAGGGCAGATCCGCATAGAGGTATTGA
>Ga0182030_10000224_pt1 | contig 99079 bp, 92 predicted proteins | sample 812S3MmetaG_FD_121299 | JGI IMG/M metagenome (GOLD analysis project Ga0182030, IMG submission 121299) | Permafrost microbial communities from Stordalen Mire, Sweden - 812S3M metaG (Illumina Assembly) | ecosystem: Environmental > Terrestrial > Soil > Wetlands > Permafrost | place: Sweden...
ACCGGCTTTGGCACTTTGCTAAGCTTCTTCATGGCTGGTTTCTCCTCTGCACCTCATCGAGTGCGTTTATCAGCTTAACCGCTGACCAAGTGAGCCAGCCGTCTCATCCCATCTGTATCTGCGAGTCCGTTAGCATCCCCTCCATTACTGTCGGGGCTCGGTAGTGGAATCGTGGTGCGTCTGCGGAGTTCCCGTTTCTTCCCGAGCCCCGACAGTAATGGAGGGGCATGCTAATGTTTTCCCGGCGACTCGCGTGTGGCGGCGCGACGCTCGCTCTGGGCTATTGCAGCGGCAGCACGACGGTCGTGCTCTGCTTCGCGCCCACGGTCACCGTCAGATTGACCGTGGTCGCTGTCGGCAAATCGTCGGTGATAGTCATCTGCACCAGCGTCATGCCGACGAATCCCGGGGCCGCGCCGGCGAAATCGGGCGTTTTCGCAACCGCGCCTACGTTCAGGATCACCGCATCGGAGACATTGGTGGCCGGCGTCGCCGGAACGAAGAATCCGTCGACGATGGTGGTCGAGTACGGTCCGAAGCCTGTGCCATAAATCGAGATCTGTTCGCCCCGAATCGCCGGGCTGTCGAACGTCACCAGGGTGCCGTCGGCATGCAGGGCCAGCACCAGAGGCTGATTGAGAGTATTCGTTTGCGTGAACATGCCCGGCGCGTCGCGCGAGACGGTTAACGTGCCGGTGACATCCGGTTGCCCGGTCTGGTGCACCAGCAGAGAGTAGTTTCCGTCCACCAGCTCGCTCGGCAGTTGCGCGTTAATCTGCGTCGGCGAGACGAACAGCAGCGGCAGCAGGTAGTTGTTGATCGTCACCGTGATGTTGCCGAGCGACTGCGGCAGCGGATTGGACGAGCCGACCTGGAACGCCGGCGCGAGACTGTTTCCGTAGATCGAGATCACCGACCCCGGCGCCATCGTGCCATCGGGCGTCGCGCCCGCCGCGCTCATGATGCCCGCCGGTGCAATGTACGGCACCGCCTGCGTATACGCGGTGATGGCGTGCGGACCGGTCATGCTCAGATACCCGGTGGTGAAGTTGCCCGAAAAATCGCCTCCCCATTTGACGAACTTGAAGCCGTTGTTCGGCGTCACCGTGACCGTCACCTGCGTTCCGTCCGGGAAAAAGCCGTCGGGAGTCGGCGGACTGTAGGAAAGCGCCGCCGAGGCGGCCGGATTCACCGTCGCCGTCAGCGCCCATGACGAGTGATAGGTCACGATGAACGTCTGCGCGTTCTGGTTAAACGTGACGGTGCGCGTGGTGGCGTTCGAGCCGTCGTTCCAGGAAGTCAGATCGAGGCGCGAAACGGCGCTCGACGTAATCGAGGCCGGAATCGCGACCTGCATGGTCGAGCCCGATGCCTTGCTGACCACGCACGGCGTGGCGCACGGACTTCCGTCCACCGAAAATTGTATCCCCGCCGGCACGCTGTTGAGGGTCACCTGCGGCTGCATGACGAAATTCGCCGTCAGCGCCAGGTTCGTCGTTGTGGTCGGCACGGTCAGCGTCTGCGACGCGGCTCCGCCGTTGGACCAACTCACGAACGACCACGTGCGGCCCTGCGAATCCACCTGCGTCGCCGGAGCGGCGATGGTGTGGGTTTCCCCTTGCCCCCAGACGAAGTTGTAGCCCTGCCAGTTGCTGCGGCCGTCGACGGTCAGCTGCAATCCGGGCTGGCTGGTGATCAGAGTCACCTTCACGCCCGCCACAAAACCGGCGGTGAGCGTGGTGGCGACGTTGGTCTGCGCGTCCGTCGTGTAACTGCCATTCTGACCGATGCCGTTGGTATAGCCTTCAAACACCCAGTAATTGCCCGCCTGATCCTGCTGCGGCGTGTTGGCGCCGACCGTATGAACGCTATAGGGTAGAAAGTCGAAATCGCCAGTGCATAACTGAGCGAATCCCGGCGGCGCCAGGCCAGAAAGCTGCGAACTGGTCGTCGGACACGTCGCGCCATTGGGGGACGGCGTCTGAGGCGTCTGCGAAAGGCTGCGGTCGACCAACACCGTCAGTCCCGGCGGATTGGTCATGAAATGCACTCTTTTGGCGATCGAAAACAGAGGCTGGATGGTCACCGGGCCTGTCAGATTATAGGCATTGGTGGAAGGCACGGTAAAGTTGCCGTTGATCTCCCACCCGTAGAACACCCATCCCGGGTATGGAAACGCGAGGAGCGGTAGCGGACCGGCTCCAAGATACACCGACTGGGATGAAGCAATACAGGTGCCGTTGAAGTAGACCACGCCGTTGAGGGTTCCCGCCCCGGCTGGAGTGCCGGGTCCACCCGCACAGCCGGTGGAGGTGGTGTTGGGGAATTGCAACTGCACCAGGAAATTTTCCTGCAGTGTAGCGATTACCGTGGGGATGGACGGGTCGGCGGTGACCGCAACACTCGATGCTCCCCCTCCCAGCGTTGTCTGGGCGGCTGTCCATCCGTTGAACAGGAACTGCACCTGGCTGTTGTTGGAGAGCTGATACCCCAAGGTGGTTCCATCGTTTGCCAGGCTGAAGATGAAGGTAACAATATGCTTACTGCCCTGCGGCCACAGGAACGTCTGGGTTGAGGCATAGCTCACTCCGTCCACCGCAAAGGCCGCGCCTATGGGTGTCGTCCCCACGACCACGCTAGCGATGTTACTCTGAGCCCAGGCTCCTCCACACAATGCTAAGAGTATTAAAATAAGCCATTTAGCTCTATTCATACGACTCAAACCGCCTCCCTAAGCCAATCTTTCCTAGCCCTTGTAGTAGAACTAGGAGACACATAGTCCCAATTGGGTAATCGGCCGGGATGTCGGGAAGCTTTAGCGAGGTGAAAGGTTAAGCTTTAGCGGGGTGAGATGTTAAAGCTTTAGCGGGGTGAGGTGTTAAGCTTTGATGTCGGCCCTGAAGTAGTTCTCGCCCTTCAGAGCAGAACCGGCCAGCCGCCTCATCATGGCGATCTGCCCGACGTGAGTCAGCGCGTCGGCCACAGGACCTTGCAACAGACGGTCGAGCGGAGCCTGCAACGGCGCGTCACTGGCAATGTACGCGTCGAACGCCGCCAGGGCCGTCGAAAACCGCTCCACATCGTGCTCCCAGGCTTGTGGAGCCGATTCATGCCACACATGCTTGTCCTTGGCCATGATCAGCGCCCAATCGAGCAGATCTCCGATGTGGGCCAGAATCTCGCCCGCCGTGCGCCCGTCCGGCCCGATACGAAACTCCGAAAACCCTTCCGGCGCGGCTCGAAACGCTTTTCCGCCACGATAGGCGAGCGTAGCTAAGGAGTGGCGAAACAGATCTTTTGCGGATTCGACAGGCATTCTTTATTATCGCCTTTCTTAGGCGTTTCCCCGAGGGACTTTTAAGCCAATCCGCCTTACTCTCGATGGCATGACGGCCCTGCTGTCGCTTATTCTAATGATCGTCGCCGTCCGTCAGCCGGCGACGCCTCTGCGCGACGGCTGCTCGGCCGAAGCGGACACCGTGGCCTCGCTCGATGCCGGCGCACTAGTGAAAATTCGCTACGCCATGGCGGGAGAAACCATTTATTGTTATAGAGTTACCGTCGAAACAGGAGGAAAAACATTAGACGGCTTTTTGCCCGCCAGCGCTATCTCCGGCCTCGACGACTTCGAAAAAGGCCTCCGCGACGCCGGCTGGTCCGATCCGGCGCAAATGCTGAGCGCGATCCGCGTCTCGGCAACGATGCCTTCACTCGGAGCGCCCACCGCCGCGTCCAGCCAGGCCGCCGCGCTGATCGAAGCCAGCCAGCCTTCGAAGGCTCTCGAACTGCTGGAAAACGAGCTGCGCAATAAGTCCGACCCGACTCTGCTGGCGCTGGCCGGTGTTGCGTCATGGAAATCGGACGATCCACAGCGGGCATTGGTCTATTGGAAAGACTCCCTCGACCTGCAGCCCAATCCGGAGCTCGAGCGGCTGTACAAGCGCATCGAGAAGGAAACCGCGGGTGACCAGAGCACCGCGAAACTGTACGGCCTGCGGGTCCTGCTCCGTTATGACGCCAATCTGGTGCCGGTCGATACCGCCCGCCAGATGGTCACGGCGCTGGACCAGGAATTTTCCCGCATTTCGGAGTCGCTGGGCTGCACGGCGGCGGAGCGGCTGGTCGCCATCGTCCAAAGCCGGGAGGCGTATCACAAGAGCACCGACGCCGCCGAATGGAACGGAGGACAATTTGACGGCCGCATCCGCGTCCCGGTCGCGGCAAGTCAGGGCATGGACGCGGCATTGCTCAGGATATTCGCGCACGAATCCACGCACGCCTGTTTATCGATGATGGGACGCTGGCCGGCCTGGGTCCAGGAAGGCCTGGCGCAGAAACTCTCGGGCGATGTTCTGAATCCGGTCCTTCGCGCCAAACTCGAAAAAATGGCCAAGGACGGCAAACTTCCGCGCCTGGAAAACCTGCATCAGGACTGGTCGCGCCTGGATGCCGACCACGCCGTCGCCGCGTATGCCCTGTCTTTGGCCGCGGTCGAGATGTTTTACGAAAACTACGCCGCTTATGGAGTCCGCAACCTGGTGAACAATCCGGAAAAGCTAGCCGGCATCACCGCGGATCTCGATCGTCGGCTGGGGCTTTAGTGCTTCGACCGATGATTTGTTGGCAATTCAGCCCCATGCGTCAGCTTGGGGTTTGCACCGGGAACCGTAATAACCCCAAGCTGATGCATGGGGCTGGACGGCGCCACGCCGTCCGCAGGTAGTCGACATGGAACCGCCATGCGTCAGCATGCGGACAGCCTCTGCGTCCTGACTCAATTCTCCGTCGGAGCCCGCCCGATCCGGTCGATGACCAATAATTCCACCGGTCCCTTACGCACTTCGAGCCTCAACCCCAGTTGTTGCTGCAAGGCAGCAGGCAGAAAAGGTTCGTCGCCGGCCGCCGCGTTGTCGGGCGTGAAATAGAGAACGAAGCTGTAATTCCCGGCGAGGCCCGTCTTATCGAATACCGGTCGTCCCAGTTGGCCCGAAAGAAGATCGGCCAGCCTTTCGAGCGGCACCTCCTTGCCCGTCACCCGAGCCCTTCCGTTCCTGGTTTCAATCACCATCCCGGCGGATGGTAAGGCGAGTACCGGGAAACCGTCTTTCCCCTCGTCTCTTTGCATCGCCGCCAGTTGCTCCTCGCCGGGCGATGTGGCGTCTTTCGGCTTGATCTTCGCGCCGTTCTTCGCCACCAGCAAGGCGTAAACAGGGATCTCCTTCGATTGCCGATGAATCTTCATCTGGAACCGGGTTTCTAGAAGATCGCGCAGCATCGCGTGAAACTGTTCCTTGGCCGCGCCCTCCGGGACCTTCGCCTCGATGTCGAATCGCGCGGTATCCAGCCAGTCCGGTCCCACCAACTGGTAATTCTTCACTTCATATGCCTCCAGCAGCACGCGCCGCAGCATGATGTTCGAGTAGCGGATGCGGCCGGGGTCGCCGGTTCCCGGACCCCCGGTCATCGTGACGCGCCCCGTCGTCGCCTGGGAAACCTTCACCGACGCCACGTCAAATGACTGGCAGAACACGGCGGTCAATAAAGCAAGGGTCGGCACAATGCTGCAAAAGTAGCACTTGTCGCAATCGGAGTCAAGCGCGTCGGAACAAGTAGTGCGAGACCAGCCACTCTTCCCCGCCCTCGTACCCGAACAACTCAGCGCACGACATGAAAAACACCCGCCATCGGACAACCCAGCGCGTCGCCTGATGCTCTCCATAGACACGAGCGAATAAAGCCTTTACCTCTTCCCGATTCCGGTCCATCTTCTGAAGCCACGCTTCCGACGTTTTCTGATAATGCGAGCCGTTCAGGCGCCAGTGGTCGACGATGCGGACGTCGTCCGGAAACTGGAGCAGCAGGTCGTCGCTCGGCATCTGGCCGCCGGTGAAGAAATGCTTCGCCATCCAGTCGGACTCGTCGCGCACCTCGAACGGATAAGCAAAGCGCGAATGCGTGAAGATATGCACGAACAGCAGCGCGTCCGGTTTCATCCAGGAAGCGACGCGCCGCAGCAGTTCGGCGTAATTGCGCATGTGTTCGAACATCTCCACCGACACGACGCGGTCGAACCGGGCATCGATATAGAAGTCGCGCATATTGGCCGTGATAATTCTTAAGTTGCCGAGCCCTCGCCGCTCCGCCTCGCCATCGATGTATTCCTTCTGCGATCGCGAATTGGAAACCGCGGTAATGCGCGAATGCGGGAATCGTTCGGCCAAGTACAGCGATAACGATCCCCATCCGCAACCGAGTTCGAGAACATCCTGCCCGTCCTCCAAGCGCGCCCTTTCGGCCGTCAGGTCGAGCATCGCCAGCTCCGACGCCTCCAGCGTATTCACGCCCTCCGGCCACAACCCCGAACTATATTTCAGCCGCGGCCCCAGTACCGCGCGATAAAACTCCGCCGGAACCTCGTAATGCTGCTTGTTGGCCGCGTCCGTCTCAATCGCCACCGGACTGTGCTTCAATTCCTCAATGAACCGAGCCTTGCGGTCCGCTTGCTGTTCATCTTTCAATCGGCCCACCAGCATCCGCCGGATGCCGATCCGGATTAGAAAATCCGGAACCAGATCCTTCTCCAGAACCCTCTCGGTGCGTGCCGCGTCGACACTCGTGTCGATGCCCGTCATGTCGCCCTCAGCCTCCTCAACTGCTTCTCTAAAACCTCGAAATTCACAATCTCGGTCGCCCTCTCCCGCACCGCCTCCGGCTGATCGTTCAAGCTCCTGCCTCCAACCCACAATTCCATCCCTTGGGGAGCGGCCTCCGCCAACCTCCGCAGTTCACGCAGCGCCGCCGACTCCGCGGATTGATCCATCAGCCCGATCACGATCACCCGCGACCCGCTCTTTTCGGCCGCCGCCAGAATTTCCTCGGCCGGCAGGTTCGCACCCAGGTACACCGGCTCCAGCCCCAAAGGCGCAGCCAGCATCGCCGCGGCTAAGATACCGAATTCGTGAAGTTCCCCGGTAGGCGTTGCGAACACAATCTTCACCGCCGGTTCCAGCGGTTTATATAACCGCAGCATGCTTCCGAACAGATTGCGCAGGATCGCCGACGCCATGTGCTCGTGGGCGATCGACAGCGTCCCCATGTGCCAGCGCTCGCCTACCACGCGCATAAAAGGCAGCGCAACTTGGGTTACCAGATCGGCCGGCGGGATCAACGCGGCCAGCCTCCCGATCTCGTCGTTGGCCGCCGCCGAATCGAAATTTTCAATCGCGCGAATCAGAGGCGACAGGCCGCTCGGCTCTTCCGGCACGGGAGCCGACCGGACCACTTCGGCCGAGTGCCTCCCCAGTTCCTTCAACTCGGCGTCGTTGAGCGCAGCCACTTGCCCGATGGCGTGGCCCCGGCCGACAGCATCCCGCAACAGGATCAGGCGCTGAATTTCCGAGTCCGAATAAAGCCGCCCGCGGTCGGTGCGCTCCGGCGTAACCACTTTATATCGACGCTCCCAGGCGCGAAGCGTATCCAGGCTGATGCCGGTAAGTCGGGAGACCGCTCGAATCGGATATCGGACAGGCATCTGAAGCCAGTCTACTGCATCTGGGTTTAAATGTCAATTGTTTGTCCAGGACACTTACTTGACAGATACCTTTCTTTCCGCTAAGCTTCTGTCATGGGGTATACGAAGGCGCAACAATACCGGATTGGCGCCATGGGCTTGTTCATTCTGCTGCACCTGTCCGCGCTGAGCGTGTTTTTCGTCCCGTTTCGCTGGAGCCTGGTGGGCTGGTTTCTGGCGACTTATTTCCTGCGCATGTTCGGCGTCACCGCCGGCTACCACCGGTATTTCAGCCACCGCAGCTATAAAATGGGCCGCATTCCGCAATTCCTGATGGCGTTTCTGGCGCAAACCTCGGCCCAAAAAGGAGTGCTGTGGTGGGCGGCGCATCATCGCCACCACCACCGCCACTCGGATCAGGAAGATGACGTCCACTCGCCCTGGCAGAGAGGCTTCTGGTGGGCTCACGTCGGCTGGGTGGTGTCAAACGATTGGGACGACTACGATCCCAAAGCGATCGCCGACTTCGCGAAATTTCCCGAATTGCGCTGGCTCGACAAGTATCATTGGGTCCCGGCAGTGGTCTTCGCCGCCGCCATTCTCGCCACCGGCGGCCCGGCGGCATTCTGCTGGGGCTTCGTTTTATCGACCGTGGTTCTCTATCATGGAACCTTCGCCATCAACTCCTTCGCCCATATCTACGGCACTCGTCGCTTCGACACGCCCGATTACAGCCGCAACAACTGGGTGCTGGCCATCCCGACCATGGGCGAGGGCTGGCACAACAACCATCACTTCTCGCTCGCCAGCTGCCAACAGGGTTACCGATGGTGGGAGATCGATCTTACCTGGTACGTTCTGAAGTTCCTCAGCCTGTTCGGCATCGCCTACGCCCTCCGTCCCTTTCGAGTGCATAAATGAAGAAGATCGCAGTCATCGGCAGCGGCATTTCCGGCCTCGCGGCGGCGTTCTATCTCAGCCGCAAGCATGAGGTCTGGCTGTTCGAAAAAGAGTCAAGGCTCGGCGGGCATACGAACACAGTCACCGTGGAGTCGTCGCAAGGGACGCTGCCCGTCGACACGGGATTCATCGTCCACAACGAGGTCACGTATCCGAACCTGGTAAAGCTGTTCGCCGAATTGGGGGTCGAAACCGCGCCCTCCGACATGTCCTTCGCGGTGACCGACCACGGCACTGGATTCGAATATTCCAGCCGCGGCCTGAACGGCTTTTTCGCGCAGCGGCGCAACGCCCTCGCGCCGGCACATTACAAACTGCTGAGAGAAATCATGCGCTTCAACCGTGAAGCCCCGCAGGCGATCGATACCGACGTTACGCTCGGCCAATTCGTCGCTGATTACGACCAGAACTTCGTCCGCAGATATCTTTATCCGATGGCGGCGGCGGTCTGGTCCATGCCGCCCGAGGATATGAACGCGTTCCCCGCGTCTACTCTCATCCGGTTTTTTCAGAATCACGGAATGCTGGGCATCAACACTCATCCGCGGTGGAAAGTAGTGAAGGGCGGGAGCAACACCTACATCGATCCGCTGACGGCTCCCTATCGCCAGCGCATCGCATTGGGTGCGGACATCCGATCCATCACGCGCCTGGAGAACCACGTGATTGTTCAAGGCCGCTGGTTCGACGACGTGGTGTTCGCCTGCCACGGGAACCAGATCCTGCCGATGCTAACCGATGCGACCGACCGGGAGCGCGATATTCTCCAGCATTTCCAAACCTCAAAAAACGACGTCTGCCTGCATACCGATTCGTCGTTATTGCCGAAACGAACCCAGGCCCGCGCGAGTTGGAATTACAATCTCGACGGCCATTCCGGCGCGACGGTCACGTATCACATGAATCGCTTACAGTCGCTACCCACCGCTGAAAATTACTGCGTGACGTTGAACGCCAACGGCAACATCCGCCACGACAAAATCCTGCGCCGGATGACGTATTACCATCCGCTTTACAACAAAGCAGCGATTCAGGCGCAGTCGCGGTGGAGCGAAATCAGCGGCGTCAAACGAACCCATTTTTGCGGCGCTTACTGGTTCTACGGCTTTCATGAAGACGGTTTAAATTCGGCGCTGCGTGTGGCCCGGGCGCTGCGAGTGAACTGCTGATGCAACCGGGGCTCTATCGGGGCACGCTGCGCCATCGCCGGTTCGATCCGGTGCGGCACGAATTTACGTATTCGCTGTTTATGGCGTTCCTGGACGTCGACAATCTGCCTGAAATGACGCGAATCGCTCCGTTTTTGAGCCTGAACCGGCCCAATTTCGCCAGCTTCCACGATTCCGATCACTTTGGCGATCCTCGACAACCGATGCGCGAACGAGTCCAAGAAGAGGCCGCGCAACACGGCATTACCCTGCCCGACGGCAAGATTTTTCTGCTCACCCATCTGCGCTATCTCGGCTACGCCTTCAATCCGATCTCGCTGTTCTATTGCTACAACAGCGCCGGGGCGCTCGAAACCGTTCTGGCCGAGGTCAACAACACCTTCGGCGAACGGAAGAATTACTGGATCACCAGTCCGAAGAAGTTTCGCTGCCCCAAGGAAATGCACGTTTCGCCATTCAACAAAATGGAGCTCGATTACGAGTTCGTGCTGACCGACCCGGGCGAAACGCTGATCGCGCATATGAACACGCTGGATAACGGGCGGCATTTTTTCGACGCGACGCTATCGCTTCAACGGGAAGAATGGTCGGCGAAGTCGCTGGGACTGGCCATGCTGCGATTTCCTTGGATGACGGCCAAGGTCATTGGCGCGATCCACTGGGAAGCCCTGCGCCTCTATTTAAAGAAAGCACCGGTTTACAAACATCCATGAAAAACCTCTTCCTGAGAAGTCTCCAAAGGATCAAGCACGGCTGGCTGGAAGTGATTTCCGGAGGCGAGTCGTGGCAGTTCGGCGACCCCTCATCATCGCTGCGCGCCTCGCTCTTCATTCACGACGAACGCTTTTTCCGGCGCGCCGTTTTGGGCGGCGATGTGGGCATGGGCGAATCCTGGATGGATGGTGACTGGTCGTCTCCGGATTTGGTCTCAGTGGTGCGGCTCGCCGTGCGGAATCTGTCCGCGGTGGAGAATCAGAACCGGGTCTTGAACTGGCTCGCGCGCGGCCTCGACCGCCTGCGGCATCTGTCGCGCGACAACTCTGTTACCGGGAGCCGGAAGAACATCAGCGCCCATTACGACCTGAGCAACGAGTTTTTTCGATTATTTCTCGACCCCAGCATGATGTATTCCTGCGCGTTCTACGAATCGGAGGAGGATTCTCTCGAGACGGCGCAGTTTCAGAAGCTGGACCGGATTTGCCGCAAGCTGCGACTGGGGCCGGAGGATCATGTGCTCGAAATCGGTACCGGTTGGGGCGCGTTTGCGCTGCATGCCACCAGGCATTACGGCTGCCGGGTAACGACCACCACCATCAGCCGCCAGCAGTTCGATGTCGCGGAACAGCGGTTCGAAGGCACGAACATCGAACTGCTGCAAGAGGATTATCGCAACTTAAAAGGCGTCTACGACAAGATTGTCAGCATCGAAATGTTTGAGGCGGTGGGTTTGCGGCGCTACGACGAGTTCTTCGCGGCGTGCGACCGGTTGCTGAAACCGGACGGCAGCATGTTGATGCAGGCGATCACGATGAACGAGCGTTCGTTTCCCGAGTATCGAAAAAAAGCCGACTGGATTCAGAAGTACATTTTCCCCGGCTCGGAACTGGCCTCGGTGGGAGAGATTCTGAATTCGCTGCGCCGCGCGACCTCACTTTCGCTGTTCCACTTTGAAGACATCGGCACGCACTACGCGCGAACGCTGGCCCAATGGCGCGACGGATTCCGGTTGCACCTCGATGGAGTTCGCGCTCTCGGATTCGATGAGCAATTTATCCGCATGTGGGACTACTATCTGGCATACTGCGAGGGCGCGTTCCTAGAAAGGCACATCGGCGACGCGCAGATCTTGTTGACCAAGGCTCGCCATCCGAAACCTGTGTTGGGCGAGCCGTGGGGTGCGGCTTTTTATCATGACTCCGTTCGTACTTGAGAGGGAGCAGTGGGTTCCCTGCCCTCTCGCCGAAGTATTTGAGTTTTTCTCCAGCGCTCGCAATCTGGAATTTCTGACGCCTCCCTGGTTGAACTTCCGCATCCTGACGCTGCCCATCGCAATGGAGCCGGGCGCTCGCATTCGTTACAAAATCAGCTGGCACGGCGTGCCGCTGCGCTGGACTACGGAGATCGCCGAATGGGCGCCTCCCTGGAGCTTCGTCGATCTGCAATTGTCCGGGCCGTATAAGCTGTGGCATCACACCCACTATTTCGAAGCCATCGACGGGGGCACCCGGCTTCGTGATCAAGTGAAATACGCGTTGCCCCTCGGGCCTCTGGGACGGGTCGCGCATACGCTCTGGGTGAAGAAAGACGTCGAGAAGATTTTCGATTACCGCAAGGAGAGAATTCGCGATCTGTTCGGGGAAACTCGCGGAGCCTAGCAGGCTGCCGAAAGCCTTTCACGGGCTGATACTCCCACGGTAGCCGGCTAGGGGCGCTTCCAAAATTCCGGGTCGGCTTCGACCCAGCTCGGCGCGGGCATGCTGAGGGCGGGGGTTACAGAGTAGAGACGGGTTTCGGAAGAGACGATCAGATCGGCCACGGCGTCATTGCGATCGATTGGCGAGGGCGTGGAATAGATCTCCTGCATGGTACGGGCGGGCGTCATGATCAGGAAAGTATCGTCTTCGGTTCCGGAAGTGACCTGATAGACCCATTGCGGGCGGCCGGCACGCTCCAGGGTGGCCTTGAATTGGACCCGCATGCTTCGAAACACCGTGGCGTGGCCGGGCTTGAGGTGGAGCACCGTGATCGAAAAAAAGTGCGGAGAAATGCCGGTGGAGGCGAAGCTCATTTCCTCGCGAAACCGCGCCAGGAGATTGGTGCCGGGAAAAGCCAGATCAGCCTTCTTTTCGGCGACCGAGTTCAGCTCCTGCGCGATCTCCTGGTTGGCGGCATATTCGCGCCAGACCTTCTCCAACGCGTCCGCGGAATCGAAACCGTTGATCCACCAGGCTTCGTTGGGGCCGGTGATGGAAGTGATCGCGAAATACGGATTGGGACACCCCGCGCGAGCGCAAAAACGTGCGGCCGCTTCTTCAATCTGCATATAAGCGCCGATCCTGCCGGGCTTGATTTGTTCCCGGTATATGTTGACGATCGCGGAGGGAGGGTCCTGGGCTACGAGGGGAATCGACGCAACGATGGCGAAGGTGATGTCACGTAATTTCACCTCCTCAGTTTACTCATAGTGACGGTTTTGACAGGGATTCTGCACAATGCGGGGTAGGAGACTTCAGCATGCTCTTTCGATGCGCGCTGCTTTGCGCGATGTTGGCACACGGGCAAGGGATTATTACGACGATCGCCGGTAACGGGACGGAGGGCTTTTCCGGAAACGGAGGGGCGGCCACCAGCGCGATGCTAGGCGCTCCCACGGGCGTGGCCGTGGACGCGTCGGGCAACGTTTATTTTGCCGAACAGATCAACTACCTGGTGCGGATGGTGAACGGGGCGGGAGTCATCAGCACGTATGCCGGCTGCTACCCTCCGACAGGCCCTTGTATTCAAAACGCGCTGGCCAATGGAGGTCCGGCCACCGGCTCCTATTTCGCTCCCAACGATCTGACGATGGACAAGGCCGGGAACCTGTACATCACCGACGCCGGCAACAATCTTATCCGTAAAGTGAGTGCATCCGGCATTCTGACCACGATTGCCGGCAATGGGAAGCAAGGCTACTCGGGCGACGGTGGGCCGGCGACCAGCGCTACCTTGAACGGTGCCACCGGGATGGCAGTGGATAGCGCCGGGAACCTTTATATCGCCGATACGAAAAACAGTTGCATCCGCAAGGTGAACACGTCGGGCGTAATTTCTACGGTGGCAGGAAATGGGGCGTACGGATTTTCGGGCGACGGAGGTCCGGCGACCAGCGCCATGCTGGCGTGGCCTCACAGCGTCGCGGTGGATGGCGCGGGGAATTTGTATATCTCCGACAGCCTGAATTTTCGCGTCCGCAAGGTGAACGCGGCGGGAGTCATTTCGACGGTTGCGGGCAACGGGTCCGTCGGCAACACGGGTGATGGAGGACCGGCCATCAGCGCGGCGCTTACGAATCCGTTCGGCATCACAGTGGACGCGGCCGGCAACATGTTTTTTGCCGACTGGCTGAATAATTCGGTTCGCAAGGTGAATACGGCGGGAGTAATTTCCACCGTAGCGGGCGGAGGCACGGGAGGATTGGGAGACGGAGGGCCGGCGACCAGCGCGACACTGTTCGCACCCACGGGCATTACGTTGGACGCATCCGGGAATTTGTACATCGCGGATTATTCGAACAATCGCATCCGGAAAGTCACTGGGGTCGGAAGTTCAACCGGCGGAACGACAGGGACACCCGCGATCACGCTGGTGGCAAACGCGGAGGGCGAGTCGCCTGTGATTGCCCCCAACACCTGGGTCGAGATCAAGGGGTCGAACCTGGCGCCCGATACGCGGATCTGGGGCGGCTCGGATTTTGTCAACAATCAACTGCCGACGACGCTCGACGGAGTGAGCGTTAAAATCAACGGGCAGCCGGCGTACGTGTATTACATCAGCCCGACGCAGATCAACGTGCTGACGCCTCCTTATGCGACGCCCGCATCGTCGCCGGTAGTGGTGACGGTGGGAGGAGTCGCGAGCGCGCCATTCACCGCGCAGGTGGCGCCGATTGTCGCACCGTCGCTGTTTGTATTCAACGGCGGTCCTTACGTGGCGGCGGAGCACGCCGATTACAGCTTCGTCGGACCGGCCACGTTGTACCCGGGATTGACGACGCCAGCCAAGCCCGGCGAGACGATTTCGATTTACGCGAACGGGTTCGGAACCACGTCAGCCGCCATCGTCGCCGGATCGGAGACGCAATCCGGAAATCTGCCGTCGTTTCCAATCGTCGCGATGGGAGGGCAACCGGCAGCGGTCGCGTTCGCCGGCCTGGTGGGTCCCGGCGAGTATCTGATCAACGTCATCGTGCCGACGACGCTGGCCGATGGCGATCATCCGCTGACCATGCTATTCGCCGGGTCGCAGACGCAGAGCGGCGTGATGATCACCACGAAGCAGTGAGTATCCCCTCCATGACCGTCGGGGTTCCATTTCGTTGTCTCGCAGGTTGCAAGATCCCCCGCTTCACGGGGTTAACCCCTGGCGTCAGCCTGGGGACTTCCGGTAAACAGACAACTACCCCAAGAACCCGATGTTCGACGTCGGGAAATTGGCCAGGTTCGGAAATACCGTTGCCAGGGCGCTGGCCGGGATGCCGAACCAGTTGCACAGCGTCGCGCCATACTGATCGATGGACGTGGTCGGGATCCAGCGGCCTCTTGTATCGGTGTCGTTGGGACCACCCAGCTCAAAGGTCGGGAACTGGCCGAAGATTTGTCCGCCTTGGACGGCTCCTCCCAGGACCACGTGATGGCCTCCCCAGGCGTGGTCGCTGCCGTCGTCGGTGGTGGGCTGGAAGGTGCGGCTGAAATCGGATTCGGTGAACGTGGTCACGTTCTGCGCCATGCCCAGTTCCTGCGTGGCGTTGTAGAACGCGGCCAGCGCGGGGCTCAACTGCGGATAGAGAGTGTCGTGCGTTTGCAACTCCCCGGCGTGGGTGTCGAAGCCTCCCAGCGAGCAGAAGAAAATCTGGCGGCGCATCCCCAGGTAGGACTGCACCTGGATGATCTGCGCGACCTGCTGCAACTGCGCGCCGATGCTGGTGGTGGGGAACGCGGTCTTGAGCTTGGTCGATTTGGCGAGCGCGGCCGATAGGGCGGCAGCATCGGAAATACTGTGTGAGAGCGTGTCGTTGGCGGCCTGCGCCAGAGACATGCCGCTGTTGGTGGTGAGCAGACTGTCAATCGCGGCGATCCCGGCGGCCGGCCCTTGGAGGTTCATCGACTGGCCTGGGGCAAGCGCCACTGGCTGCGTGGACAGACCGGTTCCTTCGAGCGCATTGCCCGCGACCGAGAAAAACGTCGGGAAGCTGGACGAGTTGATGTTCTGCGACGCAATGTAATCGGCAGCCCGGCCGGCCCATCCGGTGGGGCTGTGCCCTTGGGCAATCGCGGTCTGCCAGGCGAGCTGCTGATCGGAGTGCGAGAACAGGTTCAACGGAATGGCGGCCTGCGCGCTTTGATACTGGGCGCGGGTCAGCGGCTGCACCAGCGATCCGACGTTCGCGACCACCGCCAGTTCCCTGCTCGAGAACATGCTGGCCAGCTCCGGCAGTTTGCCGTGGAAGGCGTAGGGCGCGCCGGTATTGCTCATGACGGTAGGCGTGAGGTCGGCGGCGCCCAATGCAAGGCTGCCCCGGATCGACTGATACGCCTTATAGTTGGTGTCGTCCATCGGAATGATGGTGTTGTTCGAATCGTTGCCGCCGAACAGGAAGACGCACACCAGGGCGCGGTAATCGGGTCCGCTTTGGGCGAGCGCGGGCAGCAAACCGAAAGGACGAAGGGCGAGCGAGCCGACGCCGGCCGCGCTGACACGAATGAATCCTCTACGTGAAACCATGATGATGTTCTCCTACTGAATGATTTGATACTCGCTGGAGGTAAGAACCACGTACAGCGCCGCCTCAACTTTCGCGGTCGGAGTGGTGGCCGTGCCCATAGCCGCGGTGGCCGCTTGCTGCAGGGTGGTGGACATCCCTCCGTGCAGAAACACGGAGCCGATGTAATCGAGCAGCGCCGCCGGATCCGTGGCGTGGGTAACGAACGGGGCCAGGTTGATTTTGAAACCCGTCGCGGCGGCGCCGTAAAGAATCGAGTTCACGTAGTTGACGCGGTCAGCCGCGGTTTGCGTGGAATAGATCTGAAACTCGGGAGCGACCAGGCCGAACTCCGTGCGCGAGAAAGGCGAGAAATAGCTGAACACGCTGCCCGCGTTGAACAGGTTTTCACCCATATTGCTGGCGTCTGTGGAAATGGTGCTGGTCGCGCCGACGGTCGCGTTCAGGCCGCGCAGGGCGCTGGTCATAAAAAGAATCGGCTCCCGCATGTGGCCGAAGTAGCTGGGCGCGGGCGTCGATGAATCGTCCGCGGCGCGCGCTTCGACGTCGGTGAGGATGGCGGTGAGGACCGCTTCGAGATTACCGGCGACGCCGTAGCCGTCGTTGCCGAACACGGTCGCGACGCGCTGCACGTAGCCGGGGCTGGGGGTGCTGGTGACCAGGTGCTGAATCAACTGCTGGCTGATGAAGGGAGCCATGCTCGGCTGCGCCATCAGCGCCGCGATGACGGAATCAAGATCCTGGCTGGCGGTCTGGCCGGCGGGAATCGTGATATTGCCGAACAGCGTTTTCGCCGACTTGTCGTGCTCTGCGTCGGCCGCGAACATCTGCCCGGTATAGTAGGCGGGGTTGTTGGCCTTCGCCTTGGCGTTGGGCGCGGTGGGGTAGGTCCAGCCGGTAAGGGCCTGGGACATCGCGGTCACATCCGCCGCTCCGTAACTTGGCACCGGTACGTTGCTCTGAAGCATCGGCGTGCCGTCGGAATTCAGTTTCGTCAGGCCGAGGGTGAACAATTGCATCAGCTCGCGGCCATAATTTTCGTTCGGGACCGAACCGGTCGCGGCGTTCGCCTTATTGTTGTTCGCCATATTGAGGTATCGGCCCATGGCGGGGCTGAGGGTCACCGCTTTGATGAGGTCCTTATAATTGCCGAACGCGTTGTCGCGGAAAATGCGCCAATAGGGAGGGTAGGCATACGCCTGCGGGACTCCCGACTGCTGGGACACAACCCAGATCTGGCTCAGGATGAAGGCCACCCTCTGGCGAAGCTGGTCCTGATTTGTGACCGCGTTCTGAAAAAACGCTGCCTGCACCGGGGCCAGGTTATTGTTCGACTTCCCGGCCGAATCGAGGATGAGCTGGTCGGGAAGATCGGAAGTGTTCAAGGCGTACTGCGCCTTCAGCCAATTGGCAAAGCCCATCGACTCCACCTGCGCGACGGAGGCCGGCGTGGCGCCCCAAGTGGCCTGGTCCAGAAATCGTGCCGCGGCGCGAGCGGTGACGGGGGTCTGGCTGAACGCGGGAAATAGGAGGAACGCGAAAAGAATGCACTTCATAGAAGGATGTACCTCAACTGGGATTCGATCCTGCAATTGAAAGAACCCGGCTCAATTAAAAAAGTGTTCCGCAACTCGACGGCGGGTTTTGGGTTGCCATGTGGCGCGGACTTTAGTCTGCAGCGTCGACCTCGGCCGGCGACCCGGGGGCCATCGCCTAAAGCCGATGCTGCAAGCTGAAGCTCGCGCCACCGGAGGTATATAATCACGATCGACATGTGTAAGCAACCCCATACGCACGAACATCCGACGCGCCGGAGAATCCTTTTGGGCGTGATTCCCGGCGCGATTCTGGCCTCCAACGCTTTTTCGCAGGGCGCCCCGAACATGGCCGAGCAGTTTCGCAAGAGGTCGGTGGACTTCGAAAAGAACGGGCTGGCTCAGCCGTACAAAGGCATCACCACAAATGGCGCCATCGAGCCCGGTTTGTTCCCTCTGCATTCGACCGGCGTATCGACGGAGCCGGTTCGCAATGCCGCGGAGCGGTTTCTGGCCTCCCTCACGAAGGCGCAGCGCGACCGCCTGATGTTTCCGGTCGACGATCCGGAATGGCGGAAGTGGATGAACCAGCATTTCTATGTGCGGCAAGGCGTCAGCTTGAAGGAGATGACGGAAGCGCAGCGCACGGCCGCGTTCGGGTTGCTGGGCGCGGCGCTGAGCGCGCGGGGGCTGAAGCTGACCCGCGACATCATGAAGTTGAATGAGACGCTGGCCGAACTGTCCGACGATCACGAATTTCTGGGCGAGTTCCTGTACTACTTCACCGTGATGGGCAAGCCTTCGGCGACCGAGCCGTGGGGATTCCAGTTGCAAGGGCACCACGCGATCATCAATTATTTCGTCCGCGGCGATCAGGTGGTGATGACGCCTTATTTCACCGGGTCCGAACCGGTGATCGCGACGTCAGGAAAGTACAAGGGCATTTCCATCCTTCAGGACGAACAAAATCAGGGGTTGGAGATGCTGCTCGCGCTTGACGAAAAGCAGCGTGCCAGGGCGATTCTGAATCCGGTCAAGAACAAGAACTACAATCTGACGGAAGCCTGGCAGGACAACCTCGTTCTGGATTATGCCGGCGCTCGCGTCGAGGATTTTTCAGCCTCGGGACGCAACCGGCTGCTGGAATTGGTGGACCTGTACGTCGGCAACATGGACGAAGGGCACGCGCGCGTGAAGATGGATGAAGTGAAGAAGTACATCGACCGGACGCACTTCGCATGGGTCGGCGGATCGGATGCCACCAGCGTTTATTACTACCGCATCCACAGCCCGGTGATTCTGATTGAATTCGATCACCAGACGCCGGCTAATTTACGGAAGTTTGCGAAGGATCCCGACGCGCCGGCCAGGGAGCATATCCATTGCGTTGTGCGGACGCCGAACGGGAACGATTACGGGAAAGATTTACTACGGCAGCACTATCTATCCCACGTGCACGTTTAGGCCGTAACCCCGTGGCGTGAGCCCGGGGATTCGGTGTCAGGCCGACTCATCGGGGGTCAGCCAGCGGAACAGGAACAGATGCCGGCCGCAGAGGGTGCAGCGGTACGGTAACAAAATCCAGTGAATCGCCTGCTCGATGGCGTTTCGCACGCCGACGCTTCTGAGTTCGACCGAGCGGCAATTGGGGCAGCGAGCCGAGAACACCTCAGGCACCCGTTTTCGCAGCACTGCCGGTAGATGTCGCGAGAGCGTTGCGGAAACCCTGTCCGGCGACGGCAAGCTTGGGTTCGGCGCCGCGGGCGCCATCGTGACGGCTGGCATCGCGCGCCGCTTCGATCTGCTCCTGTGTTCTCAGGTCGGGCTCAGAGAGTCGGACTTTGCCTCGTTCACGCGACACTTGCCGCTTGTGACGTTTCGCTAATCGCTTGTCCATATTTCTTGTACCCCACTTCTACACTACACCCTTCCAGAAATCGCTATCATACTTGAGTGTTCACGATCAAGAACTTCGTGGTTCCAATCATGCTGGCTGTGACGGCGGCGGCACAAACTCCGGCTCAGCCCCCGGCGGGCGGTCGAGGTGGTCGAGGAGGCGGTGGGGGTGGATTCGCGAATGCGTATCCGCAGCGCCCCCCTGGCGATCCCGCGATGATCGAGCGAGGCAAGGCGCTGTACGGCGTGAACTGCCAGTTCTGCCACGGGGGCGACGCGCGAGGCGGCGAGGGCGGGCCGAACCTGATCCGCGCCGAGATCGTCCTCAACGACCAAAATGGAGAGTTGATTGCGCCGGTGATCCAGAACGGCCGCGTCGATCAGGGGATGCCCAAGTTCCCGATGACCAACGCGCAGGTGGCGGAGATCGCCGCGTTCATCCACAGCTTTCGCGTGGCCGGCTATGATGCCTCGCGCATGAAACCCCCGACGATCGTCGTCGGCGACGCGGCGGCGGGCGAATCTTATTTTAAATCGAAGTGCGCGACGTGCCATTCCTTATCCGGAGATTTAAAGGGCATCGGCGCGAAGTACGCGGAAGATCCACGCGCGCTGCAGCAGATGTTCGTCATGCCGGGCGGCGGAGGGAGAGGACGCGGCGCGACGGCGGGCAACGTTCCGCCGACCACCGTGACGGTAACGAACACGGCGGGCAAAAAAGTCGAGGGCCGGCTGGTGCGCGTTGACGATTTTATTGTCACGCTGGCCGATGCCGACGGCACCCAGCAGACCTTCCGTCGCGACGGCGACCGGCCGAAGGTCGAAATTCACGATCCGCTTCAGCCGCACAAGGACCTGCTGCGCGTCTATAGCGACAAAGACATTCACAACCTGACTGCCTACCTGGTGACCGTGAAATGAAAACCTTTTTTCTTGGCTCGTTTGTAACAGCAGTCGCGTTGGCCCAGGGTCCTCTCGATCCGGCGCTGTTGTTGAAGCCTTTGGGCGATTCGTGGCCGACGTATTCAGGCGACTATAGCGGAAAACGATATAGTTCGCTGACGCAGATCAACCAGTCGAACGTCAAGAACCTGACGCTGGGCTGGGTAGCGCGCGTGACATCTGGGTCAGGCGGCGGACGTGGCGCCGCGCCGGTAATTGTCGGTGGCGTCGCGACCGAGGATTCAGGCGGCGGCGGTGGAACCAACATCCGCGCGTCGATTCTGGAAGTCAACGGCATTTTATATTTCTCGACCCCCGATAACGCGTGGGCCGTGGATGCTCGCGACGGGCACGAGTTGTGGCATTTCTACTGGCGCACCAGAGGCGGCACCCACATCGGCAACCGCGGCCTCGGCATGTGGGGCAACTGGCTGTACATGGAGACTCCGGACGATTACCTGGTGTGCTTGGACGCGAAGACGGGAAAAGAGCGATGGCACAAGGAAATCGCCGATTTCAAGCTGCAATACTTTTCGACCATGGCTCCGATTGTGATCGGAAATCACATTCTGGTAGGTACCGGCGACGATCTGGACGAGCCCGGACTGCTACAGTCTTTCGACCCGGAAACGGGCGACGTTCAGTGGAAGTTTTATTCCGTGCCGGTAAAGAAGGACGACCCGGCACTGACCAGCTGGGGCAATTTCGATACGGCGAGCCACGGCGGAGGCAACATCTGGATCCCGGGGGTTTACGATCCTGAGACCCACCTCTATATCGTGGGAACGGGAAACCCATCGCCCGCGTACATGGATTCGCCGGGACGCAAAGGCGACGACCTTTATACCTGTTCGATTGTCGCGATCAACGTCGACACGGGAAAGATTGCCTGGCATTATCAGACGTCGCCGCACGACACGCACGATTGGGATTCAACCGAGACGCCCATTCTGGTCGACGGAGAATTTAACGGCAAGTCTCGCAAGATGGTGCTGCACGCGAGCCGCAACGGATACTACTTCACGCTCGATCGCGTGACCGGCGAGCATCTGGTGACCAGCAAATTCTCGGATACCGTGAATTGGGCGAAAGGGCTGAACAAGAACGGTCAGCCGATGCGCGATCCGGAAAAGGATTCCACCGTTCCCGGCGCGCTGGTGTCGCCGAACAACGGCGGCGCGACCAACTGGCCTCCGCCCGCATATTCCCCGGACACAGGCTTGTTCTACGTCCCTTCGAACGATTCCTACGCCATGTACTATCTCACCGAAACCGATCCGCGAGGCGCGATGGGATTGGGCGGCAAGGATGAGCTGGGCGTCGGATCGTTGGGCGCGTACCTGACGGCGATCGATTACAAGACCGGGAAGGTCGCGTGGCGGCATCGCTATCCGGGCACCGGTGGAAATCTCGGAAACGGTCCCCTGACGACCGCCGGCAAGCTGTTATTCTGCGGCGACCTGAGCGGCAATCTGGTGGCGTACGACCCGGCAAATGGAAAAATCCTCTGGCACACGCGGCTGGGAAATGTTTCGAACGCGCCGGAAACGTACATGCTGGACGGGCATCAGTACATTCTCGTCGCGGCGGGCGACATGTTGTACACGTTCACGCTTTATTAGTGCACGGACGCTGCCGTGCGGTCCAACGATCTGCGACGGTCTGAACCCTCGATTTGCGTTTCCTGGGGCCTGGCGCGCGTTTAAACGCGCTTTCCGAAATTTCCGCTACCACGGGTCGGCGGAGGCTCGTCCGGCCCGCCGATTTTGGTGAGTTTGACACGCAAAAACTGATTCTGTGCGAGTTACCGGAAAATGTCCACGCGGGCCGGGACAATCAAGAGCTACCGTTTTCGACGTCGTGGCGCCGTACAGCCCGTCGCGGCACTTAATTCCCGGGTCCTCCCGCCAGGCAGCATGCATCGGCCGGAGGAACGACGTTCAGTTCGAACTGGATCAGCCATTTGATGGCCGTGAATTGCGATTCCGGCGGCACCATCTGGCCGTTCGGAAACAGCATCGGCAACATGCGCCCGTTCAGGAAGAGCGTAGGAGTTCCCTGCACTTCGAGCGACAATGCATCGGCGACGCTGGCCGTCACTTCGCTCTCCGTCGCTTTGTTCGCCACGCATCCTGCGAATCCATCACTGGCCTTCGCCGAGGCGGCCCATTCGGCGAGCTTCGCCGGGAAATTGTCGGCGTTGATTTCGCCTTGATGCGCAAATACCCAGCTGTAATAATTCCAGAACAGATCGTTGCTGGAGCGGAACGCGCAGCGTCCGGCGATCGCGGCGGGCACGGCCCACTTGTGCTGCACCAGCGGATAATCGTGGAACACGATCCGCACCTGCTTGCCGAACTCGGAGGCCAGCTGCTCCTTCAGCATCTTCGCTTCATCGGCGCAATCGGGGCATTGAAAATCCTCGAACACGCTCAGCGTAACCGGAGCGTCGGCGGGTCCGATACTGGGCGAAGACTGCCTCTTCAGCCGCGCGATGCGGGCGTCGAACGGCTTGTCGCCGATCGAGAACGTATCGCCTTTCAAAAAATGCTGGCCATCGGCGCTGACGTAGTAAACGCGCTGCCCAACAATGCGGCCCATGCGGGTGCGCTCCACGGTCACTTCAAACATTCCGGGCATGGCGAAGGAGACGCGCGGTGCGCTGGCCGTCAACTCCGCGTCGGCAGGCCAGCGTTCCAGGTATTTCACGTAATGGAACAATAATTTGTTATCGACCTTCGGAACCTGTGCGTCCGCGGCGGCAGTGAAGAGTGCGAAAGCACCCAGCAACATTGCGCAGATACGCGCAGTTGAAGTTAATTTCTGTGACATAGTGACTCGACTGCCAATGGAGGAGCAGTTCGCTGGCCAATTTGCGGGCGGGGCGTCCTTGACAGGTCCGAAGACAACGGTATAAGCTGTGCGTTGCGGTTTGAGTCGTTTCAAGAGACCACTCTGCGGCGTTTTCCATGTCGAACAAATCTCTCATCACCGATGCCCTGCTGGCGGGCGATGGCGTCGTGCGCCTCGCGCCCTGCTGGGTTCCGCGAGCATTCCTGATGCCCGGCGGCCGCCTCAAACTGGACCCGCGCGATCTTTACGCGTACGGCGCGCACCGCGGAGGCATCGACGAGCGCTGGTTCTCCTCGACCACCAGGGCCGCGAATGGTCCATTGACCGGAGAAGACGAAGGCCTCAGTTACATCGAGTTTCAGGGCAAGAAGGCGCTGCTCCAGGAGGCTATTGAAACCCTCGGCGACCAGTTTCTCGGCTCGGCTGTGATGCAGAAGTACGGCGGCTGGAATCTGCTCTGCAAATTCTTCGACAACCTGGGACCGATCCCGCATCATCTTCATCAGAACGATGAATACGCGGCGCGCGTGGGGCAGAAAGGCAAACCCGAAGCCTACTATTTCCCGCCGCAGTACAACTTCAAGGACAACAATTTCCCGTACACGTTCATGGGGCTGAACCCAGGGACGACCAAGGACGATATCCGCCGCTGCCTCCAGAAATGGAACGAAGGCGACAACGAAATTCTCTATCTTTCGAGTGCATACAAGCTGAAACCGGGCTCCGGCTGGCAGATAGATCCGGGTATCTTGCACGCGCCCGGGTCACTGGTGACCTACGAGCCGCAGGTCAATTCCGACGTCTTCGCGATGTATCAATCTCTGGTCGAAGGCCGCGGCGTGCCATGGGACCTGCTCGTCAAGGACGTGCCGCCGGAGCATCATCAGGACCTCGACTACCTGATCGAGATGATGGACTGGCCCGCCAACACCGATCCCGAGTTCGCGGAGCATCGCCTGTTCCATCCCAAGCCCGTGCAGGGGCACAAGGAGGGTTATCGCGAAAACTGGGTGGTCTATTCGACGCAGTATTATTCGGCGAAAGAGCTGACAGTGCTACCCGGACGCTCCGCCACCATTCGCGACGCCGCCGCATATGGAACCATCCTGACGCAGGGTTTCGGCACGATCGGCAAGCACGACGTGGAGACGCCGAGCATGATCCGCTTCGGCGAGATGACGCAAGACGAACTGTTCGTCACCGCGGACGCGGCGAACAACGGCGTGCTGATCACGAACCGCAGCAAGACCGAAAATCTGGTCATGCTGAAGCATTTCGGACCGGGAAATCCGGACGCACCAAGCGCTCGTTAAAAATCCAACTTGTCGATATTCTTCTTGTCGATCAGCAGCGGCGCGCCGAGAATAATCTGGCTTCCGCTGATCTCGAGCGTTCCCAGCCTTCCCGCCTGAATCGACGTCGCGCCTGGGGCAAGCTTGTTCTCGCTGAGCATTGTGCCCGCGTAGACTGTCAGATACCCGAGGTTTTTCGTGTTCCACAAAAAAATCGTCTGCACCACGCCCTCGTGAATATAAGGCTTGCAGATCCCCGGCAGCGACAGGCCGATCACATCGACGTCCTTGCGCCCAGTCTGCCGGATCGCTTCGCCCGCTCCGGGAACGGCGGGAGCGGAGATGGCCATGATCAGTTTCACCGTGGGATGCACCTTCATGATGGTCTGAGCTTCCGTGAACGCCTTATCGCGATCGTCGTCGCTCGGTCGAATTGTGACCAGATTCAAGCCCGGATGTTTCTCCGCGACTCTCTTTTTGATCACCGCGATCCACTGGTTCTGATTCGCCGCGCTCAGCGCCCCGGTAATGATCGCGAAATCGCCCTTGCCCCCCAGCAATCGCGCCGCCTCGTCGGTCAGTGCATTGCCGATTCCTTCCGGCGTCGCCTGGTTCAAAAAATATTCCCGCGCGTCGGGCTCGGCATCGGCATCCCAGGTCAGGACGTGAATCCCCTTCTGCCGCGCCTTGCGCAACACCGTCGAGATTCCCGCCTGATTTTCCACCGCCACGGCGATCGCGTCGACGCCGCGCGTAATCCAGCTCTCCACGATTTCGTTCTGCTTCGCCGCGTCGAGGCCGGTCGGGCCATCCCAGATCAGCTCGACGCCCAGCTCGCGCGCGGCCTCTTCCGCGCCTATGCGGCAGCTCACGAAATAGGGATCGCCCTTCGCCTTCGGCATCACCGCGATTACCGGTGTATGAGCGGAACCTGCAACCGCGGGCGTCTTCAGAGACCGCACCAGCCACACATTCGCGCCGGCGGTAATCAGCGCTCCGGTGAGAATCGCCACACAAAGAATCGCCACCTGGCTGTTTTTCATTTCACTCGCCTCTTCCTCTCCAGCATTCGCTTTCGCACGTGCGCGGACGCGGTCCAGCGCGATGGTCAGCACCAGCACCGCGCCGGTCAAAATTCCGGTCAGTTCCGATGGCAGCGCGGCCAGATGCAGACCGTTCTGCAACACCGAGATCGAAAATAACCCCAGCACGGTCCCCAGAATCGTCCCTCGTCCGCCCGCCACCGACGCCCCGCCCAGCACCACCGCCGTGATCGCATCCAGTTCGTAACGCGTGCCCGCATCCGACTTCGCCTGGCCAAGATGCGCGACATAAATGATCGCGGCAACACTAGCCGCCAGTCCGGCGAGAAAATATACCACGCCAATCCGCCGCGCAACGGAGATTCCCGCGTACCGCGCCCCTTCGCCCGCGAATCCGATCGCATACAGCGCGCGTCCGATCACCGAACGATGCAGCAGCACCGCATAGAACACGATGGCGGCCACCAGTACCGGAAGCTGCGCCGGAACACCAAACACATATCCTTGCCCGAGAAACAAAAACGATTTGGGAAATCCCGAATAATTCACCGCACCGTGCGTGATGCCCTCTGCGATCCCCCGGAATGCGGAAAACGAGCCGAGCGTCACGATCAGCGGAGGGATTTTGAACTCTGCGATCAGCAACCCATTCAGCGTGCCGCCGATGCAGCCGACGGCCAACGTCGCCGTCGCCGCCACGACAACGGATAAGTGCCAGTCCATCACCAGCGATCCGAAGACCACCGCGCACAAGCCCATCATCGATCCCACCGAAAGATCGATGCCGCCCGTGATGATCACCGGCGTCAACGCCAGCGCCAGCAGGCCCAATTCCACGCTCAGCCGCACGACCTCCATGAAATTCGCGGTCGTCAGAAAGTTCTGCGCGACACCCGAAAAGATCGCGATCTCGCCGGCGAGCGCCAGCAGCACCATCCACTCGCCGTTCGGGAACCAGCGCTTAAGCCGTGCGTTCAGCAAAGTCTCCCCTCGAACCGCGCGCGAAACGCGAACGCACCGCATCAAATGCCACCGCGGACAAAATGATCAGGCCTTGAATCGCGCGCTCCCAATACGCACTGAATCCGAGATACGTCAGCGCCGGGCTGATGATGCCCAGCAGAATTACGCCCAGCAGCGTTCCCTGAATACTTCCCCGGCCGCCGGTAATCGCGGTTCCGCCGATTACCACCGCCGTAATCACCTTCATTTCCATCCCCAGACCCGCATTACTGGGAACCTGGTTAAAGCGAATGGAGTTCAGCAGCGCGGCGCACCCGGTCAACGCGCCGGTGATTGCAAAAACGAAGAACGTCACGCGCGCGGAATCGATTCCCACCAGCCGCGCCGCGTTCTCATTCGACCCCGTCGCATAGATGGCTCGTCCACCGGGCAGGTTTCGCAATCCCCACCCGATGCCGATGGCCAGCGCGCCTGCGATCGCGAACGTAATCGCATTGCTGGCCGCCTGCGTCGTCCCCAGCCATTGGAAATTTGCCGGCAGATCCTGCACCCACGCGCCTTGCGTGATCCATCGCAGCGCATCGCGAAACGCCACCATCGCGGCCAGCGTCACCACGATCGACGGGATGCGCAGGTACGCAACCAGAGCCCCGTTGATCGCGCCCAGCATCGCGCCGATCAGGCTGGCGACCAGACCGGCTCCCCATGCGGGCAAGCCCAGCTTTGAAAACTCTCCCGCCGCCACGCTGCAGATCGCGAACATTGTCCCGACGGAAATATCGATATGACCGGTGAGGATCACCAGCGTCATCCCCAGCGCGACGATCAGCACAGGCATGTTCGTCAGCACCAGGTCGCTGAGGTTTTCGCGCGTGAAGAACCCCGGCGCAACGAATGCCAGAACAATCAGCAGGACGGCAATCGCGAACGCGACGGAAATCTCGGCTCGAAAACGACTCACGCGGCGTGCCCCAGCGCCAGCGACAAAATCGTCCGCTGCGTTGCGTCTTTTCGATCGAGAGTTCCGCGAATCGTGCCGTTATGCATTACCGCGATCCGGTCGCTCATGCCCAGCAACTCCGGCAGTTCGGACGAGATCATCACAATGGCGAGCCCTCGTTCCGCCAGATCCGCCATCAGCGAATGAATCTCGGATTTCGAACCGACGTCCACCCCCTGCGTGGGTTCATCAAGAATCAGGACCGCCGGTTTGATCGCCAGCCATCGCGCCAGCGCTACCTTCTGTTGATTTCCTCCCGAGAGCGCACCCGTTTCCATGTCCACCGACGGGGTCTTAATCCGCAGTTGTTTGACGAAGCCCTCGGCCAGTGCGCGTTCTTTTACCCGATCGATCAATCCATGCGGCGCGATCTTGTTCAAGCTTGCCAGGCTCGTGTTCGCGGCGATCGACATCTCGAGAATCGCTCCATGCCGCGGACGATCCTCCGGAACATAACCGATCCCGCGGCGGATCGCATCGGCGGGCGAAGCAATCGCGATGCTCTCGCCGCGCAGCAGAATTTCTCCCGAATCGGTTGGCGTCAGCCCGAAAATCGTCTCCGCCAGTTGCGTGCGCCCGGACCCGACCAGTCCCGCGATGCCCAGAATCTCTCCTTTTCGGACGCTCAACGACACCTGATGGACGCCCGCCGCGCGGCTCGAAACGTCGCGCAGTTCCAAGACAACTTCGCCCGCGACAATCTCGCGCTTAGGAAAAACCGAGCCCAGCTCGCGGCCCACCATCATGCGAATCAGTTCCTCGCGATCCACTTCTTTGATGCGTTTCGTGGCAATGGTTTCTCCATCGCGCAACACCGTCACCCGATCCGCGACCGCCGCGATTTCTTCCAGGCGATGCGAGATATAAATGACGCCCACACCTTCTGAGCGCAGCCGCGCGATCACGGCGAACAGACTCGCTACCTCGTGCTCGGTGAGCGATGCGGTCGGTTCGTCCATGATCACGATGCGGGCATCGGCGCCGATGGCCTTGGCGATTTCGACCAGCTGCTGCTCGGGCATGCTGAGCGTCGCGACCAAGGCTTCGGGATCGATCGAAGCTCCGGCGCGCTCCAGCAGTTCCTTGGCGCGCCGGCTGCGAGCCTTCCAGTCTAAGACACGCCACGCGCTTCCACCCTCCAGCGCCAGCGCGATATTTTCCGCCACGGTCAAATCCGGAAACAAAGACGGCTGCTGATAAATCGCCGCGATCCCCAGCGATTTCGAAATGCGGGGCTCCATGTGTGGGATAAGTTCGCCCCGGACCTTGATCGCACCCGCGTCCGGAACCACTGCACCGGTAATAATTTTGATCAGCGTCGATTTGCCCGCGCCGTTTTCTCCGATGAGCGCGTGAACCTCGCCAGCGCTCAGCTCAAACGACACATCTCTCAGGGCTCTAACCCCGGCAAAGGACTTCGAAATGGAGACCGCTTCCAGAACCAGATCGGACACGCGTAATGGTTATGATACTCAATGTGAGAATCAAGCAATCGTTAGCGTACTGGTGCCTGAACGGAACGTCCTGGAAGTGGGACATCGACCGCATTTGTACGACCGCCAAGTCTCTCGGCTGCCAGAGCGTCGAACTGGCTCCTCCGGAGTTGTGGCCCAAAATTCGCAGCTATGGTCTGGACATTGCCATCGCGATGAATGGCATGCCGGAGCCGGTTTTCGCGAAAGGGCTCAACAATCCAAGATACGCCGAAGAAGTCATCGCGCGAACGAAGACGGAGATCGATCGCTGCGCGGACGCGGGCGTTCCCAACGTCCTCGCGTTCACCGGTCACAAATGGCGCGATGCGGACGACCCGCAGAGCGAGGAAATCCCGCTAGCCGAAGGCGCCGCGAATGCCGTGAAGAGCCTCCGCGAACTGGCTCTTTATGGGGAACCCAGAGGCGTCACTCTCTGCCTGGAGCAACTGAACACCCGCGACGATTCGCATCCCATGAAGGGCCATCCCGGCTACCAGGGCGACGATATCGATTACTGCGCGCAAATCGTGATGGCGGTCGCGTCGCCCAACGCAAAGCTGCTGTTCGACATTTATCACGTCGCAATCATGAACGGCGACATCATCCGCCGCCTGAGCCAGTATCGCGATCTGATAGGCCACATCCACACCGCCGGCGTCCCCGGCCGCGGAGAGTTGGACGAGCAGCAGGAAATCTACTATCCAGCAGTGATGCGGACGCTGGTCGAGATCGGATACCAGGGGTACGTCGGCCAGGAGTTTATTCCGACGAGGGATCCGTCGATCGGGCTGGCCCAAGCGGTCGAGGTGTGCAATGTGTAGGGCCCCTGAGGTCGGAATCGGTTGTGAAAACGAAGAGAAAGGGAGAAAGGTGTCTGTCCCCTTTTTCCCCTGGCGCGGCGTTCACGGTGACGTTGATCCGGCCGCGTTCCCGCAGGGCGCGTTTCTACTCGATCCTGTTCATTCGTCTCTCATGGGCCATCTCGCTTTCGCGGAGGTACTCCCGGGGCCCGTATGCGAGGAAGCGCGGATTCCGGGCGGCAAACCAGTTGAGCCAGACCGTCACTCCCGCGATGAACAGAAAAACAATCCCTAAAACAACCAACCGCTCCTGCGTCAAGTTGATGGACGTCGCCCAACAACCCAGCACTACGACAGAAAGGATGGCGAAGGCGTTGAAGATCAGGGGACTCTTGATGACTTCTAGAATGCAGCTTGGCTGCTCCGGTTGAAGTTCCATCGGTTCCTATCGCTGTCGGGGATTTGCGGCGAGCCACTCGTTGACAAATTCGGATACGTAATCCCGAATCGTCGCGCGGACGTCAGATCCGTTCGAAGCGACGCGGAATCCACTCTCCCGCCAAGTGGTGACGATTCCGCGCTGAGATCGGACCTCCACTGTTGCCCACTCCTTGAGCTCGATATCAACACTCGCAACTGAAAGGCATGCGGCAACTGTTATTCGAAGGACTTGGCCCGGACCAACCAGCAATCCGGCTTCCCGCAACCGCACTCTGTTTCAGTGCGTATCGGGTCCACAAGCAATCCGAAGGATTTAGCGAGGACCTTTTCGGAGCATGGGCCAGTACCTTCGCCGTCGAAGAAGACGACATCCACCTGAACTGCCTTAACGCTCTTCAGACTTGGGCTCTGACCGCGCACTGGCATCGTTAGGAGAACAAGCAGTGCCACTAGAACCGTCTTCATATTAAACCTCTTTCTCTCGAAACCGGAGGGGAAAAGGGGACAGACAGGACAGACACCTTTCTTCACCTCAACGCGATCGGCCCCGCCGAGAGCCAGCGCGCCTGGCCGCCGCTCGACGTATTTCCCGCGCACCAAATTCTTGAAATCCGCCCGTTTATATTCCGGGCGGAGTTCCCCCGCACGAGGCGTCTTAGCCTTTTTCCCAGAGTTCACGCCGCTATCCTTCCTTTTGGCTCCGCGACCTCAACGTACGCGAACAGTAAATCCCGGAATTCGGGATTTGCCAGATGCCTTGAAACCTCTTGCTCTTCTGGCACCTGCTGACCGGCATCTCGATACGCTTCGAGGTTAACCTGAATCGCTTCGCTCGCCGCTCGCTTCGCCGCTTCGATGCTCTCTCCACAGGTTACAATCGCCAAATCAGGCACCTGCACGGCAAATCCTGCCGCGGTTTGTTCCAGCATGATCAAGAATCGCTTCATTTCCCCATGCCATCCGTCTTCGCGACGCGTGAGCCCCGCGACGAATCCCTCACCCGCAGCGTCGCCGGCAACCGGACCGTAATTGGCGACCCTTCGGCGTTCCCATTCTCGATCCGCTGAAGCAAAATCTGCGCCGCGCGGAAGCCGATGTCGTAGGCGGGCTGCACTACCGTCGTGATCGATGGCGTGAACAGATCGTCCACTGTCAATTCGTCGAACGTTACCAGCGCGATGTCTTCCGGCGTCCTCAATCCACAGTCGCGAAGGGCGCGCAGAACGCCGAGGCCGGTGGGGCCATTGGTGGACAGAATCGCATCCGGCCTGCGCGAAGGATTACTGAGCCGAGGTCCGCAAATCGCGGCCACATCTTCGGGACGAAAATTTCCTTCCCAGATCAGGTCGCTATCTGGAGTCAGACCGGCTTTCGCCAGCGCTCCCTGGTAACCGAGGAGCCGCCGTTGCTCATTGCGCAGCGTATGAGGACCCGTCGCCAGCGCAATACGCCGGTGACCGGACGCCAGCAGGTGCTCCACCGCCATCTCCGCGGCCTTCGCGTCGTCGACCGATACCGAATCCACTTCTTCGCGATCCGGAATCCGGTCGAGATACACCACCGGGATGCCCGATTCGATGATCTGCGAAATCTGCCCGGTCACCGCAGGTGCGGCCGCCACCACTAGCAAAATTCCTTCGACCCTCTGCGACCGCATCAGCGACAGCAGTTCCTTCTGCCGATCCGCTCGGTCGTCCGAATTGACGGCCATGAGAGTGTAGTTCTTCTGGCGCGCGGCCATCTCAGCGCCGCGGATCACCTGCGGGAAAAACGAAATCGTCAAATCTGGAACGATGATCCCCAGCGTCCGCGTCTTGCTGGTTTTCAGGCTTCGCGCGATGTGGTTGGGATGATAGTCCAGCCGCTTGATGGCCGCCTGCACCTTGCGCCGCAACGGCTCGGTGACGGGAACCGAACCCGTGATGACGTGCGACACCGTGCCTACGCTCACTCCGGCCAGTTCTGCGACTTCCTTGATGGTTGACAAGTTAGAGCTTCTTCAGCCTGATATCCCGAACTTCAATCTTCATCGGAGGGCCCTTGTGAACCTGGATGCCAACGAGGCCCTCCATTTTCCGGTTGGCGGTGTCGTCATCGATCAGCATACTCATGACGCGCCCGTTTAGCAGCTGTACCAGCGTATTTCCTCGCGCGATAATGTGCAGGTCGTTCCAGCCGTCGCCGTGAATGAGAGCCTTCAACTCGGCGGGATCGCCCAACGACGCGAACAGCGCCGGCTTTTGTCCATCGCCGATGTAAGTGAACTGCCCGCGCAATGCGAGGAAGCCTCGCGCGCGCTCTTCGTAAATCTGGCCCGTGTATACCTGCTCGCCGTCCATGTCCGCCTGGTAACCCTTCATGGCGTACTTGATGTCCGGCAATTCGACGCTGCGATACTGGATGCCACTGTTATATCCCGTGAGTTTGTACTTCACCTTCAACTCGAAATTCGCGGGACTCCCGCCGCGCCAGATCAGAAACGTATTCTGCTTCGGCTGGCGGTCGACCAGCGTTTGCCCGACGATCGCGCCGTCCTCGACGCGCCAGAATGTTGGATCGCCGTCCCAGCCGTTTAGGGTCTTTCCGTCGAAGATTGGCACGAATCCGGCGTCGGTGACCGGAGGAATTTTCGGCCCCTGCGCAAACGCCGTCGCCATGGAAAACACTGCAAAGAAAAACTTCATTTCGCCCTCCGATCCCGCACTTTGACCCACTGCCTGCTGGCCGCCGATTCGAGCACCGCGTCCGTCACATCCTCGGTGGCGAGCGCTTCGCGGAACGTCGGCGACGCGCTCTTTCCTTGGCCCAGCGCTTCCAGAAAATCCGCGACCTGATGGATGAACGTGTGCTCGTACCCAATCTGCAACCCGGGCACCCACCAGTGCGACATGTAGGGATGCTCGCGATCCGTAATATGGATACTCTTCCAGCCGCGGATCAACCCGTCGTCCTTGTGATCGAAATATTGCAGGCGGTGCAGATCGTGCAGATCCCAAATAATCGATGCATTTTCGCCATTGATCTCCAGCGTGTAGAGAGCCTTGTGCCCGCGCGCGTAGCGGGTCGCCTCGAACGTCGCGAGCGACCCGTTGCGGAAGCGCGCCAGCGCCAGGCTTGCATCGTCAATCGATACCGGCGCGACCTCTCCCGTCAGATTATGCTTGCGGCTCTTGATAAACGTCTCCGTCATCGCCGATACTTCTTCGATGCCTCCGTTGAGCCACATGGCGGTGTCGATCGTATGCGCCAGCAGATCGCCTGTCACGCCGCTGCCTGCCACCGAGGCATCCAGACGCCACAAGCCTTCCCCGCCCTGCGGCAGCTCGGTGGAAATAGTCCAGTCCTGAAGGAATTTCGCGCGATAGTGAAAAATTTTGCCGAGGCGTCCTTCGTCGATCAACTGTTTGGCCAGCATCACTGCCGGAACTCGCCGGTAGTTGTACCAAACCATGTTGGCGACGCCCGCTTCTTCCACCGCCTTCACCATCTGTTCCGACTCCCAAGCGGTGCGGCCCAGAGGTTTTTCGCACATCACGATTTTCCCGGCGCGCGCGGCGGCCAGCGCGATTTCGAGATGCGTGTCGTTGGGACTGGCGATGTCCACCAGGTCGATCTCCGGCGACTCTACCATCCTTCGCCAGTCGGTCTCGACTTTTTCGTATCCCCAATTCGCGGCGAACGCCTCCGCTCGATCTTCATTTCGCGCGCAGATCGTCTTCAGCACCGGCTGATACGGCATGTTGAAAAAATTCGCGGCCGACACAAACGCGTTCGAATGGGTCCTTCCCATGAACCCGTATCCGACCATCCCCACATTTATCCTCTTCATGACTAATCCCACCCGTGCGCATCGCGCACCGCAATCATGACGCTCAACACGTCGTTCCATGTTTTCGGATCGGTCATGACCGCATTCGGGAACATGCAGCCGTCCCAGCAGATGTGCGGCGTGGCGCGCGTCACCACTCCGTTGTCGTCCCTCAGCCACGCGCCGGCATCGCGCACGATGTCCAGCTTGCCATTCGGATCGAAGGGTAGACAATGTTTGCCCGTCTTATCGTGCGACCCCGAGCCCTTCACCGTCCCATCGTTCTGCGCGACGTGAAAATCGATGGTCCATGGCCGCAGCGCGCTGGCCACTTCCGCATAGGCCAGTTCCAACACGCCCTCGATCCTATCCTCAGGCGCGTTGTAGCCTAGCGTGAAGAGCATCGTGTGCGCCATATCGGCCTGGAACCCCAGCGTCCGCGGCCGGCCAACCATCTCCAGCAACTGCACGTTCCGGCGCCAGCTATGCATGCCTCCCCAGCAGATCTCGCCCTCGGCAGCCAGCCTTTCTCCGAATCCCTCGGCGATGTCGCACGCTTCGCGAAACGTATCCGCGATGCGCTTGGTATTGGCTTCCGGGTCCTTGAGCCACTCCTCGACGCTGGTCGCCGAATCGATGCGGACAACGCCGGTCGGGCGAATGCCCAGGTCGCGCAGCTTCTTGCCGATCTTGCAGGCTTTTCGAACCTGGGTGAGAAACGCGCCGCGCTCGGCATCGCTGCCCATCGCCGACCCACCGCCCGCCGGGGGCCATACCGGAGCCACCAGAGAACCGATCCTCAGGCCCTTCCCCGCGATATGCGCCGCCAGCTTCTCAATATCGCCGTCGGAAGAATCGATGTCGACGTGCGGAGCGCACAGGAATAAATCGGCGCCGTCGAACTTGACGCCGTTCACCTCCGCTCCGGCAGTCAAATTCAACATCGTTTCGAGATCGATCGGCGGCTCCGAATCGGGACCTTTCCCAACCAGCCCCGGCCACATGGCGTTATGAAGTGCTGGACGTGCGTGCACGCTACCCTCCCTGGCGGTCTTAAACGTGGACCGACTTGAATCGTATCAAATTGAAACGGTTCCGGACCAACAATCACTTACTAATGTGGGCTGCGCGGTAACGCCCATAGCTTTCAGCAGGGAAAAAAGGAGCCTGCTTTACGATGACTCCCAGCATTGCACTCCCTTCGCTCTATCGGGAAGCACTCACGTCGCTCTCAGCAGGCAAATCGCCGCAGACGGTTCTGGCCAGTCTGGTCGACAAAGGCTTACTGGAGCCTTATGCCCGCAACCTGATCGCCGTCGCCGTCAACGAATCCGCACTAAGCCGTCAATGAAAAAGTCGCCCAGGCCGTGCAGGATCCCCACGATCCACAGATTGCCGGAGCGGTGAAACGCCAGCGCGAAGTACAAACCAATGGCGAAGATCGCCGCGAAGATCCACAAGTGGGATGGATTTGCTCGCGCCTCCACGAAATGATAAAAGTGTAGCGGGCCGAAAGTGAACACCACGTTGCTCGCTAACAGGCCGGCGGGGGCGCCCCAGCGTCTTACCAGTTCGGCTTGAAGAAAGCCTCGATAAAGAAGCTCCTGATAGAATCCCCAGACCATTTGCGCGACGAAAAGCGTGGCTGCGATTCCCCACCAATCGCGATGGGCCCACAGTGCTCTCAAGTCCCCCCAATTCGCGGCACAAAAGATCGCCAGGGAGATGGCGAGGATCTGCAGGAAATAGAATTTCTCCGTCGCTGACCATCGCGACCACCGGTGGAGTCCGAATTCCGGGGGGCGAACTCCGGCCAATGCGGCGGCCAGGAAGATAGCCGCGCCCGTCAACACGGCCATCGCCGCGAGTTGCGGCCAATGTCCTTTTCGAATGAGCGGTCGCAGGCCAAACTCCAATGTCAAAAAGACCGCTAGCAACCGATAGCCTTGTGAGGAAGACCACGCCGGCACCCACGGCTTATCGAACAGGAATAGCTGACCGCGCCAAAGTTGAGGGTTCATCTCTTGATCGCGTCGACCAACCCGCCAATGGTGTGAGGCTGAGCCTCCACCGTCGGTTCTATCCCGTGTTCCCGTAGCGTGGCCGAGGTAACCGGGCCGATGGAGGCGATCTTCATGCCATCCAGCGCTTCCCTGCCCGCGGCCGAAATGAAGTTGGTCACCGTCGAGGAACTGGTGAACGTGATCCAGTGCGGTTTTTTATCGAGAACCGCTCGGGTCCGCTCCACCAGACCCGAGGGTGCGACCGTTTGATACGCCTCCACCACATCGACCTGCGCGCCGCGTCGCGACAATTCTCGCGGCACCAGATCGCGCGCAACGGCCGCGCGCGGCAGCAAAATTCGGCGAAACTGCAAATCCTCTTTGGCGAACGCCTGGACCAGGCTTTCCGCCACGTACTCCCTCGGCATCAGGTCGACTTTCAAATGCAGCGCTTCGACCGCCGCTTTCGTCGCTGGGCCGATGGCGCAGATGCGAGCCTTCAACGCTCGCAGGTCGTGCGGCGATTTGTCCAGAACGTCGGTAAAATATCGCACTCCATTGGCGCTGGTGAAAATCAGCCAGTCGTAGGAATTCAGCCGCGCGATGGCGTCTTTCAGCGGCTGCGGGTCCTGCGCCTCGCGGATCTCGATGACCGGCAGCAGTAGAGCCTCCGCGCCCAGCGCTTCCAGCGGCTCGGCCAGATCGGCGGCCTGTGTGCGGTCGCGCGTCACCACGATGCGCTGCCCGAACAGGGGCAGGCGCTCATACCAGTTGAACTGATCTCGCAGGGCCACCACTTCGCCGACAATAATCGTCGCCGGAGGCTTCATCGCGGACACGCGCTCCGCCAGGTTTTCGAGCGTCCCCACAATGGTTTGCTGATCCGGACGCGTAGCCCATCGAACGGCCATGGCGGGCGTAGTCGGTAAGCGACCTTTCTCGATCAACGCTCGGGCAATGGCCGGGAAATTCACCAGTCCCATGAACAGCACAATCGTCTCCGCCGCGCCGACCTTTCCCCAGTCGATGGCCTCCACGTTGTGTCCGGTAACGAACGTCACGGCGGAACTATGTTCGCGATGCGTAAGCGGGACGCCCGTATAGGCGGCGATGCCCAAGGGCGTCGTGACTCCAGGTACAATCTCGAAAGGCAGCCCGGCGGACGCCAGCGCCTCCATTTCTTCGCCGCCCCGGCCGAAGATGAACGGATCGCCTCCTTTTAGTCGCACGACGGTCAGACCTTGGCGCGCGCGGTCGACCAGGATGGCCGAAATTTCCTCCTGCGTCAGTTCGTGCGCGGCGCGTTTCTTGCCGACGTATATTTTTTCGGCGTGCGCGGGCGCGAGGTCCAGAAGGCGGTCGCTGGCGAGATGGTCGTAAAGGATCACGTCAGCCCGGGCAAGGATTTTTTGCCCCTTTACCGTGATGAGCGATGGATCGCCAGGCCCCGCCCCGATAAGATAGGTCATTGTTTTCTCCGACGTGGCGCACGCACCTTTGCGTGCCGCGTCGACACTCGTGTCGATGCCCGGCGCATGCATCGAGACGAGTCTCGACGCGGCATGCATGAGTGCATGCGCCACATGGCTAACCGAACAGCCTCTTGGCCAGCGCTTGTCCGACAGCCACTGGGTCAGCGCCTGTTTCCTCGCCTCGCTTGACGTTCGTCCCGTCTGGCTCCGACACAAACGCCCGCAGGTGAATCTGGGTTCCATGAAGCGTCGCATGCGCGCCGATCGGAACCTGGCAGCCTCCGCCGAACACCGCCAGAAACGCCCGCTCTGCGGTGATCGCGATCCGCGAGGCCTCGTGCTCCAAAGTGTGCGCGATGCGATGCGCTTCTCCCTGATCGTCGCGCGTCTCGATGGCCAGCGCACCCTGCCCCACCGCCGGAATCATGACGTCCACCGGAATCAACTCCGCAATCCGATCCGCCCAGCCAAGGCGCCGCAGGCCTGCCGCGGCGAGAATGATGGTATCGTACTGCCCTTCGTCGAGCTTCCGAATCCGCGTGTCGAGGTTACCACGCAGAGTTTCTATCGAAACTCCGCGATGCATCGCCTTCAGTTGAACGGTGCGGCGGAGGGAACTGGTTCCGACGCGAGCGCCTTCCTTCAATGGCGCACCCAGCAGCGCGTCGCGAGGGTCTTCCCTCTCCGGAATCGCCGAGAGAATCAGACCCTCCGGCAGCTCGGCCGGCATGTCCTTGAGGCTGTGCACCGCCAGATCGATGCGATGGTCCAGCAGCGCTTCCTCGATTTCCTTCGTAAAAAGACCTTTGCCGCCGACCTGCGAAAGAGGCACATCCTGAATTTTGTCGCCGGTGGTTTTTATGATTTCGATGCGGGTTTCCACCCCGCTTTGATTGAGTCTTGCTGAAATGTGGCGGGCTTGCCAGAGCGCGAGTTGGGAACCTCGGCTGCCAATGACGATCATTTATGCTCCAGACGAAATAACCTGCGAATCAGATCCGAAAGGTGCGCGCCATCGGGATTCGATGCACTGCGCCGCAGTTCGGTGATCGGGCCATGCGCGATCTTATTGATGATCCCGCGCGTGATGGCCTCCACGGCTTCTTCCTGCTGCGGCGTCAACTGGCCCAGGCGAGAGCGCATGCGATCGATCTCATGCGCGCGCACGCTTTCCAGTTGCTCCTGCAAGCTGACGATCGTCGGCGCGACCTCGCGCGTCTTCAGCCTCTGCATCATCCGCTCGACTTCTTCGCGAATGATCTCTTCGGCCTCGACCGCCGTCTGGTTACGCCCTTCGATATTCGCCTTGACGGTCTTGTCCAGATCGTCGATGTCGTAGAGGAAGATGTTGGCCAGGTCGTTGACCTCGGGCTCGATGTTGCGCGGAACCGCGATGTCGATTAAAAACATGGGACGGTTTTTGCGGCGCGCGATGACGCCCTTCATCTGATCGCGTGTGACGATGTAGTGCGGCGCTCCGCTCGAAGCGAGCAAAATATCGACCTCAGGCAGCGAGTCGGTCAGCGTTTCATAATCGATGACCTTGCCGTTGAATTCGTCGGCCAGAGGCTGGGCCCGCTCCCGCGTGCGGTTCGCGATGAGGATTTCCGAAACGCCCGCGCGCCGCAAGTGCCGTAGCGCGGATTCCGCCATCTCTCCGGCGCCGATGACCAGCACGCGCTTGCCGTTCAGCGATCCGAAAATGTCGCGCGCCAGTTCCACGGCGGCGTAGCTGATCGAAACCGCGCTCTCGCCGATGTCGGTTTCCGAACGCACTCTCTTGGCGACGTTGAACGCACGGGTCATCACCAGGTCGAGAAATCCGCTCAGCGCGCCATGTTCCTTGGCCAGCGCGTAGGCGTTCTTGAGCTGACCGAGAATCTGCGGCTCGCCGACCACCATCGAATCGAGACTGGACGCCACGCGGAACAGGTGCCGGATCGCATCGGAACCGTCGAAGCGGTACAAGTACGGCACCACCCACGCCCGGTCGACGGATCGCGATTCGGCGATGAACGTCTCGACAGCCTGCCCCGCGTCGGCATCGTCATCGACGGTGGCCGCAATTTCCACGCGGTTGCAGGTCGAGAGAATCATCCCTTCGATCAGCCCCGGACTTCTTCGAAGCGACGCCAGCGCCTCGGGAAGCGAGTGCTCAGCGAAGGCGATCTTCTCCCGCACCTCCACCGGTGCCGTGCGATGATTCAGGCCGGTGAGGAGGAGTTTCATCGTTCGAGAATCGGCCTCAATCCGATGTGCGCGGCCCAGGTCAGCGCCGAACAGCCCAGCACCACCAACGCCATCACCGCAGCCTTGCGTCCCCTCCACCCGGCCGAGACACGCAGCACAATCATCAGCAAACAGATGCCCCAGGTGAAAAAGGAAAGAATAATTTTCGGGTCGCCCAGCCAACGCGCGCCGGATTCTGTGGACGCCCAGGTGATCGCGAAAATCACGCCCAGCGTCAGCAGCACAAATCCCAGGCCCATCGATGTGCTGATCAGATTATCCAGCGTCGCCAGAGGAGGCAGTTTCTCCAACCACCCGCTGAACTTCTTGGCCTTCAGCCGCCGTTCCTGCACCAGGTAGAACAGGCTCGCGATGGCCGTCAACAGCAGCGCCGCATATCCGGCGAGCACCAGGAGAATGTGGACGATGAGCCATGCGTCGCGCACGCCGACGTTCGGCCACGTTGCCACCGGACGTTCCAACGCGGCGATGAGCGTCATCAGAAAGACCAGCGGAAACATCGCGATGGCCGTTCCGTGAAAATGAAACCGCGATTCCACGAATAAAAAAACCAGCGCGACAAGAAACGCGCACAGGCTGAGCGTTTCGTAGAAATTGTCGAGAGGCAGGCGGCCGTAGGCCATCGATAGCTCCACTAGCGACACCGCGTGCAAAACAACTCCCACGCGAAATGTTCCCAAGGCCACCGGGTATACCGCCTGATTCCGCCGGATCACGGAGAGCATGGAATGCAGAAGGCCGATCGCATACAGGCAGGATGCCGCGCGGAGCCAAAAGATGCTGGTGTCGAGCATTACGTGATCCAATTGTATCCCCTCCATGGCTGTCGGGGTTCCATAGACAGTGGAACCCCGACAGTTATGGAGGGGATACTGAAAACATATGACCAACAAAATCTGTCTCGTCACCGGCGCCACGCGCGGAATCGGGCGCGCCATTGCCAAAATGCTCTTGCAAGAAGGAGCGCAGGTCGCCATCTGCGGACGCGAGCAAAGCGCCGTCGATCAAGCCGTCGCCGAACTGGCAGCCGAAACCGGCGGTAAAGTCGCAGGCAAAGCAGCCGATGTAAGGGATCATGAAGAAGTTGCCGGGCTTTTCCAGTTCGTCGATACCCACTTTGGGGGGTTGGACGTACTGGTTAACAATGCCGGCGTAGGGGTGTTTCGATCGGTCTCGGACCTTACGGTGGAGGAATGGCGGCTTACGCTGGAAACAAATCTCTCAGGCGTGTTTTATTGCTGCCGTGAAGCGTTTCCCCGATTTCAAACCAGGGGCGGGGGATACATCGTAAACATTAGTAGTCTTGCCGGCAAGAATGCGTTTGCCGGAGGGTCGGCTTATAACGCCTCGAAATTCGGGCTGAATGGTTTCAGCGAGGCGATGATGCTGGATAAGAGGAGCGATAACGTGCGGGTGAGTTACATCATGCCAGGAAGCGTCGCTACCGAATTTTCAGGCCATGGTACCGATTCGGGATCGGATTGGAAGATCCACTCCGAGGATATTGCCGAAATAGTACGAACGTTAATGAAAATGCCAGAAAGAACCTTAATCAGTCGTGTAGAAGTGAGGCCGTCGAAGCCGAAGAGATAACCAGCGGTAAGAATCGCTAAGAGTTTAGGAGCATCTAAAGAAATGGCACTCGGGTTGCCTGAGAATTTGTGGAAAGGCGCCGGAAGCAGCACCGGCGCCTTAAAAAGAAAGGCGGCAGACAAAATGGTACGGCTAAACGTCCCGTTAGATCCGGCGAAAACTGGCCGGGAGGCGAGCACCCTGGAGACTGGTCTCCGGAGGATGATCATCGGACAGGATGAGGCGATCCAACAAATCGTCAACATCTATCAGATGCATCTCACCGGGATGAATGCGCCGGGCCGCCCGATTGGAAATTTCTTGTTTCTGGGCCCCACCGGCTCTGGCAAGACCCGAATTGTGGAAGCAACGGCGGAGACGCTGCTAAAAAACCCTCGTGCGGTGATCAAGATCGATTGCGCCGAGTTTCAGCACAGCCACGAGATCGCTAAGCTGATCGGTTCGCCTCCCGGATACCTCGGGCACCGCGAAACACATCCGCTGCTGTCCCAGGAAGTGCTGAATCAGTACCAAACTGAAACGATGAAGGTGAGCTTCGTCCTGTTCGACGAAATCGAAAAGGCCTCGGATGCTCTCTGGAATCTCCTTTTGGGAATCCTCGACAAAGCGACGCTCACCCTGGGCGACAATCGCAAAGTCGACTTCTCGAAGGCGATGATCTTCATGACGTCCAACCTGGGCGCCTCCGAGATGAGCTCGATCATGGCTCCGAAGCTCGGCTTCGGCACCTCCGACGCGCGCATCAAGGCATCGACGGGCGAATTTGACGAAAAAATGAGCGGGAAAATAGCCCGCACCGGCGTCGAAGCCGCCCGACGCAAGTTCACGCCGGAATTCATGAACCGGCTCGACAAAATCGTCACCTTCTCGCCGCTCGGCAGCGAGCAGTTGAAGAAGATTCTGGATATCGAGTTGAACCTGGTCCAACAACGGATCTTCAACACGTCGGCCGACCGGGCCTTCGTGTTCACCATGTCCGACCATGGCAAGGATTTCCTGCTCACGGAGGGCACGGATCTGAAGTACGGCGCCCGTCACCTCAAGCGCGCCATCGAGCGCTTGCTGGTGCACCCCATGTCGAATCTGATCGCCACCGACCAGGTGCGCGGCGGCGACTGGGTCCGTGTCGAGTACGATGCAGAGTCGAAGAGCCTGCGTTTCGCCCGCGAAGCCGAAGGACTGCCGGTGCAGGATATGGCCCGCCTGGTGGACAACTCGGTGACCATCCCGCAGTTAACCATGTCCAGCGGCGTAGCCGTGGAGCCGGTGCGCACGCAGACGGCGAAGAACTCCAAGAAGTAGCCAGTACCCAGCAGCCTGTAGCCAGAATAAAAGCCGGCGGCACTTCGGTGCCCCGGCTCTTTTTTTGTGGGTTTTCTACCGGCTACTGGCTGCTGGGTACTGGCTACTTATTCTCAGGCCGCGCACTCCCCGCGCCCGAGCTTCAACGAAAACGCCACGTCATCGCCCCAGTCCTGATACATCTCCGGTCCGGCGTCGGCAGGCGGTTTCACCAGGTCGGCGGTCAGCTTGCGAAACGTCTCGACTTTAAACCGCATCACGTAGTCCCGGAACGACTCGCCCACTTGCCGATGTTCCTTGAAGTGCGCAATCACCCGCGCCACGGCCTCGGGAGCATAGCGCGCCGGAAGGCTCTGGATCGCCACGCCGAACTGCTCGTACGTCCCGCCCAGCAGCATCAAATAGTACGGCACCTCTCGACCATCGATCTTGCGGGCATTCCCATAAAATCCAATATCCCCCACCCAGTGCTGCCCGCAGGCGTTCGGGCACCCGCTGGCGTTGATGCGCAGATGGCGAACCTGATTGTCGGTCTCCGCCTTTAAGCGCTCCCGCAGCTCATAGCCGAGGTTCATGGTCTTGGTCAATCCCAGATTGCAGCTATACGCGCCCGGGCACGTCACCACGTCGCTGATTTCGTCCGCTCCGTCGTCGGCCAAACCCAATTCCACAATCCGTCCATAAACGCGTTTTAATGCGCCCACGGGTACGTACGCCAGCACCACGTTCTGATTCATCGAAAACCGCAGCGACCCGTCGCCAGACAGTTCCGAAATTTCCGCCAGCCCCCGCATTTGTTCCCCGGTAAGATTGCCCTGGGGTACCGTCACCGTGACAATCGCATACCCGGGCTGCTTCTGCGCCCGCGTATTGGTCTCGCGCCAATGATTAAATTCGGGTAAGGAAGAGTCGTAGATCGCGAGCAGCTCGCCCGACCCGCGCGGTGGTGGAACCGGCTGAAAACCACCAAAATTCTCCGGCACGTCGGCGGGCATCGCGATCCCCCCATTGCGGACGATCTCCTGGTACTCTTCCTCAATCGTGTCGCGCAGCCAGTCGAACCCCCGCTCGCGCAGGACGAATTTCAGTCTGGCTTTGTTTTTATTCCCGCGATTCCCGTGGCGGTTAAAAATCCGAATCACCGCTTCAACGCGGCGGACGACATCTTCGGCCGGAATAAACTCGTGCAGGACTTTCGATTCCGTCGGCAAAGGCCCCAGCCCTCCGGCGACCGTCATGCGGAATCCTCGCTCGCCATCGCGAATCACGGCCCGCAGTCCCACGTCGTTGATCGCCGACGCGATGCAATCCTCCGGGCATCCGGCAAACGCGACTTTGAACTTTCGCGGCAGATTATCGGTCAGTTCCTTATGCAAGAACGCGAACGCCAGGCGCCGCGCGTAAGGCTGAACATCGAAAGGCTCATGCGGATGGACACCCGCCAGCGGACACGCGGTCACGTTGCGGACCGTGTTGTAGCAAGCCTCGCGCGTCGTAAGCCGGACATCGGCCAGCAAATGCAGCAGATCCGCCACCTGCGCCAATGGCACAAAGTGATACTGCATGTTCTGCCGCGTCGTCAAATGCCCTTTTCCGCCGCCAAATTCGTCGGCGATGCGTCCCAATTGCCGCATCTGCTCAGCAGTCAGCAACCCTCCCGGAACCTTGGTCCGGATCATCTGGACGCCCGCCTGCCGCTGGCTATAAATCCCTCTGCGCAACCGGAAAGGCCGGAACTGATCGTCCGTAAGTTGCCCGTCGAGGTTCAACTGAGCCTGCCGCCGGAACAATTCAATGTCTGCGCGAACAGTGCTATCATACTGTTGCTCAGTTACTTGGAGGTCAGTCAGGACAGCGGAGGACATAGGCACCCTTCTCTATAGAGATTATCATAAACACGAGGTGTTTTCAATTCAGCGAGCCATGATAAAATTGAGGTTCCATGATTATCTCGATGAAGCTCCATGCCTCCAAGGAGGAGGTCGCGCAAGTCCGCTCCCGCATTGAAGAATTCGGCTACAAAGTCCACTCCATCGTCGGCGAGGAGAGAGTCGTCATCGGCGCGGTTGGCGTCGGCGATGTCACCGCCTGTCTCGAATCCATTGAAGCGATGCCGTGCGTCGAGCGAGCCGTTCGCATCTCCGCTCCTTACAAATTTGTGAGCCGCGAATTCCGCCACCACAAGACGGAAATTACCGTCCGCGGCACAACCATCGGCGGCAGCGAATTCGTCGTCATGGCCGGCCCCTGCTCGGTCGAAAGCGAGCGTCAAATTCTGGAGTCGGCCGAAATCGTGGCCCGCGGCGGCGCAAAATTCCTTCGCGGAGGAGCCTTCAAGCCCCGCACTTCCCCCTACGATTTCCAGGGCCTGGAAGAAGAAGGACTGAAGCTGCTCGACAAGGCTCGTAAGGCCACCGGACTCGGAATCATCACCGAGGTCATGAGCGACCGCGACGTCGATCTGGTTGCCAGTTACGCGGACATCCTGCAGATCGGCGCGCGCAACATGCAGAACTTCGCGCTGCTGAAGACGCTGGGCAAGTGCGGCCGTCCCGTGCTGCTGAAGCGTGGCATGAGTTCCACCGTGAAGGAGCTTCTCATGTCCGCCGAGTACGTCGTCGCCCACGGCAACCCGCAAGTGATCCTCTGCGAGCGAGGCATCCGCACTTTTGAAACCGTGACGCGCAACACGTGCGATATAGCGGCCATCGCGGCGTTGAACGAACTGACGCATCTGCCGGTCATTCTCGATCCCAGCCACGCCACCGGCAAACGCAGCCTGGTGCCTGCTCTGGCGCGCGCCGGAGTCGCCATCGGTGCCGACGGCCTGATCGTCGAAATGCACCCGCAGCCCGAAAAAGCGGTCAGCGACGGCGCGCAATCGCTGGACCCCGTGCAGTTCGCCAAAATGATGGCCGACCTCGCCCCATACATTGAGTTGTGGAAGCAGGACCGGGTTACGGAATCCGCAGTTGCCGTTTAGGAACATGCTAAGCGCCTTGTTCTGCTCTGCCGTGTGGGGCAGGTTGGCAACCTGCAACGGGTTGGTAACCCGCTCGCACCCTTGGAAACAAAAGGGCGCCGGTTACCAACCGGCGCGCAGGATGACATCCTGCCCCACATCCCGCCGCCAGAGGCTCGGGAAATCCGGGTGAAAAAAACCGCCCTATCCCTGCTTCTCGCCGCGGCCATCATCGGCGGCTTTTATGCCTTCCGCGCCACCCGAACTCTCAACAACCAACAACTCATCCAGAGCCTCCCGCAAGCCCGCGCCACGCATGTCTTCATCGACGTCGACGGCCTGCGCAAGAGCGGCCTGCTCGACCTCATCGCCGGCTCGAAATCCGCCGAAGACCCCGACTACAAAGCGTTCGTCGACCAGACCGGTCTCGACTATCGCACCGACCTCGACGCCGTCGCCGCCGCATTCTCCGAAGGCAATACATATCTCGCTTTGCGCGGCCGTTTCAAGTGGAACAAGCTCGCCGCCTACGCCCAGGCCCACAGCGGAAAATGCGACGCCTTGAAAGTGTGTTCCCTGCCCGCCAGCCGCAGCGGTGCCTTCATTTCGTTCCTGCTGCTGCGTCCGGCCGTTCTGGCGATGTCCGTCTCTACCGACGAGCATGGCGTAAACATGATCGGCCCGCAGGACTGGCGCAAGCCTCCGCATTTGCCCTCCGAACCGGTCTGGATTTCGGTGCCGTCGTTCGCTCTAAGTGAAGCAAATCTGGCGGCCGGCACGCACGCGTTTCTCGAGCCTCTCTCGCAGGCGCAGGACGTGACGTTCGCCGTCGGCGCGGCGCAAAAGGGTTTTCAGATTCGCCTCGAAGCCGTCTGCGCGACTCCTGAAATCGCCGAATTGCTGACCCGCCGCCTCTCCGCAACCACGGACATGCTGAAGAAGATGCTGGAGCGCGACCACATGACGCCAACTCCCAGCGACATCACCGCCGTCCTGACGTCCGGCACATTTTCGCAGCAAAACGCCCGCGTCACCGGCACCTGGCCGCTGGACCGCGCCTTCATTGAGTCGCTAGCAGGCGGCAAGGTCCAATGATTTCTTAGTTTGTATTATCCGCGTTCATCGGCGGCCAATTCTTCTCTTTGACCCTGCCGATGTACCTCAACACCCTGGCCGAGGGTATCAGTAGAACGGACACCAGATGCGCATAAGAAGATTTATTGGCCGCCGATGAACGCAGATAAACGCGGATGAAGATGACGACGTTTCTTCCGCCCAAAGGTATTCATCAGCTATTCTGAAATAAATGTCCTTTGCCACGATCCCGGAAGCCCTGGTTGATTTCCGCGCCGGCAAAATGCTGGTTGTCGTCGACGACGAGGATCGTGAAAACGAAGGCGATCTGACCATGGCCGCGCAGTCGGTCACACCCGAGGCCATCAACTTCATGGCCACCCACGGTCGCGGATTGATCTGCCTCGCTCTCTCCGCAGCGCGATGCGACGCGCTGAAACTGCCTCTCATGTCGGCGCAAAATACCTCTCGCTTCGGCACCGCGTTTACCGAATCCATCGACGCGCTGGAAGGCGTCACCACCGGCATTTCCGCCGCCGACCGCTCGCACTCCATCCGCGTCGCCATTGATCCCAAGAGCACGGACCGCGACCTCGCCCGTCCCGGCCACATCTTTCCCCTCCGCGCCAAGGACGGAGGCGTGCTGGTCCGCGCCGGACAAACAGAAGCCGCGGTCGACCTGGCCCGCATGTGCGGCTTCGAGCCCGGCGGAGTGATCTGCGAAATCATGAACGCCGACGGCTCCATGGCGCGCGTCCCTCACCTCAAGGAGTTCTGCGAAAAGCACGGCCTTAAAATGATTTCCGTGGCCGAGCTGATTCGCTATCGCCTCGAAACCGAGCACTTCGTCGAGCGCCGCGCCCAGGGCTGTCTGGAAACGGCTTCGGGTTCCTTCAAAACGATTCAATATGTCAGCACGTTCGACAATCAAGGCCATCTGGCGCTGGTGCGAGGCGACGTCGCGGGAAAGAAAAACGTGCTCGTCCGCATGCACGCCCGCTGTTCCTATGGCGACGTCTTCGGCTCCGTCCGCTGCAACTGCCGTGAAATGGTGGACGCTTCGATCGCCCGTATTTCCGAAGAGGGCGAGGGCGTTTTTGTGTATCTGCATCAAACCGGATTCGGAAACCGCCATCACCACCAGCATCAGCAGACGCAGCATGAGTCGGGAATCGGCGCCCAGATCCTTGCCGATCTTGGCTTATCCAGCATCCGCCTGCTAACGAATCATCCGCGCAAGGTGATCGGGCTCGATGCGTTTGGGCTGGAGATCGTGGAGCAGATTCCGCTGGTGAAGCACGATTAGGGGTCCGCTATCCCATCTGTCCGCATGCTCACGCATGGCGGTTCCGCGCCGCATGGGAACCGCGACCGTCAGGGAGCGGGCAAGCGAGACACACTAAGACTTAAATATGTTCTTTGCCAGAAACAGTACATTGGCGGGCCTTTCCGCCAGTCTGCGCATGAAATACGGATACCACGCCGCTCCATACGGCACATAGACCCGCAAACGATAGCCGAGATCGATAATGCGCTGTTGCAAATCAGTGCGGATGCCGTAGAGCATCTGAAACTCGAAGCTCTCCGCCGGAATTTTGCGTTCCCGCGCGTAGCGAAACGCTTCGCCCAATATCGTCTCGTCATGCGACGCGATGGCCGGGTAAGTCCCTTTATCCATCAGTACTTTCATCAGCTTCAAATAGTTCTGATCCACGCCGCGCTTGCTTGGGATCGCCACCGACGCCGGTTCATTGTACGCGCCCTTGCACAAGCGGACCGGAATCTTGAGCGAATTCAACCGCGCGATATCGGCCTCGCTGCGATAAAGGTACGCCTGAATCACGGCGCGCGCCGAGCCCAGTTTCTCGACGATTTCGAGCGTCCGGTCGGTGTACTCGGTCGACTCCATGTCGATCTCGATGCGCGTGCCGGCCGCGGTTGCTCGTGCCGACAATACCCGCACGTTCTCAAAGCACGCATCGGTTGAAAAATCGAGCCCGAACTGCGTCAGCTTCAGCGAAACGGTGGCCGGCAGCGCTCGCTTTTCAATTTCATCCAGAGCCACTGAATAAGCCTCGCGCGACGCCTCGGCTTCGGCCAGCGACGTCACGTTCTCACCCAGATGATCGAGCGTCGAAAACGTCTTGTTCTTTGCTAAGCGGGCGCAAACGGCGAGTTCGTCTTCCAACGTTTCTCCGGCCACGAAGCGGCGGGTAAGCTTTTGGGCGACGGGCGACGTTTCCATCCACTTCCGCATTCCTTTCTGCGTGGAAAGAAACAGGAAGAGCTGGCGCATCATGTGGGTCTATCGGCTCCTTGAGGGTCTCGAACAATTGAGTCCAGGCGCGGCGGTTGAGGGGCTTCGTCCGAACCCACTCCCAATTCGCGCATGCGCTTCAACGACGGCGTGAGGCGCGTTTCCCAGCTCGCGGCGGAGCGGTTATAAGCATCGACGGCTTTGGCCAGATTGCGTCCGGCATCGGAATAGGATTCGGCGAAGACCCTCACGCGGTCGTACAGTTCCGCTCCCAATTTTCGCAGCTCGCCCGCGTTCTGCGCCAGCTTTTCCTGGCGCCAAGTGTACGCGACGCCTTTTAACACGCTGACCAGCGTCACCGGCGTGGCCAGCAATACTTTCCGGGCCAGCGCCTTTTCCAGCAGTTCCGGATCGCGCTCCAGCGCGGAGGCTAGAAAATGATCACCGGCCAGAAACAGCACCACCATTTCGGGCGAGGGTTGCAACCGGGCCCAATACTCGCGGGCGCTCAACTGCATGACATGACGCATCACCTGCTGGGCGTGTCTATCAAGAGCGGCCCTCCGGGCCGGTTCGTCCACAGCAGTTTCGGCGTCGAGATAGGCTGAAAAAGGGACCTTCGCATCGATCGCCAGAGTGCGACCGCCCGGCAGCTTGACGATCATGTCCGGTCGCTGCCCGTCGGCGCCGTTTTGTTCATAGAAATCGCACTGCGAGGCCATGCCGGAAAGCTCGGCCACGCGACGCAGAGTGAGCTCGCCCCATCGTCCACGGGAGTTCGGGGCTCGCAAAGCCTGCGAAAGCGCGACCGTTTCACGGCTCAGCGACGTCAGATGCTGATCCAGGCCGCCGAGCGCACGCTGCCGCTGCGATTCCAGATCCTTGATCTGAGCTTCCAGGCGATGCAGTGTCTCCATGACTGGCGGCGCGGGCCGGGAGCGGAACCAGAGCGCGGCCAGGAAGACTCCCAGGCCCAGCGCCAAAACAATTCCGGCAACAAATGTTGCTGCTGACATGATTCCACTTCAGTTTGGCACAGATTTCAGAAGCGGACACCGGGACCCAGGACTACGATAAACGCGACGGCGAGCAGGATGGCCGCGCCGATCCAGGGCCGACTCCTGGCGATCGCGACAGGCTCGGCTGGCGGGCCCGAGGGAATGCCGTTGCCTCTCAGCCACTCGGAGCCCCAGGCCAATCCGGACGTGCCTCCAAGCGTGGACGCGGCGGCGGAGAAGACGACCAGAAACCACCCCTGCGGATTCAGGACCCCGGCCAGACATTCGATGACGCCCCCGGCAAAATAAGGCGTCAGCGTGAGGCTGCGGGCAAGCACGACACGCCGCCGGCGGTCGCTGCCGATGAAGGGGCGCAACTCCAAGATGCTGAAACGGACCGCGAGCAGATAGGTGACCCCTCCAATAACGGCGAGGGCCACGCGCCACGCCCATTGCGGCGTAAATCCCTGGATGAACATATACCAGTCGCCAATGCCGCCGATGCCGGAAAGCAGGAAGTAACCCGCCGCCTCCATCATGTTGATGGTCATGGAGAGCCACAGAAAATACCTGAGGGCAGCGCTGTTCCGGCCCGCGATGCGGCCAAGAAAGAAGAAGGCCGCCGCCGCGATGACGTTCATGATGGTGCCGCCGGCGATCACCAGCCGGTTTTCAGCGCTGCAATCCATCGCCACGGCGGAAACAGAGATCACTTTCCCGCCAGTGAGAACGCATGCCCCGGCATGCCCGAGTCCTTCGTGAAGAATGTTGCCGAGGATGTAGGCGATGACGCCGATGGAAGCGACAGTGACGGTGTCGGATTGGGCCTCGCCGGGCATGAAATGTCAGCCTAGTGTAATGCATCGCAAATCCTGGCAGTTATGTGGCGCACGCACTCGTGCGTGCCGCGTCGAGACTCCTCTCGACGCCTGTCCCCCGAGCGATAGAAACAATAGGCTGGCATCGACACGAGTGTTTTGGATTGCGCCGCGGCGCACCGATACCGATGAAAACCAAATGGGCTCCTGTGGCCTTGTGGGGCCGACAATTTTGGCGGCAGCCGCCCTTTGAGGCGGCTTTCTATCGATCATCGAGAAGCCTGCTGAAAAGCAGGCTGCCGCCAAAATTGTCGGCCCCACAAGAGTCGCCTCCGACGACGTTTTCGAGGGCGTGGGCCACGACAGAACTCCACATCCACGTCATGTCGATTCTGTGCGATACATGCGGCTAGTCTGACACTTTCTGCAAACTTCCGGGCACGGACCGGCGTATAGGGATTATGGACCTTCGCTACGCACTGCGCGCCTTGGGACGCAATCCGGGCTACGCCGCCATCGTGATTCTGATTCTGGCGGTGGGCATCGGGGCCAATACCGCCATGTTCAGCATCGTCGACGGCGTGCTGCTGCGTGCCCTGCCGTTTCACGAGCCGGAGCAGCTTTACGCGATCCAGGAAGTAGTTCCGAAGTTTGCCAGTTTTGCGCCCGAAATTCCCGTGAACGCCTTCCATTTTGAGGTATGGCGAAAACGCTGGACGGCGGCCGAACAGATTGCCCTGATCGACTCGCTGAACTTCAATTTGACTTCCGGCGGAGAGCCGGAAAGAATCAGCGCGGCGCGTGTTTCCGCCAGCTTGTTTCCCCTGCTTGGCGTGCAGCCACAGCTTGGGCGAGGATTTCTGGAGGAAGAGGACAACCTGGGGCGCGACAAAGTAGTGCTGTTGAGCGACTTATTATGGCGCCGGAAATTCCATGCCGATCCGAACGTTGTCGGCCAGAAAATCGTCCTCAACGACAGCCCCTACCAGGTCATCGGCGTGATGCCGGCCGGGTTGAAGATGCCTCGCGTCAGTCAGCTTCAGGCAATGCAAATGTCGGATCGGGATCCGGATGTCTGGAAGCCTTTTGCGGCCACGAAAGACGACCTTGAAGTAATGGGAAATTTCAATTTCGGCTGCATCGTTCGTATGAAGAAGGGGGTTACGGCATCGCGCGCTCTGGACGAGTTGAACGTCATTGAAGCCGATATCATGCGCGATCTTCCGGAAAAAATGGATCTGTTTGCGAAGATCAGCCCGTTACAGGAGCAACTCACGGGAAGGTCGCGCAAGGCTCTGCTGCTGCTGTTATCGGCGGTGGGCGCGGTGCTGCTGATTGTGTGCGTGAATATCGCCAACCTGATGCTGGCCCGGGCCACCGGTCGGCGCAGGGAGTTCGCCATTCGCGCCGCGGTGGGGGCGAGCACGCACCGCCTGCTGCGGCAGATGCTGACCGAGAGCCTGGTGGTCGCGGCGCTGGGCGGAGCATTCGGACTTGCGATCGCCTACGGTGCGCTGCATCTGATTCTGACCAACGCTCCCGATGTGGCGCGAATGAATGAAGTGCGGATCGACCGGCGCGTGCTGGGGGTTGCCTGCGCGTTATCGCTGCTTTCGGCGCTGCTGTTCGGCTTGTTGCCGGCGTGGAGGGCCTCGCGCATCGATCCTCAGGACGGGTTACGTTCGGGCGGGCGAAGTTTTTCCGAATCGAAGCATAGTGGACGGATGAGAACGGTTCTTGTCGCCCTCGAAGTCGGCCTGTGCACGGTCTGCCTGGCGGCGGCCGCGCTGCTGTTGAACAGCTTCGTTCGCTTGACGCACATCGACAAGGGATTCGATACCGAACATGTGATGAGCGTCGAATTGTATCTGGCGGGAGCGCGCTATCCGGATTCGAAGCGCGTCGAGTTTGTGCGAAAGACAATCGAAGCGCTTCAACCGCTGCCCGGCGTGACCGCGATGGGCGTTGTCAATATGCTGCCCCTGACCGGAGAAGGCAACAACAACCTGTTGATTGTGGAGGGCGTGAACGCGCCGCTGTTCGAGCGTCCGGTGGTGGATATGCGCAGTGTCAACGGGGACTATTTTCATGCCATGGGGATCCCTCTGCGCCCGGGCCGGGTTTTTGAAGAATCCGACCGGAAACACGGCGTGGCGATCGTCGGCGAAAGCACCGCGCGGAAGCTGTGGCCGGGCGAGAATCCGCTGGGAAAGAGAGTAAGCTTCGGCGAGCCGACCGCTCCGTTGATGGAGGTGATCGGCATCGCCGGAGATGTTCGCGGCAACGGATTGCAGAAGGCGCCGGAGCAGGTGGTTTACATTCCGTACTGGTATCGGGGCCGCAGCCAGACGTCGCTGGTGATCCGCACGGGAATGGATCCGAAGTCAATTGCCAGTGCAGTCCGCGCGGAGTTGCGGAAGCTCGATCCGGAATTGCCGGTGCCGCAGTTCCGGACCATGCAGGATATCGTTTCCGCATCGGTAGCCGAGAAGAAGTTTCAATTGTCGCTGGTGCTGGTGTTTGCCGGAATCGCGCTGCTGCTGGCTTGCCTGGGGATTTTCGGAGTCGTGTCTTACACCGTCGCCCAGAGGCGCGGCGAGATGGGGATTCGTCTCGCGCTGGGAGCGACGGCCGGGAACTTGAAATCGATGGTCGTGAGGCAGGGGCTGGTTCCGGTCGCGGTGGGTTTAGGAGGCGGTATTCTGGCGGCGCTGGCGCTAGGCCGAGTCATGGAAGGAATGTTATTCGGAGTTCGCCCAGGCGACCCGTGGACTCTGGCGGCCGTTTCGCTGGTGTTGATCGGCGTGGCGGCGGCGGCTTGCTACATTCCGGCCATGCGGGTGTCGAGAGCGGACCCGCTTACCGCGCTGCGCTACGAATAGCTGGCGTCGGTTCAAGCTGTTAGCGTTTTCAAACGGCGGCGCGAAGTGCGGCGTGTCCTAAAGTTCAATCGTGAGGGACACACATGCCAGTTGAGCACTCCAGACAGCATCCGGATCAGCACCAGCCGTGGGCGGAGGAACAGACGCTGCATGTAGCCGTGTGTTATTCGAACCCGTTCCGGTGGCGGACGCGACGGGAACTGGCCAACGACTGCATCCGCCATCTGCGCGGCGCGGCCAACGTCTCGATTCACGTCGGCGAACTGGCGTACGGCGACCGGCCATTTGAAATCACCGACCCTGCGCAGGACCCGCGCGACGTGCAGCTACGCACAAATCACGAGTTGTTTCACAAAGAAAACATTCTGAACCGCATCATCCAGACGTTTCCCGCCGGGTGGAAATATGGTGCCTACATCGACGCCGATTTTCATTTGACGCGGCACGACTGGGCGCTCGAAACCATCCATCAGTTGCAGCATTACGACTTCGTCCAGCCGTTTTCATCGTATTCGGATCTGACCGGCCACCATCTGCCGATGCGCGTGAATTCGGGGTTTGCGTTCAACTACATTCAGCATGGATATACGCTGCCGGAAGGCTATGCCAACGGCGGCTGGAAGAAGCAGGGCTACGATTACGGATCGGTGAGAGGAGTGGGCGCGACAGGTGGGATGTGGGCGTTCCGCAAAGAAGCCTTCGACACCGTGGGAGGGCTTCTTGACACTTGCATCCTGGGTCACGGCGACTGGTTCATGGCCTTCGGACTGGCAGGCGAGGAGGCTCCGGACATGCACGTGGACGGCTACACGGCCGATTACCGCGCGTCGATTGCCGCCTGGCAGAGGAACGCCGCGAAGCTGAAGAAGAACATCGGCTACGTGGACGGTTTTGCGGTGCATCACTTCCATGGATCGAAGGTCCGGCGCGCGTATTCGCATCGGGATTTGATCCTTGTGCGCAATCAGTTCGCGCCGACGACGGATCTGCGCGCGGACTGGCAGGGGATCTATCAATTGACCGGCGACAAGCCCGGGTTAAGAGACGACATCCGGCGATACTTCCTGTCGCGTACCGAGGACGATCCGAATCTGTACGGGTCAGAGCGAGCGATGGTCTAATCCCCGCCCTGACGGGACGGGGTTATAACCCCTGGCGTCAGCCAGCGGATTTACGAGTGGACTATCGCAAAGAAAGCGTTACTCGGGGCTCAGTAGATCTGTTGCCGAGCCCTGTCATGGAGGGACACTAACAATCTGGCTGCGACAGGCCACTGGTAAGCTGTCCCGGTCATAACGTTACTGCCTCACTGATGGCCGAATCCCCGCCCTCACGGGACGTGTTATAAACCCTGGCGTCAGCCAGGGGACCGGCCTGCTAACGATATCGCCTGGCAGCTCACTAGCTAAGGCACGATGTTGATCATGATCCGCGAGGAGTGGAACACCCGCTCGGTCGCCTTCTTAAAATCCGACGCCTTCGCATTGTAGATATCGACGAAGGTTTGCGGGTTCCGGTCGGCCAGCGGGAACCAGCTGCTCTGCACCTGCACCATGATGCGATGCCCTTGGCGGAAGGTGTGGTTGATATCGGGCATGACGTACTCCACTTTTTCCATCTTGCCGGGCGTGAAAGGCTCGGGTTTCGAGTAGCTGTTGCGGAACCGCCCGCGCATCAGCTCGCCGCGGACCAGTTGCTGATAGCCTCCCATGCGCACTCCGGCCGGGTTGGGAACATTGTCCGGATAGTCATCGGGATAAACATCGATGAGCTTCACCACGAAGTCGGAATCCGTGCCCGACGTGGAGACAAGCAGGCTCGGCTTCAGCGGACCGGAAACCGTGATGTCGTGATCGAGCGGCTCGGTCTGGTAAACCAGCACGTCGGTGCGGGAAGCGGCGACGCGCTGATCCTCCGTCATATGTTCGCGCGTCATGCCGGAGGCCTGGCCGGCGATGTAGGGCACGGGCTTTTCGGGATCGCTGACGTATTCGTCGAAAGTATTGTCGGAGGACGCGGTGAAGGATAGCTTGCCGCCAGCCTGCAAATACAGCGATTCCGGACGCACGTTTTTCGGAGGCCAGGTGTCGTACCTGCGCCAGACGTTAGTCCCGGTTTCAAACACGAAGGCCTCGGGCAGGTGCGGATCGGCCTTGCCCTTCAGGTGAAACGCGAAGAACGGGAATTCAATGTTATCGCGATAAAACTCGCTGGTCTTATCGCCGAAATGAACGTTGCCTAAGGATTCGCCATCGCCGCGCGACCATCCGCCGTGGAACCACGGCCCCATGACCAGCGTGTTCGTCGCGCCAGGGCTCTGCTTTTCGATGTTCTTATAAACTTCGAGGGCGCCAAAAAGATCCTCGGCATCGAACCATCCGCCGACCGTCATCACGGCGGGCTTGATGTTTTTGAGATGCGGCCGGAGATTGCGAGCCTGCCAGAACTCGTCGTAATTGGCGTGCTTCATCATCTCGTTCCAGAAGGCGATATCGTTTTTGTAATATTTTTCGTTGACGTTCGACAGCGGTCCGATGCGTTGGAAGAACGTGTAGGCGTCGACCCAGGTGGCGGGAGCGCCCGGCGTGGGAGGAGCGGCGCGAGCTTGGATCGTGGGTTCCTGCCGCGGATGCCCGAAACCGTCGAAGAATCGGTAGGCGTGGGGCAAGTAAAGCGCGCCGTTGTGATGAAAATCGTCGCCGATGAACCAATCGGAAATCGGCGCCTGGGGCGATGCGGCCTTCAGCGCGGGATGCGCGTCGATCACGCCGGCGGCGGTGTAGAAGCCCGGGTAGGATATGCCCCACATGCCGACGCGTCCGTTGTTATTCGGGATATTTTTCACCAGCCAGTCGATGGTGTCGTACGTGTCGGAGGATTCGTCGACGTCCTGCGGGCCCTTCTTCACGTCGATATGCGGCGTCATGTCGCGAAACGTTCCTTCGCTCATGTTGCGCCCTCGGACGTCCTGATAGACGAAGATAAATTTGTCATGGGCGAATTTTTCCGAAGGGCCCAGCGCATTGCGATAGTTATCGATGCCGTAAGGCGCGACGCTATACGGCGTGCGGTCGAACATGATCGGCCACTTCTCCGAGTCGTCCTTGGGAACGTAGACGGAAGTAAACAGCTTCTTCCCGTCGCGCATCTCGATGCGGTATTCGTACTTGGTGTAGTTGGCTTTGACGAACTCGACGCTCTGGCCGAAACCGGCGGGAATCAAGAGCGCGATCAGGAGACGTTTCATTTTTTGGGTCCGATTTCGGAGAGCAGTTCTTTCACCGCGGCGTCGAGCTGCGAATCCTTCCCAGTGTAGCTTTCGCCGATCGGGCGCGACACCGCGATGTCCACCGGGCGCGGATTGTTTTCCATGTTCTTCCCGTCCGCTCCCTGGACCAAAGTTCCGGGCGTGCGCATGCTCGCGCCGTCGAGCAGCTCCATGGAGCCTGTGTAGATGATCCATCCGGCGGTCGGTTCGCCGACGACTTTTCCCAGCTTCAACGTCCGGTAGCCTTCGGTAAAGTCCTCGGCGTCGGAGAGCGAATGCTGGTTGGTCACCAGGATTGTCGGCAGTTCCAGAGATCGCTGTCCAAGCTGCGTGCGGGCAGGCGCGGGAGGCGCGCCGCGTCCGGTCATTGTTAAATAAGGACGCCGCGAGAGGACGTCCAGCGCGTAGACGTTGACGAAGCCTCCGTTGTTGTTGCGGATGTCGATGACCACCCCGTCGCGGGCCCGATTCTCCGCGTCGAGATCGATGTACAACTGCGTCAGCGCCTGCTCCGACATGTCGCGAATGTGGACGTAGCCCAGCCGGCCGTTGCTTATTTTTGCAACATAGGCGCGGTTGTCCTCAATCCACTTTCGGTAAATCTGCTCGGCGAGCGAGCCTACCGGACGCACGATTACATCGTGACCAGAGACATCGAGCACGACGCGTTTGTCAACTTTGTGCTGCAGCAGTTCGTTAAGGTTGACATGCGCGGCAATCGGGACGCCGTCGACCGCGCGAAGTTCTTCGCCAACCTTGATCTTCGCCAGCTCGGCCGGCGAGTGCGGAATCACTTCGGTGATTTCCAACTTCCCTGAGGATTCGTACGTCGCGCGATCGAAGTTCAGACCGAGCTGTCCCGTGGTTGCCCCTCGGCCGCCTCCCCCTGCCGGGCCGGAGACGCCGGAGTGCGACGAGTTGAGCTCGCCCACCATCATGCGCAGGATGCGGTGCAATTCGTCCGGCGTCTGCGCGCCTTCGACCAACGTGGTGTACTGCGCGCGAACCTCATTCCAATCGTGGCCGTGATACTTGGGATCGTAAAACTGGTCGCGCTGGCCTGCCCATGCCTGCTCGAAGACTGCCATTTTTTCCGTGGCGAAGTCGACGTCCATCTCCGCCGTCACGTTGACGGTGCGCGCAACGCGCGTATCGACCGGAATCGCGGTCACGCGGCCTGCTTCAAGGAAATAGACTTCCTTCGAATCGTTCGAAAATTGCGGATGCGACTTCTGGCCCGGTGTCGACGTCAACTGGCGCGCGCCTCCTCCGCCACCTCGACCTCCGCGCCCCCCTCTGCCACCGGCTTCCGCATCGAGCGAGTACAAATAAAGATTGTTTTGTCCGCCGACGGCCGCGCCGAACAGAAGCGATTTTCCGTCCGGGCTGATGGTCGGATTGTTGACCGATAGGCCGATGGGCAGGAACGAAATTCGCTCGCGAATGCCATCAAAAACGATCTCGACCGGCTTTACCGGCGGTTTTTCAGCTGTTGCGCCACCCCTGCCGCGGGCCGGAGGTTCGGGTTTAAACAGATCCTCAAAACGTTCCTCGGTGAACTTCGCGGGTGGAGGAATCAGGTTGATGCGGGCCACCTCCGGGGTTTCGGTGCGCTGACTGGTTTCATAAAGGATGTACGTCCCATCGGGGCTCCAGCGGAGCGAGTTGACATTGCTGTTGGCCAGGAAGCTGATCTGGTGCGGCTCCCCGCCGGCCGCCTGGATCACATAGACGTTGCGCAGGCCGTTGCCGCCCGCCGCCGCGTACGCCAGCCACTTGCTATCCGGCGACCACGCGAACGCCCCGCCCGCGAATCCTCCCGCGATCGAACCCGTGACCAGCGATTTCTCCTGCTTCGTTTCGGGATCGACAACGCGCAGCTCCCTTCGCTCTCGCACAAAAGCGATCATTTTTCCGTCGGGCGAATAACGCGGAGAATTGTCGGGCTGCGCATCCTTGGTCAACTGCGTTTCGGTGTGCCTGGTGAAGTCGTAAACGAATACGTGGTTGACGGCGTTGCGCTCACTCACATAGACCACCTTGCTGGAGTCGGGCGACCAGGAAACGGCCGATTCGGGGACGGGAGTGTGCGTCACGCGCGCCGCTTCCCCGCCCTCGCGAGCTCCCGAAGCGAAAACTTCTCCGTGCGCGATCAGCGCGATCTTTCGCGAGTCGGGCGAAAGCGCGAGATCGGTGAACGTGTTCAACGTCAGATGCGTCGTGCCGGGCCCCGCGGCCATGCCCATCAGCTTCAGAGGAACCTGCGATGACTCGCCAGACTTCGTGTCCAGCTTCCAGATTTTGAAATCCCGTTCAAACACGATCGACTTTCCGTCATAGGAGATGGACGGCCACAGCACGCGTCCGTCGGTGAATTTCGTCACTTGCTTCGGCTTCCCGCCCAGAGTCAGCGACCAGATGTTCTGCGGGCCGGTGCGATCCGACATGAAGTACAGCGTGCGGCCGTCGGGCGTCCACATCGGCCATACGTTGCGGCCGTTCAGGTCGACAACCTTTTCGTAGGCGCCGGAGTCTTTACGCAGCCAGATTTCCGATTCATCCAGATGGCTATGCCCGTGACGCCACCATTGCGAGTCGCTGACCCCTCGCGCGGAAAACGCGACGGTCGAGCCGTCGGGAGCGGGCGCCGCTTGAAATTCGTTGGTGAAACGGTCGGCGCTGACCGGCATCGGCGTGCCTCCTTCGGCGCTCACGCGATAGATGTCGTTCTTGCGCCCGACGTCGTGCGCGCCGGTGGAAAAGTAAATCCATTTGCCGTCGCGCGACCACGCATCGAGCTGCTCGGGGCCATCGTCGAACGTCAACCGCTTCAGCTCATCGGTCGCCAGCGTGAGGATATAGATATCGCCTCCGCCGGTCCGGGTCGACATGAACGCCAGTTTCGATCCATCCGGCGAGTATAGAGGTCGCGACTCTTCGGCCGGATGCGCGATCAGAATGTGCGCATCGCCTCCACCCACGGGAGCCACCCAAATGTCGCCACCGGAAACGAACGCGATTTCAGGACGGGTTGGACACAACGACGGTTCCGTGAGATAAGGAGTGCCCGCGGCACACGCAAAAACAGCGGTCAGCGGGAGAATTCCGAGAATTCGCATGATTCAACTTTTATACCGCACATTTGGTAGGCTGATGTTCCATGAGGCTCGTCTTTTTTCTAATAACAGCAGTGTTCGCGATGGCGCAGGAGACCGCTCCGCCGCCGATCGAATTGAACGCGGCGGAGAAGCAGTTCCAGGAAGCGCTGAACAACGTCACGCTGATCGGATTCTTCACGCAAGGCGACACCGCGGAGCTTCACGACGACAAGTACGTCATCGAGCGGGTCACCAAGGTCAAGGAAGACACCTGGAAATTCGAGGCGCGGATTCAGTACAACAAAAAGGATTTTAAGGTCGCGATGCCTCTGCCGGTGAAGTTTGCGGGCGATACTCCGGTCATCTCGCTCACGAATTTCGCGGTGCCCGGCTTCGGATCGTTCACGGCTCGGGTGGTGATGTATAACGGCGCGTACGCGGGCACCTGGGGCAGCGCCGGCGCGAATGGGCACGGCGGCAAACTGTTCGGCAAAATCGTGAAGAACGAACCGGCGCCCGAAAAACCGACCGAAAAACCGTAAATGCCGGAGTTGCCGGATATCGTCGTCTATATTGAGGCCCTGGAAAAACAGGTTCTTGGTTCGACGCTGAAGAACGCCATCATCGCGAGTCCGTTTTTGTTGCGTTCCATCGAACCGCCGGTAAGCGAGGCGGTAGGACACAAGGTGCGCGGGCTGCGACGCATCGGAAAAAGAATCGCGATCGGCTTGGAGAACGACGTCTGGCTGGTGCTCCATCTCATGATCGCGGGCAGGCTGCATTGGGTGATCAAGAAAGTAAAGCCCGACGGACGCCGGACGCTGGCCGCGTTTGAATTCGATTCGGGCACGCTCACGCTGACCGAAGCGGGCTCGCAGAAACGAGCGTCGCTGCACGTAGTGGCGGGCGATGCTGGACTGGCGTCGCTCGATCCTGGTGGAATCGACGTGCTTTCGGCGACCAGCGCCCAGTTTCGAGAGCGGCTCATGGCGGCGAATCACACGTTGAAGCGCGCGCTCACCGATCCCCGTTTGTTCAGCGGCATCGGGAATGCCTACTCCGACGAGATCCTGCACCGCGCCGAGCTGTCGCCGATTCTGCTCACTCAAAAGATGACGGCTGATCAGATCGAGCATCTCCGCCTGGCCATGAAGGCGACGCTGGTCGAATGGACGGACCGGCTGCGTGCCGAAGCGGGCGCGAAATTTCCCGAAAACGTCACCGCGTTTCGCGAAGAGATGGCGGTGCATGGGCGATATGGAATGCCTTGCCCGCGCTGCGGCGCGAAGGTGCAGCGGATTCGCTACGCGTCGAACGAGACTAACTATTGCGCGGTATGCCAGACGGGCGGAAAGCTGCTGGCGGATCGGGCATTGAGCCGCCTGCTGCGCGAGGATTGGCCGCGAACGCTGGATGAGTTGGAAGAGATGCGCAAAGGTTCCTGACGCGATCTTCTTCCAGCCGCTTGCAGTGGCGCACAAAATAATAAATGAGAGCGCCGATGATTTGCGTGAAAACGATGATGATGATCCAAACCAGCTTGTCGTTGCCGACGCTGGGCTCGTTGGTGGCGCAGTCGACCAGCATCCAGACCCAAAACGCGAGTCCAGCCAGGGTGACCGGCAGGAGGACGAGCAAAATAAACAATTCCGGTAGGCCATACAAGATACCTTCCGCATTACTAATGGTGGCCGAAGTCGGGGTCGAACCGACACGTTCAGTGAAGAACGCCAGATTTTGAGTCTGGTGCGTCTGCCAATTCCGCCATTCGGCCACGGAGAGCGCGCACTGTCAGTTTAACATCACCCATGCACGATCACCTACCCAGCAAAACCGCCCTGCGCGTGGCGATGCGTCGCGCGGCACATCAGCTTATCGACGATCCAAAGGTCCTGGACGATCCTCTCGCGGTCCGGATCCTGGGCGACCACCCGCCGATCGAGCGATCCCTGGACAACCTGCGGGCGTTTGTCGCGGTGCGCAGCAGATTCGCGGAGGACGAACTGGCCCAGGCCGTCGCGCGCGGGGTGAAGCAATGCGTGGTGCTCGGCGCAGGCCTCGACACGTTCGCGTACCGAAACCCGCACGCCCAACTGCGCGTGATCGAGGTCGACCATCCCGCCACCCAGGGCTGGAAACGCGACCTGTTGGTCTCGGCCGCGATCGCCATACCCGACTCGCTGACCTTCGTTGCGGTCGATTTCGCAAAACAGTCGCTAAGCGAGGAGCTTGCGCGATCCGGGTTCTGCTCCGCCGACGCGGCGTTCTTTTCGTGGCTGGGCGTGGTGCCCTATCTGACGCGCGAGGCGGCGTTCGGAACATTGCGCTGGATCGCGTCACTGTCGGCGGGAAGCGGAGTGGTGTTCGATTACGCGGTGGCTCGATCTCAGCTCGGGTCTCTCGAAAAGGCGGTGCTCGATGCCCTGTCGCATCGCGTCGCACGGGCCGGAGAGCCGTTCCAACTGTTCATTGAACCGGCGGAACTGGCGGCCGCGCTGGCTGAGATGGGATTCCGTCACCTTGAAGACCTGGGCTCGCAGGAGATCAACGCGAGGTATCTGCCAAATCGCAAGGACGGGTTGAAAGTGCGCGGCAATCTGGGGCGGCTGATGAGCGCGCGCGTCTGAAGCTTCAGCCGGCCTGTTCGGTTCACAAATGAAAACGCGATCCGGAATAACCCGGACCGCGCTTCTCAACATCAGTCGTCAAAGGATGGTTACTTGCGAGGCAGCGCGACGCTTACAACCGCCGCGGTCTTCAGTTCCGGCGCGACCAGCGAGTAGCTGGAGCCCCCGGGGATTTCGACGGTCGACATCACGACGGCGCCGCCATGGCGGCTAAACGTCACGCCGGCATGGTCGTTGGTGGATTGGCCGGCGTTTACCGCCAAGACCAGGGCCGTCGAATTGGGCTGATTGCCGCGGATCAGGAGGAACCCGCCGCTGGTCGCTTCGCCAATGGTGTATTGCCCCGCGGGCAGCATCTTTCCGCCGGCCGAGAAGGCAAACGGGACGTTGACATTCACCAGGGAGGTTTCGGCGCTCAGGGACATCGCGAGGGCGAGCAGGCCGCCGAAGAGTGATACACTTTTCAAGAGTTTCATAGTGAATTAAGGTTCCTTTTTTAGTTTTTCAGTGTCTGAACAAACTAATCCCCAGTACACCGGCAACGCGGCATGACTTCGAGAATTAGCGACGCATTTTCCTCGCGCATACGCATTGCGCATACGCCAATAATCTTCTGCGAGGAAACGGGACGTCTTCGGGGACGACTGGCTTTGCCAGGACTTTTACTTGCCAGTCTCTGGCTTACTTGCTAACAATTCAAGCATACGGCATGGATGCCGCGGGATCAAATCAATAATTTCTATGCAGCCGATTTCGAGACGTAAGACATTGTAAACACAAGAGAGCACCTTGTTATAAATTGACATAATTACATGATTCAAACATTAATTTAATCGCGTCTTGCCCGCAGAATAAAAACTTGTTACGACATCTTTCTAGGAATCCAGATGAAAAACCTCCTCGATGGGCACCATCGCTTGGTCGAACCTGGACTTGCCGTTCTGCGAGAGGAAATAGGGGGCCATCTCCCTCTGCCATTGCTCATTAACGGCGCGGCGGTTCATTTCGGCCAGCGCCCGGCCGAAATCGTCAGTTTCCAGGTAACCGACCAGGAGCCCATCCGGCCGCAGAAACAGGGAATAATTGTTCCAGCCCGACTCTTGCAAGGCGCGGATCATGTCCGGCCACACCTCGCGATGCCGGGCCTTGTATTCTTCCAGTTTGTCGGGCCGGACGTTCAACAGGAAACAGACGCGTTGCAAAGTTCCTCCCCACACAGGCAAAAGGCGAACTCACAGCATAACGCGTCTGTCGCGAGGCCCCAAACCGCCGCGACCGACGCCGAATCGTTTCGCGTTACGAAACAGCGCGTCAGCCATCTAAGTCGGTCTATCGTCCAGGTTTCAGTTCTCTGACCACCCTGCCCCGGCGATGTTTTTTTGAGCCGCCGATTTCGTTATGCGTAACAGTGTGATATCGTTCTCAGTGGTTATGAGCACCACGATTCGTACTCGCGACCCCTATCTTGTGAAGAGCCTGGTCCACGCGTCCCAGGTCTTAGCTGTTTTCCAGTTCTCCGGCGAAACGCTGCGTCTGCGCGATATCGCCGCGCGCTCGGGATTAAACAAAGGGATGGTCTTTCGCCTCCTTTATACCCTGGAACGCTGCGGCATGGTGGAGAAGGTCGGCGACAACCAGTATCAATCCTGCCTGCGCCCGCTCAAGCAAAAACATTACCGGCTGGGATACGCCGCGCAGGGCACCGACTACCAGTTTTCGAAAGACGTCAGCGAAGGCCTGCGCAACGCCGCGGCAGCCGAGGGGATTGAAGTCATTTCGGTGGACAACCGCTACAACGCCGCCACCGCGCAGCGGAATGCCGAACTGCTGATCCGCGAAAAAGTCGACCTGATGATCGAGTTTCAAACCGACGAGACCATCGCGCCGATCATCGCGGCGAAATTTCGCGAGGCGAACATTCCCCTTATCGCGATCGACATCCCCCATCCCGGCGCGACGTATTTTGGAGCGAATAATTATGGCGCGGGACTGATCGGCGGGCGATATTTAGGCCGCTGGGCGAAACAGCACTGGAAAGGGAACGTCGATGAGATCATTTTCCTGGAGCTGCCGCGCGCCGGCAGCCTGCCCCGTATGAGGCTCACCGGCATGCTGGTGGGTATGAAGGAGACGCTTCCCTCGCTCGATTCCTGTCCGGTCACCTATATCGACGGCGACGGCCAGTTCGGCCCCAGCTTCGAGGTGGTGCGAAAATATCTGCGTGCGAAGCGCCCGTCGCGCGTGCTGCTGGGCGCCATCAACGACGCCAGCGCGCTGGGCGGCATGCGAGCCTTCCAGGAAGTGGGTTGCTCCGAACATTGCGCGGTGATGGGCCAGAACGCGTCGCCCGAGGCGCGGGCCGAACTGCGCGACCCGTCGACGCGCATGATCGGATCGGTCGGCTATTTTCCCGAACGCTACGGCCGTGAACTGGTGCGCGTCGCGCTGGACCTGCTGAACCGCAAAGCCGTGCCTCCGGCGGTATTCATCAAGCATCATTTAATCACTCCGGAAACCGTGGATCATTTTTATCCCAACGATTCGCTGATGTCGATCTCGCCGGTGTAGCCCCAGCGTAAGCGTGGGGTTGGTACGGGTGTCGAAATAACCCCAAGCTGACGCATGGGGCTAAATGCGGTGAAAACTCTTGAGGATATCCTTGGTCGAATAGCGCAGCGCGATCGGGCGTCCGTGCGGACAGCTCATCGGGCAGGAAGTTGCGGCCAGCGCGCGCAGCAGCCAGTCGATCTTCTCGGGCTCCAGCCGCATGTTGATCTTGATCGCCGCCCGGCAGGCGATGGAGGCCGCCATGGACCGCCGCAGCTCATCGAGCGACGCCTTCCGCAGCTCGCTCTCCGCAATTTCGAGGATTTCAAAGAGCACGCGTTCGACGTCCGCGGCTCCGATTCCCGCCGGAGCCGACTGCACCGCGATGGTGCGATTCCCGAACGGCTCGGTTTCAAATCCGAGCGCATCCAGTTCTTCGGCGATCCGCGCATATTCGATCTGCTGCGCGGCGCTGAGGCCGATCACCAGAGGCACGAGCAGGCGCTGCGTTTCCGGATGCCCCTTCTCTCGCGCGGCCAGCACCTGCTCGAACAAAATCCGTTCGTGCGCGACGTGCTGGTCGATGATCCAAAGCCCGTCGCGGCCGGCCGCGATAATAAAACTGTCATGAATCTGGCCCAGCGGACGCAAATCGGTGAGCGAATCGAGACTCTGCAAATCCGGCAGCGTCGCGCCGTCGAACAGAGGCCCATGCGTGTCCGGCACGGCCGGGGAAGCCGGCTTGGGGGCGTCCGAAAAATCGAACCTCGGCAGAGGCGAAGGCGGCCTGTGCAGAGTGAATTCCGGAAACGCAGCCGGGTTGCCCGGCGTCATCTCGGTCGCGATGGATTCGAACGTCATGTTCTCGACGCGCTGGCTGAATTCGGAATAGGGTAATTGGGCACCAGGCTGCGGAGGACTCGGCATCGGGATTCGCGATGCCGGCCGCTCCACCATCAGCCGCTCACGGATCGTATCGCGGACGAAGTCGTGCACCAGCGATCCATGGCGGAACCGGACCTCGGTTTTCGAAGGATGCACGTTCACATCCACCTCTTCCGCGTCGCAGTCGAGAAACAGCAGCGCGAACGGATAACATGCCGGAGGCATCAGGTTAAAATACGCGGCGGAAATAGCGTGCAGCAGCAGGCGATCCCGAATCAGGCGCCCGTTGACGAACAGATAAATCGAATTGCGATTCATCTTCTGGACCGAAGGCGAGCTGACAAAGCCTCGCAGCCGGAAGCGGCGGGAAATCGGCTCGTCATCCTCCACCGGCACTTTTAGATCGCGCGCATGATCGCCCAGATCAAATAGATCGTCTAAAACCTGCGAGCCGAACACCTGAAATACACGCTCGCGCTGCATGGCGACCGGAGTGACGCTCAGCAGTTCCTGATTGTTGTGGCGTAGAGAAAAACTCTTCGATGGATGCGCCAGGCTGTAATGCGTCACCAGCGACGCAATATGCGCGATCTCCGTCTGTTCGGACCGCAGGAACTTCTTCCGCGCCGGGACGTTGAAAAACAAGTCTCGAACGGTGATGGTTGTCCCGCCCGGATGGGCGAGTTCCTCGACACGGAACATTTTCCCGCCGGCGATTTCGACGACCGTGCCAACCCGTTCCTCGCGCGATTTGGTTTCAAGCAGCAGGCGCGACACGGAAGCAATAGACGGCAGCGCTTCGCCCCGAAAACCAAGCGTGGAGATCGAAAGCAGATCCTTGACGTCAGAAAGCTTGCTGGTCGCGTGGCGCTCGAAGGCCAGCAGGGCGTCGTCCTGCATCATGCCGGAGCCGTCGTCGGCCAGCCGGATCAGCTTGCGTCCGCCCGCTTCGATGTCGAGACGGAAATCGGTAGCCCCGGCATCGAGCGAATTCTCAAGCAGCTCTTTGACGACGCTCGCCGGACGCTCCACCACTTCACCCGCTGCAATTTTATTGGCGACGTTGTCGGAGAGGATGCGGATGCGGCCCATAATATGAGGGGCCTGGTTCTAGCCGCTCATCGAGGCCAAAAAGTCTCCGTTGGAACGACTCTTCGACAGCTTATCGATCAACAGTTCCATGCTCTCTACAGGCGAGAGATTGTTGAGCACCTTGCGCAGCACCCACACCCGGTTCAACTCTTCCTTCGGCAGAAGCAACTCTTCTTTTCGCGTACCGGATTTCGAAATATCGATGGCCGGGAACACGCGCTTGTCCATCAGCTTGCGGTCCAGATGGATCTCCATATTGCCGGTGCCCTTGAACTCTTCGAAAATCACGTCGTCCATGCGGCTGCCCGTGTCGACCAGCGCGGAGGCGACGATGGTGAGCGATCCGCCCTCTTCAATGTTGCGCGCCGCGCCGAAGAAGCGCTTCGGACGCTGCAGAGCGTTTGAGTCAACGCCGCCCGAGAGGACTTTGCCAGAGGGGGGAACGACCGTGTTGTACGCGCGAGCCAGACGCGTGATGGAATCGAGCAGGATCACGACGTCCTTTTTATGCTCGACCAGCCGCTTCGCTTTTTCGATAACCATTTCGGCCACCTGCACGTGGCGCGAAGCCGGTTCGTCGAAGGTGGAGGAGATGACTTCACCCTTCACCGACCGCTGCATGTCGGTGACTTCTTCCGGACGCTCGTCGATCAGCAGGACGATGAGCGAAACTTCCGGATGATTGGTGGTGATGGAATTGGCGATTGACTGCAACAGCATCGTTTTGCCGGTGCGGGGCGCGGCGACGATCAGCCCGCGCTGGCCCTTGCCGATGGGCGTCAGCAGATCCATCACGCGGCCCGAATAATTGTCGCGCGCCGTTTCCATCTTCAGTCGCGCCTGCGGATACAGAGGCGTCAGGTTGTCGAAGAAAATCTTGTTGCGTGCTTCCTCAGGCGGCTCGAAGTTGATCGCGTCGACTTTGATGAGGGCGAAATATCGCTCGCCTTCCTTGGGAGGACGGATCTGGCCGCTGACCGTATCGCCGGTGCGGAGATCGAAGCGGCGGATCTGCGAAGGCGAAACGTAGACGTCGTCCGGCCCCGGCAGATAGTTGTATTCGGGCGCGCGCAGGAAGCCAAAGCCGTCGGGCAGGCATTCCAGCACACCTTCGGAGAAAATGAGCCCGCTCTTTTCGGCCTGCACTTGCAGGATTTTGAAAATCAGCTCCTGTTTGCGCAGCCCCGCGAATCCCTGGACGCCAAAATCCTTGGCCACTGTGTTGAGATTCTGGATGCTCATGTCCTTGAGCTCCACCAGGTCGAGCGCGTTGCCGGTTTTCGGCCCCTGGTTGCCCACTGCGCGCCGCCGCTGATCGAACATGCGTCCGGCCGGCTGTTGTGAACCTGGCTGTTGTGAAGCAGCCGGCTCCGCCGGTTTTGCGTCCGGCTGCTTTACTTCGACCGCCTTCGCTTCCTGAGGTTTCGGCTCGGGAGCCGGCGCGGGAGGCTTGACCTCCGCAACGGGAGCCAGTTCTGTCGGCTTTGCTTCCGCGGCGGCTGGAGCGGGTTCCGCAGCCGCAGCCTTGGGCTCGGCGTGATGCTTCTCCGCCCGGGCGCGTTTCGGCGGAGCTTCCTTCACCACGTCATTTTTCGCGGCTTCGGGCTTAGGAGTCTCCGCCTTCGGCGCTTCCACGTCACTGGTCACCGCAGGAACCACTACCTGCTCTTGATTTTCGAAATCGCTTGCCAAATTTCCCTCACTCCCCGGCCTGTCACGACCGAGCATTCGAAGATCTCACCCGCATATCCTTCGCGGAGATCCTTCAGGCTTTGATGCCTCTCACTTTGAGACTTCAACTTGTCGAACTTCGTTGCCGCCACGATGTACCGGCGACCGTGGCATTCGAGCCAGTCCCGCAGCTCGATATCCTTCTCCATCCAGCCTCGCCTTGCATCCAGCACGATCACTGAGAGCCGCAGCGAACCACGCCCGGTCAAATACTGATCGATCAACTGCTTCCACGAGTTCGTGATTTCCTTGGGGACTTTGGCGAAGCCATACCCTGGAAGATCGGCGAAGCGGAGATCTTCGTCAACCTGATAGAAATTGATCAACTGCGTACAGCCGGGGCGGGCACTGGTTTTCGCCAGCGCGCTTTTATTTACACCATCCCCCATCAACGCATTCAACAGGCTGGATTTGCCAACATTGCTCCGGCCTAAAAACGCGACTTCAGCCGCAGCCCCGAATTCCGGTTCCGGCGGAAACTGCTCCGGTCTGGCTGCACTTATTATAAACCTTGGCACGGGGGAAGGGGCCAGGGGCCGGCAACCCCTAGTGAGTTACTTTCTCTTCCCGCGACCGGGCGATGATTTCGGCGACGCTCATCATCCCGGCGAACGACGTCATCTCGATCTCCCGCTCCAGCGCGATCTTCAACACTTCGTCCATCGATTTGACGAAGTGGAGCTTCATGTCGTTTCGCACGATCTCCGGAATGTCCGGGAGATCTTTTTCGTTATCGGCCGGCAAAATCGCCTCGCGGATGCCGTAGCGATGCGCGGCCATCAGCTTCTCTTTCAATCCGCCGATCGGCAGAACGCGCCCACGGACGGTGATTTCGCCGGTCATGGCGATGTCGGCCCGCACCGGAATGCTGGTCAGCGCGCTGATGATGCTGGTGGCGATAGTGATTCCCGCCGACGGCCCGTCCTTGGGAATCGCGCCCTCCGGAACATGTAGATGTATATCCAAATGCCTATAAAAGTCTTTGGGCAGGCCCATGATGTGGCTGCGGCTGCGGAGGTAGCTCATCGCCGCCTGCGCCGATTCCTGCATCACGTCGCCCAGTTTGCCGGTGGTGGTCAGCTTGCCCCGGCCTTCCATGATCGCCGCTTCCGTCGTCAGAATCGAGCCGCCAACCTCAGTCCAGGCCAGACCGGTGGTCGCGCCGACTTCGTTCTGCTTATCTCGCTCCTGGTCGCGGAATCTCTGCGGCCCAAGCAACTCGTTCACCTTGGCCGCATTGACCACGGTCTTCGCCAATTTCTTCTTCGATTCCTTCTTCTCGCCCTGCGCGTTGACCACCGACCGCGCCACTTTGCGGCACAGGTTGCTCACTTCGCGCTCCAGATTGCGAACGCCCGCTTCACGCGTGTAGTGTCCAATCAGTTCGTCGATGCCCGTATCCTCGAACTGAATCTGCTCGCCGGTGAGCCCGGTGTCCTTCAACTGCTTAGGAACCAGGAACCGTTTGGCGATTTCTTTCTTCTCAAGCTCCGTGTAACCGGAGAGGCGAATCACTTCCATGCGATCCATTAGCGCCGCCGGAATCGTGTGCATCACGTTTGCCGTGGCGATAAAGAACACCTGGCTCAAATCGTATTCCACGTCAAGGTAATGATCCATGAACATGAAATTCTGTTCCGGATCCAGCACCTCAAGCAGCGCCGACGACGGATCGCCCCGGAAATCGGTCGACATCTTGTCGATTTCGTCGAGCATGAAGACCGGGTTTCGAACCCCCGCCTTTTTCATCATCTGCAAAATCTGGCCCGGCAGCGCGCCGATGTACGTGCGCCTGTGGCCTCGAATTTCCGCTTCGTCACGCACACCGCCCAGCGACAGTCGGACGAATTTGCGTCCCGTAGCCTTGGCGATCGACATGCCGAGCGACGTCTTTCCCACTCCGGGAGGTCCGACGAAGCACAAAATCGAACCCTTCGGGTCTTTCACTAATCGCCTAACGGCGAGGAACTCGAGAATGCGTTCCTTGATCTTATCGAGACCATAGTGATCGCTCTCCAGCACATCCTGCGCGTGCGGAAGATCGCGGATTTCCTTCGATTTTTTCTTCCACGGCACCGCCAGCAGCCAGTCGAGATAATTGCGCGACACCGTCGATTCAGCCGACATGGGAGGCATGTTCTCCAGGCGCTTCAACTCCGCCATGGCCTTCTCGTGCGCGTCCTTGGTCATACCCGCGGCGTCGATTTTCTTCTTCAGTTCGTCGAACTCGCTCTTTTCGCCGCGGCCCAGTTCTTTCTGGATGGCCTTGATCTTCTCGTTGAGGTAATACTCTTTTTGCGCCTTCTCCATCTGGCGCTTCACGCGGCCCTGAATGGTGCGATCCACATTCAGCTTCTCGATTTCGATATCGAGCATCTCCGCGATCCGCGTCAGCCGGTCGATAGGATCGAAGATTTCGAGCAGTTCCTGCTTCTCTTCAATCGCCAATTGCAGATTCGCACTCACCGTGTCGGCCAGTTTGCCCGGATCGTCGCCGCGAATCGCCGCTACCATCGTGTCGTAGTTCACGTTCTGGCTCAGCTTCGCATACTGCTCGAATAAGCCGGTCACGCGCGAGGTCAGCGCGTCCAGTTGCGGCCCGGCGTCCACCTTGTAACTAAAGACTTTAACCGTGGCCCGAAAATATCCTTCTTCTTCTGTGACCGCAAGAATTTTCCCGCGCTCCACGCCCTCAACGAGAACCTTGATGTTCCCGTCGGACTGCTTGACACTTTGCACGATATTGGCCAGCGTGCCGACTGAGAAAATCTCGTCCGGGCGAGGCTCGTCGACGCTCGCGTCATGCTGGGTGGCAAGAAAAATCTTCTTGTCTCCTGCCAGCGCTTCTTCGAGCGCCCTGACGCTCGATTCGCGTCCCACCACGAACGGCGTCATCATGTGCGGGAAGATGACCACGTCCCGAATGGGCATCATCGGCAGTTTGCGTGTATCTGATTTTTCTTTCGAGGAGAGCATTTTGGAGAGTGGTAAGAACCGCGGAACGACAGCCGGAGGATTCTAGCCGGCTTTTTCTAACAGCGAAATATTGATCTTCTGCGTCATCACCATTTCCTTGGTGACTAAAAACTCGCGGACCTTTTTATACGACGGCAGGTAATACATCAGGTCCAGCATCAGGTCTTCGAGGATCATTCGAAGCCCGCGTGCGCCCACTTTGCGCTCCATGGCGAGCTGTGCGATCGCCTCCAGGGCGTCATCGCTAAATTTCAGTCTAACATTTTCGAACTCGAACAGCTTCTGATACTGTCGGCTGATCGCGTTCTTAGGTTTAGTCAGGATCTGAACCAGCGCTTCCTTGCTGAGTTCATCGAGCACGGCGACCACCGGCAGCCGTCCGATAAACTCGGGAATAAAGCCGCTCTTGATCAGGTCCATTGGCTGCACCTGTTCGAGCATGCTGACGTCGCGCCGTCCGCTCGATCCGCCGCGCCGGACCTTCTCCGTCTTCTCCGCTTCGTCCTGATTGGAGAATCCGATGGTCCGCGTACCCACCCGGCGCTGGATGGTCTTTTCGAGTCCGACAAAAGCCCCGCCGCAGATGAACAGGATGTTGGTCGTATCCACCGGCGTAAATTCCTGGTGAGGATGCTTGCGACCGCCCTGCGGCGGCACGTTGGCGATGGTCCCTTCGAGGATCTTCAGCAGCGCCTGCTGCACGCCCTCGCCCGAAACGTCGCGCGTGATGGAAGGATTCTCGTCCTTGCGCCCGATCTTGTCGATCTCATCGATATAAATGATGCCGGACTGGCAGCGCTGCACATCCCAATCGGCGTTCTGCAACAGCCGCAGAATAATGTTCTCCACATCCTCGCCCACGTACCCGGCTTCGGTCAGGGTCGTAGCGTCGACGATGGCGAACGGCACGTCCAGAATCCGCGCCAGCGTCTGGGCCAGCAGTGTTTTGCCCGTTCCGGTCGGCCCGATAAGAAGGATGTTCGATTTGGACAGTTCCACTTCGCCTGTCCGGTTCTTGTTCATCTGGATGCGCTTGTAGTGGTTATAAACCGCTACCGCCAGCTTTTTCTTAGTGGCATCCTGCCCGATGACGTACTGATCCAAATACTCTTTTAATTCCAGAGGCTTAGGCAGCTTATGCGGAGCCCCGTACTGCTGCTCGTGCCGGTCGTCTTCAAGGATCGAATTGCAGACGCCGATGCATTCGTCGCAAATGTAGGCGCGAGGGTAATCGGACGGGGAGGAGATTAATTTCCCAACAACGTCCTGGCTTTTCTGGCAGAACGAACAGCGCAGGGAATCGTCGGAGCCAGCACGTTTCACCATGGTCTCCTGGTCTTACTGGGTTAGTCTTCGGACAATTTGATTATAGCGAAGTTTCGGGAAAAGTGGTACAAAAGGCCTTCGCAGCATCCTCGTCGTTAATCGTCTCCTGGACCGCCTTCAAGAGTTCCATCGTAATCACCGGCGAAATTCTACCCCTCCAGCGTCGGCTTCAGCCTACGTTATATGATGTCACGAGGCAGAGAGACTCGCATGATCCGAACCGTACCGCTCGCGTTCTTGATCCTCGTGACAATGGAACACGTGCGAGCCTGCACTTGCGTGTCCGCAGTCGGCACCACCCCCCGGACGGAGATGGCCGACGCTGCGCTGGTCTTTAGGGGAACCGTCATGGAAAGCCAGCGTTTGCCGCAGCACCCGGACATCAGAATACGACAACGGTACGCGATCACCTTTCGCGTGAATCGATTATGGAAGGGCAGCCAAGGCGAAACGGTCACATTGTACGACCTCAGCCCCGGTACTGACTGCCAAGGATTCGGTTTCGAAGTTGGAAAAGACTACTTGGTCTACACATCCCAGAGTACGGCGGAGGACCTCAAAATCGACGGACGCCTCTTCTACGCCTGGACGATATCCTGAAGCCCGGCACGCCAATGCTTCGGCCAATGGCTTGCGTGTCAGGTGGCCTCACATCGGAAAACAGTGTCCGGAAGGCAATGAACGAACTCGGACGGGGGAGCGTTCCGAAACTCAAATAGTGATGTGGCGCACGCACTCCTGCGTGCCGCGTCGAGACTCTTCTCGACGTACGTCTCCAGGGCAATGGAAACAATAGCCAAGCATCGACACGAGTGTCGGCGCGGCACGCCGCGGGCGTGCGCCACGCGTGATCAAAAAGAGTCGGTTTGACGCACTGCCCTAGAGAGCGATTTCGGTAAACGGCGTAGTCGCGTCGGGAGCGCTGTCTCCGAAACAAACCCCGCCCTCCCCGGCTCTCACCAGCAGGAGGCCTCTATGGCCAGCAAAAATACTGCAGTTTTTGGAATTTACAAGACCATCGGCCACGCCGAAAGGGCGGTCGAGGTTCTTACCACCGCCGGTTTCCCCAGCAACGACATCTCCGTGCTCATGACCGACGCCCAGACCACTCATGACTTCGCGCATGAGAAGAACACCAAAGCACCGGAAGGTGTGACCGCCGGCGCCGCCACGGGCGGGATTATTGGAGGCACTTTGGGCCTCCTCGCCGGACTCGGCGCGCTGGCGATACCCGGTATCGGTCCCCTGCTCGCCGCCGGCCCGATCGTCGCCGCGCTCGCCGGAGTCGGTGCGGGCGGAGCGGCCGGAGGCATCATCGGCGCATTGGTTGGCATGGGCATCCCCGAATACGAAGCCCTGCGTTATGAAGGACACGTCAAAAACGGCGGCGTCCTGATGTCGGTCCACTGCGACACCTCGAAGGAAATCACCCGGGCCACCGAACTCATGCGCGGCACCGGCGCTGAAGACATCTCTTCGACCAGCGAAACCGCCAGCGCCCACGCCGTCAGATAGGGTTTACTCGTCGCGCAGCACTTCGAGCGGTTTCTGCCGCAAAATGCGGAAGCTCGCGAGCCAGCCAGACAGGTTCGCGAGCGCCGCCGTCAGCACGATTGCCAGACCGGTCGCCTTCGGGTCGAAATGGAAATGAGCGTTCAGCAGCCGCTTCAGCACCAGGCTCGAAAAAATCGCCGCGAGGAGTGCGCCCATCAGCCCAGCGACCGCTCCCAACGTTAGAAACTCCACCGAGAAAATCCGCCCGACATGGCGACGCGTGGCACCGAGCGTCTTCAAAATGACAACCTCCCGCACTCTTCGGAATCGCGTCCCCGCAATGCTCGCCGCCAGGATGATCGCTCCCGCCAGAATCGCGAACCCGGACAGAAACCGGATCACCAACGCGATCTGATCCACCACCTGCTGCACGATCTCCAGCGCGTCGGCCACGTTCACCACCGTCACCGTCGGAAATTGTTCGTATGCGACCCTCTGAAACGAACCCACCAGAGGAGGCTTCATGCGTACGCCGCCGTAGAAAATCACCGGCAATCCTTCGAGTGTCTTGGTATTGAACACGAACTCGTTTGCCGCGCTGACCCGAATCGCCTCCGTCTGATGCACCGCGACCACCCGAGCCCCGAACGTCTTCCCCGCCGCCTGCATCTCGATCCACGCCCCCGGATGCAAATTCAATATATGCGCCGCATCTTCGGCGATGGACACCACCGGCTCTGTGGTCCCCTGTTTCCACCACGACCCTTCAAGTACCCGCGTGTTCTCCGGAATCACGTCCTCCCACATCACCGACCGTGAATACGCAAACCGGCGCGACATGCCGATCAGCTTCATGTCCGCCAGTTTCTGGCCGTTGATGCTCACCAGTCGCGCGCTCACGCTGGGCACGAACTCCGGCGTCCCCTGCACGCCGTCCTGTTTGGCGAGAAGCGCCTTCAGTGGATCCACCTGCGCCTGCGTCACGCCGACTAAGAATACGTTCGGCATCCCCGGCGGAGCCGTCTGCACAATCTGCCCCACCAGCGAATCCTGAATCAGATAAACGCTCAGTGTGAACATCACGCCCAACCCCAGCGCCACTAAAATCGCCTGCGCCTGATTCCCCTGCCGGTACAAATTCGCCAGCCCCTGCCGCACCAGCGACGGCACGCGCCAAGGCGATCGTTTCAAAAACTCGCGAATCGCCCACAGCAGCAGCCACGCAACGCCAGTCAAAGCGATCAGACTCGTCACCAGCCCGCCCGCGAAATATCCGCCGACCTTCGGCGACTCCGCCAGCCACGACGCGACCCCGCCGATCCCGATCAAAATAATTCCGCCCACCGCCAGCGCCTCGCGACCTTCTTCGACCCGCTTCCGCCACCCGACCCTTGCCTCCGGCATATCGCGCCTCAAAATGAGAGCCGGACGAATCTTGCGAATCGCCAGCAGCGGCGGCAGCGTGAACAACAGGGTGGTCAGCATGCCCACCGCGATCCCCTGTGCCGACGCCGCGATATGCCACCCCATCGCTCCGCCGATGGAAAAGAATTTCGTGATCAGCCGCGGCAGGATCTCTTCCACTCCCCGCCCCACCACCACACCCGCGATTCCGCCCAGCACTCCCAGCATCAATGTCTGCAAGGTGTAAATCCGAATAATCTCATTCGACGTCGCGCCGATGGATTTCATGACCGCGATGTTGTCCATCTTCTGCTGCAAGTGCGCATGCATCGCCATGCCGACCCCGATCGCGCCCACGATCAGCGCAATCAAACTGACCAGGCTCAGAAAAACCGTGGCCCGATCCAGCCCGTTGGTGATAATCGGATGCGACTGCCGGAAATCCGCCACCAGCGCTTCCGGCAGCGCCGCCTTAATCGCCTTGCGAACCTCCTCCACTCCCGGCGCGCCCGGATTCAACTTGAACAGCAGCCGTTCTGCGGCGCGGCTGCCCAGTTGCATCAGCCCCGTCCGCGCCAGCGCCTCGCGCGACATCATCAGCCGCAGCCCGATATTCATGCTGCCCGACATCCGATCGGGTTCCGATACCACCGCCGCCGCAACGCGATAATCCTGCCCGCCCACCTTAATGAGGTCCCCCGCTTTAATATGCAACCGGATGAGAAGATCCTCGCCCGCCGCTACCGAATCCGCAGTCAGAGCCTGCGCCAGAGGCATCTCCGGCGCCAGCTTCACTTCGCCATAGTAAGGATATTTCGACGGATCGACCGCCTTGATCGCGACGAGAAGCGGCGTCACGTCCGCCGACTGTGTGCTGGCCATCGAAAACGTCTCCGTGATCAACGTCCTCTCAACACCGTGAATCGCATCGAGCGAGGCGCTCTGCTCCGCGGTCGGCATCGCGAACTGCCGCGCCGTCAGATCGGCCGCCATCACCGTCCGTGCTTCCTTCGTCAGCATGCCGTGAAAGCTCTGGCTGAACCCGCGCACGCCCGACAGCGCGCCAACGCCCGCCGCGACTGCCAGCACGACAAACAAAAACTTGGTAAGCGACGATCGCGTCTCGCGCCACGCAATGCGCCCCGCAGTTTTCAAAGAAAGATTCATAGGATCAACTGTTCTCAATCACAGGCTGAAGCCTGTGCCACCAGGTCCAAGGTGGCACAGACTTCAGTCTGTGTTTCGCATCTCGTCGGCGACCACCACTCCATCGCGCAGCGTGACAATCCGGTCCGCGCGCGTCGCCAGCGCCGGGTCGTGCGTCACCAGCACCAGCGTCGTCCCCTCGCGCTCGTTCAGCGAGATCAACAGATCCAGCACCAACGCCCCGTTGACGCTATCCAGATTCCCCGTCGGCTCGTCCGCCATCAGAATAGGAGGCTTCATCATGAACGCGCGCGCCAGCGCGACTCTTTGCTGCTCTCCTCCGGAGAGCTGCACAGGGTAGTGATCCATGCGGTCCTCCAACCCGACGCTCTTCAGCAGTTCCCTGGCCCGCTCCGTCCCCGACCGCACGTCGCGCCCGGCCAGCTCATGCGGCAGCAGGACGTTTTCTTCCGCCGTCAAAGTCGGAATCAACTGGTAAGACTGAAAAACGAACCCGATCTTCTCGCCCCGCACCACCGCCAGCTTGTCTTCGCTCAACCCGGTGATATCGACGCCGGCGATAATCACTTTCCCCGACGAAGGCGTATCGAGCCCGGCGAGAAGCCCCAGCATGGTGCTCTTTCCGCTGCCCGACGCGCCCATGATGGCGACGAACTGGCCCGCCGGAACCTCAAAATCGACCCCCCGGAGAATGTTTACCGTGTGCGTGCCCGTATCGATCGTCTTGGTCAGCGCGTGCGTCGCCAGAATTGTCATCTATAACCATCTTAGAATGGCAACAGATGCGTCTCTCCGCGATCTTTGTAAGTTTTCTTGTTTTGTGCGGATGTTCGAAGCCTGAATCCAAGCCTCCACAGCAGACGCAGACTTTGCCCGCGCCGCCTCCCGCCGTTGCCGATAGCCGTCACGTCCTGCTCGTCTTCGGCGACAGCCTCAGCGCCGGATTCGGCCTCGAAGCCGGCCTCAGCTTCCCCGACTTTCTTCAAAAAAAGCTCGACGCCGAAAAATATCCCTGGCACGTCGTCAATCAAGGCGTCAGCGGCGACACCACGGAAGGAGGCGTCTCGCGTCTCGATTCCGCCATCGCAATGAAGCCCGAAATCGTGGTCCTCGAACTGGGCGGCAACGACGGCCTGCGCGGCCTGCCTCTCGACGCCACGCGCACGAACCTCGATCAGATGATCGTCGCGTTCCAGAAAGCCGGAGCGAAAATCGTCCTCGCCGGCATGACCCTTCCACCCAACTATGGCCCTGATTACATCCGCCAGTTCGAGAAAATCTACCGCGACCTGGCGGCGGAGCACAGAACTATTTTGATTCCCTTTCTCCTGGCCGACATCGTGACCAGTGACATGCGCTACATCCAGAAGGACGGCATCCACCCCACGGCGGCGGGTTGCGAAATTGTGTCGGGTACCGTGCTCCGAGCGGTCAAGCCGCTGCTAACACATTAAATGGCCGCCGATACTATCCGCGTTCATCGGCGTTCATCTCCAGCCAACATTTGTTTTTCGGCTAAAATACAACCTCATGCTCCCCAAGCCCGAAGCAGTCCAAGCACGCGACCTTCGCACGTACAAGCACTTCGACCTGCTGCTCGCGATCTTCATCGTCGTCTTGCTCATTTCGAACCTGGTTGGGCAGAAACTCTGTTCCATTGGGCGCCCGATCAAGATACGGGGCGAGGTTATCGGACCCTTTGTCATCAGCGGCGCACAGCTTCTCTTTCCCCTCACCTACATTTTCGGCGACGTCTTCACAGAGGTTTACGGTTACGCGGCTTCGCGACGCGCCATCTGGATCGGATTTCTCGCCAACTCCTTGCTCGCCGTCATGAGCCTGATCACTGTGTGGCTCCCTCCCGCTCCCGGCTGGCACAACCAGGACGCCTTCGCGACCGTCTTTTATCAGATCCCGCGCCTGATCGTCGCCAGCCTGATCGCCTTCTGGTGCGGCGAGTTCACCAACTCTTATACGCTCGCGAGGATGAAGCTCTGGACCGGCGGAAAAATGCTGTGGACGCGCACTGTCGGCTCCACTGTCACCGGCCAGTTCGTCGACACCATTGTCCTGGTGATCATCGGCTTCGGCGGCACCGCTCCTCCGTTAACCCTGGCCACGCTGGCCGGGTCGGCATACCTGGGCAAGGTGATCTACGAAGTGGTCGCGACACCCGTCACCTACGCCGTTGTCGGATTCCTGAAGCGCAGCGAAGGCCTGGACGCATTCGATTATCACAGCGACTTCAACCCCTTCCACGTCGGGACAAAATAAGTCACACTGGGAGTGTGCCGAAGACATCGAACCGGCGAGCGCACGTCGTCCTCCCTGTCGACCTGGTCGCCGACATCGACAAACTGGTCGGCAAGCGCGGCCGAAGCGCGTTCCTCACCGAAGTCGCGCGCCGCGAAGTCATGATCCGCCGCCAGCGCGAGGCTCTTCGCGACGCCGCCGGTGCTTGGAAGGATGAGGATCATCCCGAGTTGAAGGACGGCGCCGCCGCGTGGGTGGCGCAACTTCGCGGACACGACCTGGTTCGCGAAAACGAGCGGCTCGAACAGCTCGAGCGAAGCCGGGACGGAAAGTGACCTACCTGCTGGATTCCAGCGTCATCATCGACGCTTTGAACGATCGCAAGGGACGGCGTGACCTCCTGGCAAAGTTGTCCGAACGAGAGATTCTGCTTGCCTGTTGCGCCGTAAGCGTGACGGAGCTACACATGGGCATTCGCCCCACTGAAGAAGCAATGACCAACCAGTTTCTGCACAGGCTTGAATTCTTTCCCATCACCTGCCGTTGCCATTGCCCATGGGCTTCCCCTGGTCACCGATAACGTAAAGCACTTCCCGATGTCCGAGCTCGAAATAGTTCCTCTTCCAGAGTAAATCTGATTATGACCGACCGCCTCTATTACACCGATTCCTACCTCCACCAGTTTCAAGCCCGCGTGACCTCTGTGGATGGCCAAAAAGTCTACCTGGACCGCACAGCGTTCTACCCCAGCTCCGGAGGGCAGCCGTTCGACATCGGAAACCTCGGCGGAATCGCAGTCATCGACGTGGTCGACGAAGGGGACCAGTTAGTTCACGTGCTCGAAAAGCCTCTGGCTCCGGGTGAAGTGACGGGCGAAGTCGACTGGGTCCGCCGCTTCGATCACATGCAGCAGCACACCGGCCAGCATCTGCTCTCGGCCGTGTTCGCGGAACTGTTCGGCATCTCGACCGTCAGTTTCCACATGGGTGCCGCGGTCTCGACCATCGACGTCAGCGCGGCCTCGCTCTCGCCGTCGCAAACGGAGCGCGTCGAGGAACGCTGCGCCGAAATCGTCGCCGAGGCCCGCCCGGTGCTGATCACGTTTGAAGACGCCACCGCCGATCTGGGCCTGCGCAAAGCGTCGGAGCGCACCGGCACGCTCCGCATCGTGTCGATCGAGAACCTCGATCGCAGCGCCTGCGGTGGCACGCACGTTCGTTCGACCTCCGAGATCGGAGCGGTCCAAATCCGCAAACTCGAAAAGATCCGCGCCACCACCCGCGTCGAATTCGTCTGCGGAACCCGGGCCATCCGCGCCGCGCGCGCTGATTTCCGACTGCTGTCCGACGTCGCCCGCACTCTCTCGACTCCTTTTGAAGAGATCCCCGCCCTGATCTCCGCCCAGATCGAGAAATCGAAGGCTCTCGAAAAAACCTGCCAGCGCCTCTCGACCGAACTCGCCAAACGTGAAGGAGCCGAACTGCACGCCGCGACCGCGCCCGGCGACGACGGAATCCGGCGCGTCACGCACAACGGCCCCATCGACGATGCCGTACGCACCCGTGCGCAGGCTTTCATCGGCGGCGGCAAAGCGGTCTTTCTAGCCATCAGCGACGTTCCGCCATCTGTCCTGTTAGCAGCTTCCACCGATTCCGGGGTCCACGCCGGAAACCGCGTCAAGGAAGCCGTAGCAGCCGCCGGAGGCCGCGGCGGAGGCAATCAAACAGTAGCCCAAGGCAGTGTCCCCGCCGAAACGCTCGAAACCGTAACCGCCGCACTGACCGCTTAATGTGGCGTACGCACTCCTGCGTGCCGCGTCGAGACTCGTCTCGACGCACGGGCTTTTATTAGCCCCCTCGCATCCCTTACCAGAAATTCCCTAAGCAGATAAATCCGCCTTGTTCCGGACTATTCCTGCATTGGAACATGAATCCCATCCTTGCATCGATCCTTTTCTGCATCTCGGCGAACGCCACCGTGATCTATGTGGATAGCAGCGCCGCCAGCACGACCAACAATTCCGGTCACGCCACCGTAAACCTAATGGTGCCGTTACATCCCAACCCAGGCTGGGGGACGGCGCTGCCGGGGTCCGACTGGATTTCCTTCGGCTCGACCGGCGATCATAGCGATCCTGGTTACTTCAGCCCCGCCGACGGCGTGCTGGTAACCTTCACGACAACGTTTTTTCTCACCGGAGCGATCACCGCGGCAACCCTGAAAGTCATGGCGGACGACTCCACCTCGGTAGATCTGAACGGACACATCCTCGCCACCGCGAAAAGCACGCCTGGCTCAACCTGTTCCAACACCCCCATCGGATGCCAAGCGTCGACCGAGGCCGTTTTCTCATTTGCCAGTCTCGCGCCATATCTGAAGGACGGCACCAACACCCTTTCGTTCCGCGTGCTCCAAGTCCGCGGCTCGTCTTTCGGCCTCGATTTCGCGGGCAGCGTGACCGACACGACGGCGACGCCGGAGCCTGTCCCTCTCGCCATCGTCGGCGCGGGATTATTGGTGCTCTCGGTGCGACGGTGGCGACGATAAATCTCATCGGCCATCTGCTAATCTGAAGATTCATGCCCGAAAATTTTCGCCGATTTGAAGCTGGACCCGATCCCTTCGGCCGCCTCTGGCAGGTGGAGCTTCGCTGGTTGCAGACCGCGATCTCCATCCGCCACGCCGATACCGTGGACGTCAAATTCGTCATCTGGACAGAAGGGGAAGAACGGCAGGAACGCGTTCTCGCACTGCCCCACCCCGACCTTCTTGCCCTGAGCCGCGAAACCGGCCATCCGCTCACCGACCCCTGGTGCATGAAGCTGGCCGCCTCCCATCTGCGGCGCATGATCGAATCGGGCGAGGACCTGGAAAAGGTCCTGGTCACGTTGTCAGCCGCCGATCTGGCCCATGCCGCCCAAAATCCTCAACCGGTGTAACTTCTTTTCACCCTCTGTCGTGGTAGAAATTAGATTTGGCGATTCGCGCAGGCGCCTAATCGCGGTCTGTGCACTTATTCTGGGAGGAGGAGCAAGATGGTCAACTGCCCGCTTTGCGACGCGGTGATTGACGTCGATGAAGAAGAGCTGGATGAGGGCGATTCCCTCATCTGCGAGGAGTGCGGCGCAAATTTAGCCGTAAGCGGCGTGTCGCCCCTGGAACTGGCGTCGGAAAAGGAAGATGAAGACGACGACGATGACCTGGACGACGACGACGACTTCGACGATGACGACGATGAAGTGGAGGAAGACGAAGAGAAGGATGAGGAGTATTAGAAGCGTCCTTTTTCTGACGGCATTGTGCACCGTTTTCCTGGCGGCCGCCGACAAGAAGAAACCGGCCGACTCGGACACAGTAGTTGCCGGCAGCGTCTTCCGTGTTCCCGGATTAGCACTACCGGAGGCGACGGTCACGTTGTCCCTCCGCGACGACCCGAAACACAAAAAGCTGGCCCAGCAGGAAACCACCTTTCGCGGTGAATTCGCGTTCCATGTACCCTCCAACCCGGCGGTGTACGTCGTGAAAGCGTCGGCCAGGGGTTATCGTTCAGAACAGAAAGAAGCCTCCGTGACGGGGCCCGACCGCATTGACCTGACGTTCACCCTCGAACCGGAGACCAAGAAATGACCAAACGAACCCGCATTTGTGCCGCTGTTGCCATCGCATTTGCTCTCACCGCGTCCGCCCAGGAGACCAGGCAAAGCAAAAAAGAGGCAGCCACCCTAAGGACCCTGCAAGGCACCGTGTTCGACAAGGATGACAAGCCGGTGGTCGGCGCCGTCGTACAGTTGAAGGACGTGCGCACCCTGCAAATGCGCTCCTACATCTCGAAGGAAAACGGCGAGTACCATTTCTCCAGCCTCAAGATCGACGACGATTACGAAGTCGAGGCCAAGAACAACGACCTCACCAGCGGCACCAAAAAAATCAGCATCTTCGACAACCGCAAAATCGTCGTTCAAAACCTGAAAGCGGACAAGCCGGAGAAAAAGTAAATGCGCGTCGCATTATTTTTCCTGGCCTTCCTCCTTCCCGCGCAAGCGATACTCCCGCCGCTGAACGAAGCCTCGTTCCCCAAGATGGTCGCCGCGCATAAAGGAAAATTTGTTCTGGTCGACTTCTGGGCCACCTGGTGCGTGCCCTGCCGCGCTGAAATGCCGCAGCTCGTGAAACTATCCGAAAAGCTGAAGGCCCGCGGCCTGGATTTCGTCACCGTCTCCGCCGACGAGCCGGACAAAGAACCGGCCGCGTTCCAGGTGCTTCAGCAAAACGCCGTGGCCGCGCCGTTCTATATCAAGAAAGCCGCCGACGACGACAAGTTCTACATCATGGTCGATCCCGAGTGGTCCGGCGAAATGCCGGCCATGTTCATCTACGACCGCTCCGGCAAGCGCGTGCGCTCCTTCCTCGGCGAAACTCCCGTGAAGGATATCGAGGCGGCCATCACCAAACTGCTCCCGTGAAACTGTTTGTCCTGGCTGCTCTCGCGTGCTCCGCGCAGTCGCTCGTGATTCAGAACGTCACCGTCATCGACGCCACCGGCACAGCCCCTCGTCGCGGCATGTCGGTCAGTGTCGAAAACGGACAGATCACCGAAATCAAGAAGTCGATTCATGCACCCAAAGGCGCGCAGATCGTCGACGGCTCGGGCAAATTCCTCATCCCCGGCCTGTGGGATATGCACGTCCATATCGCCGCGCCGGAGATTTTCTTTCCCCTGCTGGTCGCGAACGGCATCACCGGCGTACGCGAAATGTTCACCGGCATCCCGATGCAGACCATTCGCGATTGGCGGTCGCGCCCCGATGTGCCGCGCATCTTCGGCTCTGGATTCATCGACGGCCCTCTGATGATCAATCCCCCGCCCGGAGCCTTCGCCGTCGCGAACCCGGAACAGGCTCGCCTCGCCGTCCGCGCCCTAGCCCAAACCGGCGTCGATTTCCTGAAGGTCTATAACAGCATTCCCCGCGACGCGTACTTCGCCATCGCCGATGAAGCACGCGCCGTCGGCCTGCCCTTCGCTGGTCACGTCCCTGAAGCGGTTTCGAACGGCGAAGCATCGAATGCGGGCCAACGCAGCGAAGAACATCTTATTAACATGATGCTGGATTGCTCCACCAACGCCGATTCTCTGCGCGCCGAACGTGTCGCCACCATGTTCAGCACCAAGATCACCGGCGAGGCTCGACTGCGCGCGCTCGCCTGGCCCGACCCCGAAGGCCTGTTCGACACTTACAGCGAAGAGAAAGCTTCGGCGTTGTTCGCAAAATTCGTCAAGAACGGCACCTGGCAGACCCCGACGCTGGCCGTGCTCTCCGGCTTCGCGCGCGCCCGCGATGACGATTTCATCCACGACCCGCGCCGGCGCTTTCTACCCCGCCAGTGGACCGACACCTGGGATCCGCGCGTGACGTTTTACCTGCGCGATCTCTCCCCAGAGGATTACGACAGACTCGGCACCCGCATCGCGGCCCTGCTCGATCGCTACAAGAAACTGGTCGGCGATATGCGCAAAGCGGGAGTCGAGTTTTTAGCCGGTACCGATTCGAGCGGCTGGAACCCCGTCCTCCCCGGTTTCGGCCTGCATGAGGAACTGGCGCTGCTGGTCCAGTCCGGACTTACTCCCATGGAGGCTCTGCAATCCGCCACGCGCAATCCCGCTCGTTACTTCAACAAACTGGATGAATTTGGAACCATCGAAACGAAAAAATCAGCCGACATGGTACTGCTAAACGCCAATCCGCTCGAAGACATCCGCAACACGCAGAATATAGAAGCGGTCATCCTGCGCGGCCGCTACTATTCCCGAAAAGACCTGAACGCGATGCTGAAGCCGGCGCAGTGATCCCCTGGCTGACGCCAGGGGTTATAACCCCGTCCCGTAAGGGCGGGGATTTTCCATCCCCTAAACCGGTCTCCCCACCAGCGACAAAAACTCGTCCCTGGTCGACTTATTCGACCGGAAGCTACCCAGCATCGTGCTGGTCACCGTCCCCGAGTGCTGCTTTTCCACCCCACGCATCATCATGCAGAAGTGCCGGGCCTCGCACAGCACGCCCACGCCGCGCGGGCTGATCACTTCGGTCATCGCCTCGGCCACCTGCTGCGTCAGCCTCTCCTGCAATTGCAGCCGCCGCGCGTACATATCGATGATCCGAGGAATTTTGCTCAGCCCGATCACCTTATCCTTCGGCAGATACGCCACGTGCATTTTGCCGAAAAACGGCAGCATGTGATGCTCGCACATGCTGAAAAATTCGACGTCCTTCACGATCACCATGGAATCGACCTTCACGCTGAACAGCGCCCCGTTCACAATCTCTTCCAGGTTCGTCGTATAGCCGCTGGTCAGGTACCGCATCGCCTTTTCGTACCGCTCCGGCGTGCGCAACAGTCCCTCGCGCGAAGGATCCTCGCCCAGCATTTCCAGCACATCCTTCATCCGCGACGCGATCGTCGGACCCTGCGGCGGCATTACTTTGATTACTGCCTTGTTCTTGGTCATTTTGATTCCAATTCAAAAATATTTCGTTCCGTCTCGGAAATCCTCACCCGTTCCAGTCTTGCCGCTAGCGGCCAGTCATCCCCCAACGCCTTCTCGATCACCACTGCCAGGCTCTCCGTCGTCGGTACCACGCCACGCAACTCCGCGATGTCCACATTCAAATTCCGATGGTCGAAGCGCGCCAGGATCCTATCTGCCACCAGGCGGTCTAACGCCTCTCGCCCCACAATCTGTCCCGATTCGTCCGTCGATCCCGCCACCGTCACATCCAAGACGTAATCGTGCCCGTGACCGTAAGGATTGTTGCATTTCCCATACAGCTTGCGATTCTCATCGGCACTCAGCGCTGGCGTATCCAGCCGGTGCGACGCCGAAAATCGGTAGCGCCTGGTCAGTTTCACGCTTCACCGCTGTAGTCGACAAACAGATCCCCGGTTTCGTACAGCCTCACGTTGTGCAGCTTTACGCCATCCCGCCCGATTCGTCGAGCCAGCCGCTTCCAGATCTCGATCGCGACATTCTCGGTCGTCGGGACAAAGGTATCGAACGGAGCCACCTCGCGATTCAGAAAGCGGTGATCCATCGGCTCCACCACTTCTTCGTTCAGGATCTCCTTCAACTCCCGCAGGTCGAAAACCATGCCCGTCACCGGGTCAGGCTCGCCTTCAATCGTCACTTCCAGAACGTAATTGTGTCCGTGCCCGTGGGGATTGGCGTTGGCGCCGTACACCGCCCGGTTCTGCTCCTCGCTCCAGGCGGGGTTGGCGCAGACATGAGACGCGGAGAATTCAGCCTTGCGGGTTAGTAGCATCTGCTATTGGTTGGATGCGGCAGACCACGCCCGCGATCCTTTAAAATGATAGCGTGAAACTTTCTCTAGACCGCATTCTTATCGCCGCCATGGCATTGCTCACGGCCGGCCTGGTGTGGGTCGTCTCCGGGACTCTGGAAGTCCGCATCATCAACGCCGGCGACACCGCTCCCAATTTTTCCATCGTCACCGAACACGGCAAAACCGTCACCCGTTCCGACTTCGGGGGCAAACTGCTCGTTCTCAACTTCTGGGCCAGCTGGTGCCCGCCGTGTATCACCGAACTGCCCTCGCTCAACCAATTCGCCACCGAATACGCGAGCCAGGGAGTCGTCGTGCTCGGAGTCAGCATCGACAAAAACGAGCATCTCTACAAAAATTTCCTCACGCAGAGGCAAGTCGCCTTCGACACCGCCCGCGACCCGGAAGCCAACATCAGCGCCAGCTACGGAACGTTCCAGATCCCTGAAACCTACCTGATCGACCGCAACGGCAAAGTGCTCGAAAAAGTGATCAGCAACATGGACTGGATGGACCCCCAGTTCCTGGCGCGCGTCAAAGGAATGCTGTAAGAGATTGAATCGGCCGCCGATAAACGCAGATGAACGCCGATCATGTGAATTCGTCTTGTGTGGGGCGGGCGATCAGCCGGCAGCCGCCTTCCAGGCGGCTTTTTCAGTGAAGTCCATGTCTAGTAAAAGCGGCCTGCCGCCAGGGCTTTGGGGGTGTCGCGTCAAATGCTTCATGACATCCTAGCCGAACGCAAGCCACTATCCGCTGTCATGTGCCTGAAGTGTCGAAGCTATTCGGCAGTTCGCCCGAAATGTGGATGCGCCTGCAAGCATCGTACGATCTGAAGAAGGCGGCACAGGATAAGAAAGTCATGGAGCGCGTCGCCCGCATCGTACCGATCCAGAGTAATCTTTAAACTTGCAGCCCCCTCTCCACCAACGCGTCGAACAACTCCTCGGCCCCCGAGGCTATCTCTACAAACCCGAAGACTTGACCCTTTACGAATACGACGGAGGCGTCGATAAATCGCGCCCCGACCTCGTGGTCTTCCCGCAATCCACCGCCGACGTCGTTGCCATCGTCAAACTTGCCGCCGAATATAATCTCCCCATCGTCGGCCGCGGCGCCGGCACTGGACTTTCCGGCGGAGCCATCGCCCGCGCCGGAGGCATCGTCATCTCGTTCGCGCGGATGAACCAGATTCTTGAAATCGACTTGCCCAACGAGCGCGCCGTCCTCCAACCCGGCGTCGTCAATCTCGACATCACGCTGGCCGTCGACGCCGATGGCTACTTCTACGCACCCGATCCTTCCAGCCAGCGCGCCTGCACCATCGGCGGCAACGTTAGCGAAAACGCCGGCGGCCCGCATACGCTCTGCTACGGCGTGACCACCAATCACGTCCTCGGCATCGAAGCCGTGCTCCCCGACGGAACCGTCATCGAAACCTCCATCGAAGGCGAAGGCTACGACCTCACTGGAATCCTGGTCGGCTCCGAAGGCACCATGGTGCTGGTCACCAAAGTCATCGTCCGCTTGATGCGCAAGCCGGAGATGGTCAAGACCATCCTCGCCATCTACGATTGTCCCGAGGACGCCGGCGAGACGGTCGAAAAAATCACCGCCCACGCCATCACCCCCGCCGCCATCGAAATGATGGACGGCGTGATGCTCCGCATGATTGAGGAAGCGACGCACGCAGGCTATCCCATGGACGCCGCTGCCGTTCTGCTGATCGAGCTCGAAGGTCTCCGCGAAACGGTGGAAGAGCAAGCCGAGCAGATTCGCGAAGCCTGCCTCCTATGCCGCGCCCGCGAATTTCGCGTCGCCCGCAACGCCATGGAACGCGACCTCCTCTGGAAAGGCCGCAAGAACGCCTTCGGAGCCGTCGGCCGCGCCAGCCCTTCCTACTATGTTCAAGACGGCGTGGTCCCGCGCACCCAGATCGCCCCGACGCTCAAATTCATCCACGAAGTGGGCGACCGCTACGGTTTCCGCATCAGCAACATCTTCCATGCCGGCGACGGCAACCTGCACCCCCTCGTTCTTTTCGATCACCGCATCCCGGGCGAGCTCGAACGCGTCAAGCAGGCCAGCGACGAGATTCTCGACCACTGCATCGCGGTCGGCGGCTCCATCACCGGCGAGCATGGCGTCGGCATGGAGAAAATGGAGATGATGGGCCACCAGTTCGCTCCTGATACCCTGGATATGATCGGCCGGTTCAAGAAACTGTTCGACCCCGGGTGCCGTCTAAATCCGGGTAAGGTGCTGCCGACCGGCCGCGGCTGCATGGAAATTCGCCAGCGTTCTGGAGATTTGAGCTTATGAAACGACTCCTTTTGTTCGCCTCACTGCTCTGCTTTGCCGGCGACCGCAAGCAACTCCCCGGCCAAGCCGGCAACGACGATGTCGATCTCGAAGGCAGCGTCATTCTCGGCCACGAGGAAGTAACCAGCGCCGTCGGTGGAGATATCGGCGAAGGCTACGTGGTCGTCCGCATTAAAGTGATCCCCAAGGGCGAAAAACCTCTGCGCATCGGCCCCGATGACTTCACCATGATTTCGCGCAAGGACGGCCAGCGCTCCATGGCGCTCGCGCCCTCGGAAATCGCCGGCAAAGGCGAACTCATCGTCAAAAGGGGTACCGCCGACGGCAGCAAGAACGGGATCTATGCAGGAGGCATCGGCGGAGGACTCGGCTCCAGCCCCGGCACCGTCCAGAGGGACGTCATTAAGGGAACGCAGATCAACGACAATGCGAAGGAAAACCCGGCGTTGGCCTCTTTAACGGAAAAAGTATTGCCGGATAAGGAGAGCAAGACGCCACTGGAAGGACTGCTCTACTTCTCGATCAACGGCAAGTTGAAACCCAAGGACGTCGCCCTGGTGTACAAAGGCGCCGCCGGGAAACTCATCATGGAATTCGAGAAGGAAAAAAAGTAATGGCGCGGGTTCCGTAGAACGCCGCGCCATTGCCTAACTGGTAAAGCTCAAAATTACATCTTGATCGTATCGACCGTCACGGTGTCACCCGTCACCTTGCCGGTGATGGTGACCTTGTGGCCGAAATGCGGCGTCACTTTGTCCAGCGACGCCTTGTCGATCTTCAACACTTTATCGTCGGAGGTGACGAAAACCGCTTCGCCGCCCCGCTTAATGCAGCTTTGGGTGCAGGCGATCGATTTGTCTGTTCCATCCGTGTGCTTACACTTGGAATCGGCAATGTAGCCGCTCCATTCGCCGGCAAACGCCGACAAGGATCCGATCGCCATTAAGGCAAACGTTGCGAGAACTTTCTTCATGGGTGAGTAGCCTCCTACAGGACCTACAATACGCTATACGGGGGGCGCCCCGCAATCGGATTTACAATTCTCATTTATAAAACCACCGTTTTCGCTTCCCGCCACAACCGTTCCAGGTCGTAATACTGGCGCGCCTTCTCGGTGAAAATGTGGATCAGGTAATCGCCGTAATCGAGCAGCACCCACTCGGCGTTCTGATACCCTTCCACGCTCGATGGATACTCGCCGATTTGCTTCATCTGCGTCTCGATTTCGTCGGCGATGGCCTGAATCTGGCGGGCGTTGGCGCCGCTACAGACCACAAAAAAATCGGCAAATGTCGTGATGTCGCGTAGGTCGAGGACCTTGATGTCTTTGGCCTGCTTCGCCTCGGCTGCCTCTACCGCGGCCAGCCAAAGATCCTCGGGGGTTGCCAGCTGCCTCTTCTTCGATAAACCCAGGAAATGTGCTCCTAACCCGTATCGTACTACAATTAAGACAGGACACGATGAAGTTTGCGTTGTTTTTTGTGGTTTTATCGTCGGTTTTATCGTCTATGTCGGCAGCGGAATCGCCCGCCGTCATCCATGCACGCCAGGAGATCCAGCGCGTTCAGTGGCTAGTGAAGACCGGCGCCCTCCCACCCGTTAGAATCGTCGAAGCACAGCAAAATCTGGAGGATGCCATGGATGAAGCGGTCCTCGACCGCATCCTCTACGCCAAGGTCGAAGACTTCGGCGAGCAGCAGGCTGTGGAAATGCTCGCTGCGGCCCAGCGCAGGGTCGATCGGCAGCAGAAAAAGGTTTCCAGAATCAACGAGATGATCGCTCTCGACCTGGTTCCCCCCGGCGACCGCATCGACCTCGAAAAAGAGCTTTCGAGCCGTGAGGACGCCCTGCAACACGCCACCGTCCGTGCCGCCCTGCTGCGCGAAGTGGCCGCCATGGCGCACGCCGAAATCGAATCCCCCAGTCACCCGGGCTTAGCCGAGGAAAAGACCCCCGGCGACCGCCTGATCGAACCCAAGGAACTAAAAACCCTCACCCTCGACTTCGAAAAGCAGTTCTCCGAACCGTTTCCGGTCAGCGCCAAGGGCATGACCGCCGTGCACCGCGCCCTCGGCTTCGACCATACCGGACGCGTCGACGTCGCCCTCAATCCGGACTCCACCGAAGGAATCTGGCTCCGCGAACATCTCGATGAGCTCGGGATTCCCTACTACGCGTTCCGCACCGCCATCGCCGGCAAAGCCACGGCCCCGCACATCCACATCGGCCCCAGCTCAACTCGCCTCTAGCTTATCCTGGCAGTTGTGTGGCGTACGCACTCCTGCGTGCCGCGTCGAGACTCATCTCGACGCCCGTCCCTCGATCGATAGAAACAATAGGCCTGCATCGACACGAGTGTCGACGCGGCACGCCGGGGGCGTGCGCCAACGATCAACTACGCCAATGGGGCGGGCCAGCGGCCCGCAGCCGCCCACCGGGTGGCTTCCAGCAAGTAGTACAATCGACGCTTATGTCCAAGCTCCGGGTGCTCATCAGCGCCGATCAGATCCACACTCGCATCGCCGAATTGGGCGCGCAAATCGACCACGATCTGCCCGATGGCCCCATCTATCTCATCGCCATCTTGAAAGGCGCCTGCTTCTTCCTCGCCGACCTCGCCCGCGCCATGAAAACCCCCGCCCGCATCGAATTCATCGGCATCTCCAGTTACGGCAAAGGCAAGACCAGCTCCGGCGAAGTGAAGCTGACCAAGGATCTGGACGTCTCCATCGAAGGCTACGACGTCATCGTCGTCGAGGACATCGTCGATAGCGGCATCACCCTCAGCTACCTCATGCAGCTGCTGGCGCAAAGGCGTCCGAAATCGCTCCGGATCGCCACGCTGCTCGATAAACCGGAACATCGCCAGCGCCCGGTCGAAGTGCACTACCGCGGCTTTGAAATCCCCGACGAATTCGTGGTCGGTTACGGACTGGACTACGCAGAGGATTACCGCAATCTGCCCGACATCTGCGTTCTCAGCGACATTTCATGATCGAAAATCGCGGACGCTTTTACGAAAGCCTCTATTTCCAGGTCATCTCCGGCATCCTGATCGGCGTCGCCCTGGGCGCGCTCTATCCTTCGGCCGGGGAGAGCATGAAGCCCTTGGGCGACGGCTTTATCAAGGTCATCCGCATGATGATCGGTCCCGTCATCTTCTGCACCGTCGTCACCGGCATCGCCAATATCGGCGACCTGAAAAAACTCGGCCGCGTCGGAGTCAAAGCTCTCCTTTACTTCGAAGTCGTCACCACGTTCGCACTCCTCATCGGCCTGGCGGTGGTGAAAATCGTCCAACCCGGCGCGGGCATCAACGCCAATCCCGCCACGTTCGACGCCAAAGCGGTCGCGCAATACACCACCTCGGGACAACAACTGCACGCCGTCGATTTCCTGCTCAACATCATTCCCGATACCATCATCGGAGCCTTCGCCCGCGGAGAGATTCTGCAAATCCTCTTCGTCGCCATCCTGTTCGGTATTGCCCTCGCGTCTTTTGAGCAGGGCAAGCTGGTGGTCCAGGTCATCGACGCCATCACCAAGTGGCTTTTTAAAGTCATCGCCATCATCATGAAGTTCGCGCCCATCGGCGCTTTCGGAGCGATGGCGTTCACCATCGGCAAGTACGGTATCAAGACTCTTCTGCCTCTGGGCAAGCTTCTCGCCTGCGTGTATCTGACCAGCGGCCTGTTCGTCTTCGTGGTGCTCGGCCTCATCGCCCGCATCCACGGCTTCAGCATCTGGAAACTGCTGGTCTACATCCGCGAAGAACTTCTCATTGTGTTGGGAACATCGTCCTCCGAGTCCGCCCTGCCGCGTCTTCTCGTGAAGCTCGAGGAACTCGGCTGCTCGAAATCGGTCGTCGGACTGGTTGTCCCCGCCGGATATTCCTTCAATCTGGACGGCACGTCGATCTACCTCACCATCGCCGCCCTGTTCGTCGCCCAAGCCACCAATACACACCTAACAGCGAAAGACGAATTCACCCTCCTGCTGGTCCTGATGCTGACGTCCAAAGGCGCGGCGGCCGTCACCGGCGGCGGATTCATCACCCTGGCCGCGACTCTTTCGGCCCTGGGCACGGTGCCCGTAGCCGGCATTACGCTGCTGCTGGGCGTCGACCGCTTCATGTCCGAAATGCGTTCGCTGACCAACCTCGCCGGCAACGCCGTCGCGACCATCGTCGTCGCCAAATGGGAACGCGAATTCGATTCTGAAAAATACTTGTTGGCCGCTGATAAACACGGATGAACGCGGATTATCGGCGTCGATCTGCGTTCATCGGCGGCCATAATTCCTCAAATGTCCGCGCGAACGGATACTTTGTTCACTTCTCAAGCTCGACAAATTTTCCCACCGAAGTGTCCCAACTTCTTCCGGCGTGAAATGCTCCGTACAGTCGATTCGTGTAGATCCGCGCGTTTTCAATACTGGTCAGCGTTGACAGCGAATACGCGAAATCCTCCCGCGACCCCACCCACACCACGTTCGCCACCACCCGCTGCCCCTGGGCCAGCGCATGGTCGATTTGTTTCGCCATCAGATCCGCGGCCTCCGCCGGCGTCGCCCCCAGGTGCTGGATAAATCCATTGAACAGCCCGATGTTCTGCGTCAGGTAGCGCGGCGAATCGCCGCCAAACGTCTCCGAATACACCCACGTGTTCCATTCTTCCCATCCCTGACTCACAATCACGGTATTGTCTGGGGAAAACAACTGCGCCAGCTCATTCGATTGCTTCATGCTGCGGCTGTCTTGTCCACGGCTAGCCAGCATCTGCCGCGCGTTATCGCTCCCTTCCAGCAGAAACGCCGCGCCCATCGCCAGCGTCAGAAACCGCATGCGCCCCAGCGCCTCCAGAATGACGATCACTCCCAGCATGGTCGCGAACATCGGCTCGATCTGGCTCTGCGGATCCTGCGGCTGGGAATATAAATGCTCCATCTGGCCCATCGCGAATACGGCGAGTCCGAAGATCGCCAGCGATCGCGTCCGGTCCCTGCGAATCGCCGCCCACGTGAGCGCCGCCAGCGTGACGGCCGCAAACGCCCACGATATTCTCATCCGTCCCAGGATGTTGGGATCGGAGAACGCGTAACGATTGTCCCCGATATTTCTGCCGCCTAAAAGATAATTCCCGATCCCTACAAATGCCGAAACCACTTTGTTCCATCGAAGACCGAGGTAGCCGTTGGGGGTTGTTTTCGTGGGACGCAGAATGTCCAGAACCGATGCGATCTTCTCAAAAGGGACCGCGCCGGTTTTGGATTCCAACGACCCCAACTCCCATCCACCTTGCTTCGATGGACCGAATACAATCGCAAAAAGCTGCAGCAGTGTTAGAAAAACCGCGAAGAATACCGGCAGCCACCACGCCCGCCGCCAATTCCCGATCGCGGCCAGAACTCCCACCGCGGTCACACCGGCCAGCGCCGGAATCATGAGCGTCCAGTGCAGCAGCGTCAGCATGGCGCAGCACAACCCCGCGCCCGCCAGATACGCGGCGCGATCTCCATCCAAGAACGCGAACAGGCAGAACGTCATCAGCACAAAAAACCCATACGCCGGAAGAATGTCTTCCGAGTTGATGCTGTTCAGAATCACAAACGCGGCGCACCCGTGCGCCAGTGCCGCGACCGCCGACGCGGGAATCGACCGCAAAAAACGCATCGCCATCAGAAACACCGCAGCCGAGGCCAGTCCTCCGAACAGCGCGTTGAACATCGCCATTTTGCGGAACGTGACCACCGGCCCATGCGTGCCGTAGCTCACCCACCCCTCCGGAATCGCGCGGCACAACACCCCGTAGAGCGGCTGATACAGCCACTCGCCGCTATCGAGCTTGTGACCGGTTCCCTTCTCCCATCCCCTGACCGCAGGAGTCTTCCATAAACCGTTCGTGGTTCCGATGTTGGTGTTGTCCATCTCCACCACCGCCACCAGATAAATAGTCGCAAAGCTCAGGAATACGAGAAACGCCGCAATTGCGGTGCGTGAACCCATTGATCTAAGGTAACCCTCCACCACTAGAATCTGCTCCACCAGTTACCATCGATCGACCGAGGCGCGACCACAGGGAGCCTTGGTTCCTATTTGGGCCGCATCGGCGTTCGATAGCGATGAAACCCATCGCGCGAAAAATGGGGACTGCCTACTCTGTCCCAAGGAGCGCTTTTTGCGACGCGTGGACAGAGCAGGCTGTCACCATTTTTCATCCCGCCCAACCATTCGCGAGCCGACAGTGTTTTCAATAGAGCGCAACGCTCGCCGCGCCAAGCCCCATGTCCACCCATCCCGTCCGCCCGGACTCGAGCCTCACCTCGGCCCACCACGACTTCCTGCCCAAATCCACATACGTCGCCGCGCAATGCCCGCCTCCGCATCCCGTCCCATTGGGCAACTTCGCGAAGGAGATATCGAACTCCGAAAGGTACCGCCCTTTAAAAAAGACCGCCGCAAATCCTGTTCTGGCAAATCCCGATCCATCCGGACCAGCCCCTGCTGGAACGTAATCACCATGCCTTTCATCCCCGTCACCTGCTCTCCCTCGCGAAGTTGAGCCACCGCCTGTCGCCCTTCCTTCCAGGTGTCGTACATCGCCACCGCCCGATGAGCGGTCCACTTCGTGTATTGGCATGTCTCGTAGGGGCAAGCTCCCCAGTCATAGAACGGCAGCTCCGGAGCATCTTCGCAGGAGGCGGGCAAGCTCCCCGCGAAAATCATCAGAACCGCGCTACTGCACCGCAATCGCCACCGAGTTGCTCGTCACACTGCCGATCTGCAAAAAGACCGGCACCGCGACCCCGCTCGGCGTACCTGACGGCACCGTGACGTTCACCTGGTACAACCCCACCAGTCCCGGCGTCAGACCGCAGTAAGAAGGCGTTGACACCACATCCAGACCCGGCAGCACGCTCTGCCCGAAAATCATCAGGCAGTTCGCGACGTTCGCCAGGCCCGGCACCGCGACCCCCTCGGTCACCGCTGGCGACGTCTGCCCGAATCCGAGCCCGTAGAAAATCAGCGTATCTCCCGCCGTGGCCGCCCTGCTCGCGACTCCCGCCGTCACCGGAATCGGGAACGTCACGAAATCGGAGAACGTCGCGATCGCGTAATTGGTGCCCACCGGCGATTCGGTCGAGATGTTATCCACCGATGCGATGCTGTTGCCGGTTACGTTTAGTTGAAACTCTAGCAGCCGCGGTTCGACCGCTGCCACTGGCATGCTGATGGTGTTCCCGGTTTGCACCGTCCCGTTGTCGTTGCGATCCACTCGCACCGTCGCCTGTCCCGCCGGCATCGAGTAAGGAACCTGGAACGTGATCTGCCCTCCCTGGTTCTCCACGTGCGATGCCGCCACGTAGTACGTCGGCACCGCTACGCCGTTCACATACACCGTCGCCCCGCCGAGCGTGGTTCCCAACGGCAGCTTCTGCGCCGCCACCGCCGCGCCCGTCGTGAACTGTTCGCCTCGCACGGCCACTAATTCTCCCGGAGCCACCGTTGCGCCGATCGCGTACAACGCGTTATCCACCACTCCCTGGAAATAGCTCAGCGGAGGCCCGGCGGCTACCACATCCATCTCCACCGGCACCGCGAATGGACCGTTCTTGGCCGAGCTCGCAATCGTAACCGTCGCCGTATATTTGCCCGGACTCAACCCCGTCGGATCCGCGGTCGCCACCACGCACCCTCCTACACCCGCGATCAGGCACGCCCCGTTCACCGATGTCGTCAGCCAGGCCGCGCCGCTCGCCGCCGTCGTCGAAACCGTGGCCCCGCTCACCGCCAGCGCGCTCGCCCCGGCATTCGCCAGTTGAATCCACTTCGTCACCGGTGCCGCGCCCTGCGCGACATTAAACTGGAGCGCCGATTGCACCAATACCCCGATCGGCACGTTCGTTACGTTGATCGTCACCGGTACCGACTTCACATCCGGCTGGAACCCGGAGCTGATCACGTTAATCCGCCCGTTATACGATGTCTCCGCAGCGGTCGTCGCCGGCGCTGTCGCCGTCACCTGATAGGAGGCCGTCGTGGCAAAACTCCCTCCGCCCTGGCTCAGAATCGCCAGCGTCATTCCCGCCGGAGGAGACGCACTCGCGTTCAACGTGCTCGACGCGGTAAACGTCGTCGACGCCGCGCCGCCTGGAGGCATGTAGAAATTGATCGCATTCGGCACGCCTCCGCCCATCTGCACCGTCACCGCAATCGTCTGCGGCGAATCGATGGCGTTGGCCGCCGTCACCGTCACCAGGCCGGTCGCGATTCCCTGCGTGAGGGTGGAGGTGCTTAACGCAATTTGCACATTCGTACCGGCAATATTTGCCGTGATCCAGGGTACGTTTGCCGACGCGCTCAGCACCAGCGTCCCATCGCCGATGTTGGTCGTCGATACCGTTTGCGTGACCCCGTTCTGGCCGACCGCAATGTTCAGCGGACCCACCGTGGATGTGGAAAGACGAAGCTGCGGTGTGGCATAAAGAGCCGCCGCGCCTAACAGGAACACAATGGCATGTCGCATAGATTTAAGAGGATGGCGTAAACAGGAGACTCGCATGCCTTGTCGAAAGCACGTCGGCCTCCAACTTCGTTACGGCTCGGGAGAAATAATTTCAAACTCGGCTTTCAGGAATTGCCAGTCTGGAATTTCGTACACGCGCAGCTTGCTCGGCGCCGTCGCCGAAACGTCCTGGATCTCTTCCGGACCAAGATTCGGAACCTTCACGTCGAACGTCGCGATGGGCGGATCGTCGGGCTTCGCGGAATTGGTCGTCAGCCGCACTCTCACGCCCAGATCGCCGATGTCGGCTTCGGAGTGGTTCACCACCACGAACTTCACCTTCAATTTCCCGCCGCCGGCTTCCGATAATCGAAAACCCACCAGCTCGACATACTTCGCCAGCGGATGCTTTTTCGTGGGTATGGCCGAAGTAGGCTCCACCGGTCCCGTCTTCTTCGTGTCCTTCGAATCAGTAGCCGGAGGACTGGAACAAGCAGCGAGCGTAAGCAACAAGGAGATGACTATGATCCGCACGTGTTCAGTTTAATACGTGGGGCAGCGCCGTGCGCTGCCATCCAATAACGCGATAATAATTCAAAGGAATGTTCTCGAACATCCGCGAGCAGATTGCGACCGTCTTCAAGCGCGACCCCGCTGCCCGCAGCGTGCTCGAGATTCTGCTCTGCTACCCGGGCTTCCACGCCGTGCTCATCCATCGCGTCGCCCACGGCGTATACAAACGAGGCTGGTTCACCCTCGCCCGCGTGATCTCGCAATTCTCCCGCTCCATGACCGGCATTGAAATCCATCCCGGCGCCTCCATCGGCCGCCGATTCTTCATCGACCACGGCATGGGCATCGTCATTGGCGAAACCGCCGAAATCGGAGACGACGTCCTCATGTATCAGAACGTCACCCTCGGCGGAACCGGTAAGCAAGGCGGCAAGCGCCATCCGACCATCGGCAATGAAGTGGTCATCGGCACCGGCGCGAAAATTCTCGGCAATATCAAAATCGGCGACCATGTCAAGGTCGGCGCCGGCAGCGTCGTGGTGCGATCCGTCCCCGATCATTCAACGGTAGTCGGCGTCCCCGGCCGCGTCGTTGGCGACGCCAATGCCGATCTCGATACTCTGGAGCATGGCAAACTCCCCGATCCCCAGGGGCAAGCCATGGACGAGCTTTCGAAACGCATAACAGAACTGGAATCCATGGTCAGGGCAATGGCAAATGATAAAGCTATTTCTACTAAGCCTTAGCGTAACCACC
>Ga0182030_10000225_pt1 | contig 99074 bp, 81 predicted proteins | sample 812S3MmetaG_FD_121299 | JGI IMG/M metagenome (GOLD analysis project Ga0182030, IMG submission 121299) | Permafrost microbial communities from Stordalen Mire, Sweden - 812S3M metaG (Illumina Assembly) | ecosystem: Environmental > Terrestrial > Soil > Wetlands > Permafrost | place: Sweden...
CTTCTCAAACTTTAAGCGTAACGGCTCGAACAAATTCATTTTCATGTCAGACTGAAACACAATAATCATGCCATAATCAAATGACTGTCAATATGTTATCATTTATAGACAGACTCTAAATAGGGGATCACTTGTCCCAGATCGACTTCATTTCATACACCTGCAGGGATCGGATGGCCGGGCCATATTTTTCTCCGTCGAATTCGAGGCCGTTGTTGTTGGTTGGAGGCGGCAACTGATGGATGATATAGCGTTGTCCCTTGTTGATAAATATCTCCGCGACCGTCTTATCGAGGAGGATTTCTATTTCGTTCGCGCCGGGCGGGAGGTCCGTGGCGGCAAGATCGAGAAGCGCGTTGCCCTGGTAGCGCAGATGGAGGTCATTGCCGGCCGGCAGGGTAACGGTCATCCTGATGTCCAGGGGGCCGGGGCGGATGGCGGCCAGCTGTTGATTGGCCTGTTGGGCGTTGAGGTCCGTCCAGGTATGGTTGACCTGGTGGAGGCGGTCGATCTCGCTGATGGGATTAGCCTGCAGCCTGATGCCCTCATTGGTCCTATGCAGGGTGAACCCGGTAGGGAACAATATCATCTGGCTGAAGGGCATCCCGGGGTGGAAGATCCTGCCCCAGGCCATTTGCACGACGCGGCCATCGGGCATGTTGGAAAAACTCTCTGCTGCATACAGGCAGTCTTCTCCTCTCAGGCCTTTGCCTTCGGCATAGCGCAGCTTGGGTGTTTCAGGGGTGAAGGTTTTGCCGTCGAAGCTGCCGATCATGTATTCGCTGGATCCGCCGTGGATCACCCATTTTTTCTCCGTTGTATTGCCGTCGACGGGTAATTCGAAAAAGTCGGGGCATTCCCAAAGGCCGGGGACATGGCTTACCCTGGTCCAGTGCCGCATATCCGTGGAATTGAAGAAAGACATACCATCCTTTTCGAACAGAAGCATCACCCAGGTGCGGGCAGGCGCGTACCAGAATACTTTAGGGTCGCGGGTAGAAGTCGTGCCCAGTTCCCAGTCGCTGTTGATGATCGGGTTGCCTTTATAGTGCTGAAAGGTCTTCGCCGAGTCAGTGCTGTAGGCGATGCATTGCACTTCCTGCTCCGAGACCCGGTCGAAGCAGGCGTAGTAAAGTACCAGGGTGTTCTTACCCCAGCCGCCATCGTTATTCTTATCGACGACGGCCGTACCCGACCAGGGGGAGCCCAGACTGTCGTTCAGCAGGGCGGGATCAAGTTCCTGCCAGTGCAGCAGGTCCGCGCTGACCGCATGGCCCCAGTACATGAAGCCGGTATTCCAGATCAGCCCGAAGGGAAAGGACTGCCAGAAGAGATGGTATTGGCCGTTGTAGAAGATAGGACCGTTGATGTCATTGTTCCATCCACGCTTGACAGTAAAATGAAATTGAGGCCGGTTGCCCTCTTTGTACATACTGTCTGCGCCGTTGATCTGGTCGTCCTGGTAGATACGCTGCAGCGCACGGCGGCTGACTGTTCCGCTGAGCGTGATCTTTTGCCCTTTGAATGCGGACACGTCGAGATAGATCCAGTAGCCGATCGTGTCTTCGGCGAGCTGCAAAGGCCATTCGCGTTGGAGGTTGCCACCGGCGTGCATTTCGATGAGCTTCATCCGGGCCTGGCGGCCGATCGGGATATTGAGGTAATGTTTGGTAATTTTGAGCTCGACTGATTCAGGGGTGGCGAGGTTTTGGGCACAGGCCGGCTGAGGAGCGTGGATGGCAAGGACAACGAGGACCATGCTAATGATCGGGAGCGCAATATGCCGGAGGGAAGACAACAGTTTATTCATGGCTTGCTATTTTTTTTGATCGGTCAAAGATAAATGAGATGCGGCACGCGCGGTGGGGTCCGGAAGCTGTAATGTCCGGAAGAATCCATGGCGGTCGAGGTTGTCGGCATAGAATACGACATTGTCCGCGAAACCCTTCAGGCTGGTCAGGTCGGCGCCCCAGAGACGATCGTCTCCGAGGATGCTGTCGACTACGGCAGGCAGCGAGGGGTTGCTCTGCCATTTGTCGTGCAGATCAGCAGCGAAATCATCCGTGATGGAATACTTGCGTCCCCCGAGGTGGCCGGTGAAGCGGCCTGCACTTTCGGGTGGTGAGCCGGGGCTGTCGCGGATGGGGCCGGTGCTATCCCGGGTGCTCCGCATGAAGAGGATATAGGCGGCCATGCCCATGGAGATGTGACGGGGGACATAGCCGTGTCGTTCATAGTGCTGCAGGATGATCGGGATGGCCCGGATACGGATCTTCGAGGTGTCCTGCACGCAAATGTCCAGCCACTGGAAATCGATATGGGGATTGCGGTAGCGGTTGAGGACCGACAGCCCGAAAGCCCTTGCGTCCTCTTTGCTGATCAAGTCCGAGAGGATAGCGGCGGCGATATCTTCGAGGATCAGGCCTTGCATCCAGGCGTCAAAGTCTTTGTTCGCCATCGCCTCTTTCACCGTGGTGAAGCCGGCAAGATAACCGAGGGCGCAGGAGAGGTTATGCGAGCCGTTGAGGAGGCGAAGCTTCAATTCCCTGAATTTTGTGATGTCGTCCACCAGATGGATGCCGGGATGGGCCGCACTGAAGGACAGCAAATTTTTGGATCGGGCAGACGAAGTTTCGATCGCCCACAGGCCAAAGGATTCGGCCATGACCAGCAGTTTGTCTTCATAACCCAGTTCCGCCTCTACGGCTGCCTGTTCTGCTGCAGGCAGTTTGCCGGGAACGATGCGGTCCACCAGGGAATTGCAAAAATCGTTGGCCAGGTTGAGCCATTCGATGAAAGGAAGCGGGAGTTTGTTTAGATGGGCCAGTTGCTGAACGATACCTTTGAGCAGATCTCCGTTACCGGGTATGAGTTCAGTGGGCACGATGACCATGCCGCTGTCTTTGCTGCCCCCGAATACCTTATAGCGTTGCCACAGGAAGGCCAGCAACTTGCCGGGGAAGGACGAGGGGGGCGTATTGTCAACCTTGTCATCCGGCGCGAGGACGATGCCGACCTCCGTGGTATTGGAAATAATGATCGATAGTTCGGGATTGGAGGCACAGGCCAGGACTTTTCCCCATTCGGTGGCGGCGTCCAGGGTGCGGCTGACGGCGGCGCAGATCACTTTTTCGTCGATTTCCACGCCTTCGTCCACGCTTTTCATCAGGAGGGTATAGAGTCCATCTTGTTTCCTGAAGTCATCGACATTCCCGGCGGCCGTGGATTTGACCATGACCACGCGGCCATTGAACTGACCGGCGTTGTTGGCCTTGTCGATGAAATAGTCAATCAGCCCACGAATGAATACACCCGTGCCGAACTGGAGGACTTTTTCCGGCAGGTCGAGGACGCGCGGGTCTGGCCGGCGCAGGGACGGGTGCGAGGGGATACGGGCGAGATTTTCTTTGTTAAGGAGCATAACGGATGATTTTGAGATTAAGCATGGTGCGTCAGTTTTCTACCACATCGATCATGACCTTGACAGCCTGGTCGGAGTGAGCCTCGATGAATTTATATGCGTCATGATACTGCTCTAAGGGGAAGTGGCGGCTGATGAGCGGTTCGGTTTTGATAATGCCTTTGGCCGTCCAGTCGACCGCTTCCAGGTAGTCTTCGTGACGGTACATCATGCTCCCCAGTACGTTGAGCTCATGTTCGCCGAGAAATCCCATATTGACCACCGGATTGCGGACATATACGCCGATGATGACCACCGTACCGCCGTTTTCCACGCCCGCGATGAGGTCCGTGAGGGCGGGTTGTGCTCCGACAGCTTCGAAGCCCACCTGGAAGCCTTCCGATCCGAAGGCTCTTTTTGCGGCATCGGAGAGGGTTTCTTTGGCCGTGTTAGCCGTTTCGTGGATACCGCATTGGCGGGCGATGTCGAGTTTGCTGTCCACCAGATCGGTGATGAGGACTTTTTTGGCGCCCCTGGCGACGGCGAACTGGGCGACGAGATTACCGATGGTGCCCGCGCCGGTGACGACGACGTTCTTTCCTTCCAGGCTGCCCGGCCGGCGGGTGGAATGCGCGCCGACGGCGATAGGTTCGATCATGGCCACCTGGTCATAGCTCATGCTGTCGGGGATGTGAACTGCACGGTCTTCAGGGATGATGAAATATTCCTGTGCGCTCCCTTCCGGTCCGGCGCAGCCTTCCACCTTAAGGTTCTGGCAGACGTTGTACTGACCCCTGAGGCAGGGTGCGCATTGGCCACAGACGAGATGGGGGCGGGCGGTAGCCTTCATACCCGGGCTGAAGTCGGTGACTGCCGAACCGACGCGGACGATCTCGCCGCCGTATTCGTGACCCTGGATCATGGGATAGGTATTGGCGAAAGGGTGCTTGCCATAATACATGTGAACGTCCGAGCCGCAGACGCCGACGCGGTGGATCTTCAGCAGGAGCTCGTTTGGTTTAAGCTCGCGGGGCGGTGGCACGTCGCGAAGAATGACGTGGTAGGGTTCTGTCAGGACTGCTTGTCGCATAAAATAATATTTTTTTGGTGAGTTAATTAGTTGTCGGATACGTCGATCATGACCTTGAGAGATTTGTGGCCTTCTTTTTCAATGAAATGATAGGCGTCGAGGTATTGGTCGAACGGGAAATGGCTGGTGATCAGCGGTGTCGTTTGGATACGGCCATCGGCGATGAAGCGGACTGCTTCTTCGTAATCTTCATGGCGGTACATCATGCTGCCGAGCACATTGAGTTCATGCTCGCCCAGGAAGCCCATGTTGACGACGGGATTCTCTTCGAAGACGCCGACGATGATGACCGTGCCACCGTTTTCCACACCGGCGATCAGGTCCGTTACTGCGCCCTGGGCGCCGGCCGCTTCGATACCTACCTGGAAGCCTTCCGAGCCGAAGACTCTTTTGATGGCGTCGGGGAAAGGTTCAGTCGAGAGGTTAGCGGTTTCGGTTATGCCGCATTGGCGGGCGACCGAGAGACGGAAGTCGCTCTTGGCCGTGGTCAGTAGTACTTTTTTCGCGCCTCTGGCGATAGCGAATTGTGCGATCAGGTTGCCGATTGTGCCCGAGCCGGCTACCACCACGTTCTTACCCGCCAGTGGGCCGGCGCGGAGGGTAGAGTGAGCGCCGACGGCGGCTGGTTCGATGAGTGCCGCCTGTTCGTAGCTGACCGAATCCGGCACGGCGACGATGCGGTCTTCCGTCACCACGAAATAATCCTGTGCGGAACCGTTGGCGACGAAACCCTGGACCGTGAGGTTCTGGCAAACGTTGTATTGGCCGCGGAGGCAGGGGGCGCATTTGCCGCACACCACCTGGGGGCGGGCGGTGGCTTTCATGCCCGGGCGGACAGTTGTCACGGCTGAACCGACCTGCACGATTTCTCCGCTGTATTCATGTCCCTGGATGACCGGATATTTCGTCACGAAGGGATGTTTGCCATGGAAGACATGGATGTCCGATCCGCACACACCGATGCGGTGGATACGAAGAAGGATCTCATTAGGCTTTAGGGGGGCCGGCATCGGGATTTCGCGGATCTCGATGTCGCCGGGGGTGGTTAGAACGGCTTGTCTCATTGTTGTGAAAATTTATAGGTGATGAATTTTTGTGCTACAGACTTCGCGGGCTGCCGCCGGCGCGCCAGTGCGCTTCGATCTCTTCCAATGATTTGCCTTTGGTTTCGGGGATATAGAAGTAGCCCCAGCACAGGCCGAGGATGCAGACCGCGCTATAGATCCAGAAGGTGCCTGCGACACCGATACCGTTGACCAGTCTGAGAAAGGTAAAGGCGATAATGGCGTTGAATCCCCAATGCGAGAGGCTGCCGATGCTCATGCCGAGTCCTCTGACGTTGATGGGATAGATCTCCGAAATGAGGAGCCAGCCCAGCGGCGAAAGGCTGATATTGATAAAGAAGATGAAGCAGATGATACTGAGGACCGAGAGGTAGATGAGGTTGCTGCCCAGTCTGTCCTTGAGGAAAAAGCAGAGTCCGGCCAGCGCCAGCGAGGGGATCATGCCACAGATGCCGATCATGTAAAGCTTTCTTCTGCCCGCTTTGTCGAGGCAGAAGACCGATACGCCGCAGGCGATGACGTTGACGACGCCGATGACGATGGCCGGGAGGATGGAGGCAGCGTTACCCGTGATACCCGCCATTTTGAAGATGATCGGGGAATAATAGATAATCGTGTTCACCCCCGAGAACTGCTGGAAGAAGAAGATGCCGACCGTGATGATGAGGGCGGGACGCAGCCAGGGCTGGAGGATGCCGTTGCTGCCTTTGGGTGCGTCTCGTTCTGCGGCGAGGTCCGCCTCGATTTCGCGGAGCGTTTTTTCTGCCGACTCCGGGGACTCCATGCTGGAGAGAACCTTTTTGCCTTCGGCGTAGCGGTTTTTGCTGATGAGCCAGCGGGAGGTTTCGGGCAGGAAGATCATGCCTGTCAGCAGCACGATGCTGGGTACGACTCCAATGAGGAACATGGGGCGCCAGGAGGTCGGGTTGGCATTATTTGAAAAAAGATAATCGGTGATATAGGAGGCGAGCAGTCCGATGGTGATCATGAGTTGGTTGAGTGTGACCAGCGTGCCGCGGTGAGCGGCCGGGGAGATCTCTGCGATGTACATCGGTACGACGTACGAGGTGATGCCGATGGCGATACCTACGAGGATGCGCATGGCGATGAGCATCTGGATGGAGGTGGCATAGGCGCAGCCGAGGGCGCCGGCGGCGAAGATGATGGCGTTGATGATGATCATCTTACGGCGGCCGAGGTAATCCGATAGTTTTCCGCTGCAGATGGCGCCGATGACCGCTCCGAAGAGGACGCCGGTGGTGAGCAGGGCGAGGCTGTGGTCGTTGAGGGACCAGTTGTCTTTCAGGGACGGGAGTGCGCCGGAGATGACGCCGGTGTCGAACCCGAAGAGGAGGCCGCCAGTGGCGGCGATGAGCGCGATGAGGATGACGCGGGAGTTCATATGGCTTTCTTGTTTAATCGTTTAAGCAAAATTGAATTAAAAAAATAAGACTAGGTTTCTCCGCAGGATTTTCCGATGATGAATTCCGTTCCGAGCAACACCTTCTTTTTTGTTTTAGGGTGTTGCATGGTGTCGAGGAGCGTGTCGACGGCGATCCTGCCGATATCGGCCAGCGGCTGGCGGCCGCGGGTGATCGGGCAGTAGAAGAGTTCGAATGCTTCGGACTCGTCGAAGCTGACAATGCCCAGTCTTTCGGGCACAGGTATGTGAAGGGCATTGATATGGCGGAGGCCTTCTACGGCCAGGGTATCGGTGGCGAAGAAGATCGAGTCGCAGGCCGGGGATAGGGCGAGGAGGTCGTCCATAGCCTGTTTGACTTCGTCCGTTACCCTGTCGGTCACGCCATCGGCGGGCTGGCGGCCGGCGATCTCTTTGATCAGTGCGGGGTCCGGGGTCAGCCCGGCTTCGGCCAGGGCGGCGAGGTAGCCGTTCTTACGGTCTGCCAGGTTTAAGAGACCGGATTGATACGATACGAACGCAATCCTTCTGTGGCCGGTCTTTGCGAGATGGAGCGCGGACTGGTGGGCGGCTTTGGCGTTATCGATTGCGATGATGTTGGCTTCCACGTCAGGCAGGATGCGGTCGATGAGCACAAAGGGGATCTCATGTCTGTGCAGGTAGTCGATTTCTTTTTTGCAGTCCATCACCGGGACGATGATGAGTCCGTCCACCTGGCGATCGACCAGCAGATGGACCAGCCGGGCGAATTTGGCCGGGTCTTCGTTGGAACTGCCATAGATAACCGTGTAGTTGAGTTGCTGGCAGGCGGTCTCGATGGCTTTGGTGACTCCGCTGGTAAAGCGGTAATGAATATCGGCAACTATGACGCCGATGGTATGGGTCTTGCTGGTTTTCAGGCTGCGGGCAATCTGATTGGGGGTATAGTGGAGGTCGGTGGCTGCCTGTCTGATCCTGGCGGCGATTTCTTTACCGACCCGTTTTTCTTCTTCCTGGTTATTCAGCACGTAGGATACGAGGGCGGTGGAGACGCCGACTTTTTGTGCTATATCCTTCAATGCTGCTCTCTTTGGCATGCGGATCGTTTGAGAAACAAATATACTTGTTTAATCGATTAAGCAAAATTTATTTTGAATCGGGGCGGGTGTATCGGAATCGGACGCTCCATCAAGGCGATGTTTCTGGTTGCACCCAACTTTTGGCAATAAAGTTGTTGCTAGATTTATTTGGCAATAAAAGTATTGCTAGGTATTTTTGGCAATAAAATCATTGCCAAATGAAAGCAAATGAGGAATGGGTGCATCCCAACACAATTACAGGAGACGCTGCGACGAATGAAAGGTATTTGCGGCGTGACCGAATCAATGAGTATTTCTGGCGTGAAGTCATAAAGGGTAATCACATCCTTTTTGTTGCGCCTCGGCGGGTAGGTAAAACATCTATCATGAAAGACCTGGCCGGAAATTGTCCGGAAGGTTTTGTGTGTATCTACGAAAATATAGAAGGGGTCACTTCCCGGAATGAATTTTATCGCAGATTGTTCGAATTAATACTGCAATGTGTACACCGCAGTAAGATTAAGCAGGCAAAAGATTTTATTGAGAGGTGCTTTACGCAATATAGTATTACGGAGATCTCCAAATCCGGAATTAAACTTGGTGTTCAGCATATCGATTATGAAAAGGAGATCAGAGATCTGATTCCGGAGTTGACAAAGGCCACCGTCCATGTTGTTATTTTCCTTGATGAATTTTCCGAAGTGATTCATAAGTTTAAGAAGAGCGGGTTGCATGAGGATGCCATCGATATTCTGCACACCTTACGGGAAATAAGGAGCGACGACGATTTCAGGCACTTTACCGTTGTTTATGCAGGTTCCATAGGATTGGAATTCGTTATCAAACAGATCGACCGGCCTAAGTTGATCAATGACCTGCACCCTATTCAACTCGATGCTTTGACGGAGGATGAAGCGAATTTGTTGATCACACAATTGACTCAAAATGCCACTATTCGTCTGACTGAAAATATCCGGGTTTACCTAAAGAAAAAGATCAGTTATTTATTACCCTATTATCTTCAATTGATGATTGAAGGTGTGGATGAATTAGCATTTGGACGTAACACGCCGGATATTTCCGAGGAGATAATTGATGCAGCGTTTCAAAAAGTATTGAAAGATAAAAAGAACTTTGAGGATTGGTTGATACGATTGAAAGAATATCAATTGGTTCACTTCCCGTTTATAAATGACATATTGAAACATACGGCGTACCATGGCCAGATCACTGTTCAGGAAGTTTACGCGAAGGCAGAAAAATTCGAACGGACGGAAGATTATATGGATTTTATTGAACAATTACTGCACGATGGATATCTGACAGAACCGAAAAAGCATATCTACCAGTTCATCAGTCCTCTGCTACAACAATTTTGGCTACAAAAATATCCTGTCTACCATGAGCAATGAGTATTTTCCCGGCAGTTTTACTTTTTATCAAAATGCGAACGCCGATGCTGAATCTGTGAAGGAAGGTTTTCTTGTCCGACAATATGAATACAGTGTCATTATGGAAGATTTGTTGCAGCACCCGGGAAAAGAATCGGTGCAACATTATCTGTTACTGGGCAAAAGAGGAAGCGGAAAGTCTACTTTGCTGAGGAGAATACAGGTGGAGATCGATACGGATAAACAACTTGTTGCCAATTATATCGCCATCAACCTGGCTGAAGAGCAGGCCAATATTTATCGATTATTTGACTTGCTGGAAGAGATTGTTCGAGAATTGGAATATAGAGAAATGGAAATCGAGGAGGTGCAAGCTGACCAGGATGTACATCATTACACGCGGCAATTATTCTATGTTATTCATAGGGCCTTGGATAAGGCCGGCAAAAAATTAGTGTTGCTACTGGATAACGTAGATCGCATTTTCGAGAGTTTGGGCGATGATGTCTCATTGTTAAGGGAAAACCTTGAGAATTATAGTGATCTTAAAATCATTGGCGGTAGTACCCGAATGACGGAGCATTTTTGGGCATATAATAAGCCATTTTACGAATTTTTCAGGGTAATGGAACTGAAGCCCTTAACACGAGAGGAAGTAAAATCGCTGTTGCTGTATTGGGGTGATAAATTAGAAATTAACGACTTGAAGGAGTTTGTAGAAAACAAACCGGGTCAGTTGGAAACAATACGGATATTGACTGATGGTCTTCCGAGAACACTGCAGTTTTTTGTGAACATCCTGCTGACGCACAGCCAGGAGACGGGTTACGACTATCTGCGATTGCTGATGGATAAGGTCACACCCTTATATCAGGAACGGTTGAATTACTTACCGCCTTCTCAGCGGAAGATCGTTCTGCAACTGGCTTTCTTCTGGGAAGCGGTCGGGGCAAAAGAGCTGGCTCAGGTGACGCGCATGGAAACAAGGTTAATCTCTGCGCAGTTGAATCAATTAATAGAAAAGGGGGTAGTGACGAAGGTAGAAACGAAGACAAAAAATCATTTATACCGATTGTCGGAGCGATTCTTTAATCTTTGGTTGATCTTTACGCAGGGAAGTCAGACAGAGAAAAGAAAGGCGAGGTATTTGTCGATATTTCTGGAGAATTTTTATGACAAGCGAGAGATAATAGAAATGGCTGAGAAGCACCTTGATGCAGTACAAGAACAAAAGATCTCGGCCAACAAAGCCGTGTTACTAACGAAGGCTTATTCGAAAATGCCAGATTCCGCATTTAATCTCTCTCTCTTCTATTATACACATAATAAAAACAAATCGGAAGTTAGTTCAATATTGAAGTCATTGCCTTTTGAGAAACTGGACGAAGTTGTTTTGCCGCAATTGCAAGTCATAAAAGTGTGGATTGGAGATTTAAAGAATCTCGAACAAGGTGTGCGAAAATTAGTCGATGAAAATAAATATGATCTGACTTTTATGCTAACTGAATTGTTAGTTCATCACCAAGTTAATCTTGTTTATCGATTATTCACTTCAGGGGAAAACGCATCCCAACTTGTAGAGAAGTATCTACCGATTTATTATGCCACACAATTGCTGATGCCGGATGCGCAGCAGGCAGCTATAAAAATTCCGCCTGAATTAAAGGAGACGGTGAATGAACTGCTTAGCGACATTCATGAAAATCGGGATTTCTATTACAATCGAAAATAAAAAAAATTGTTAGCCCCTCTATTCCTTATTCGCTAATTGACCGCAGGCGGCGTCGATGTCTTTTCCGCGGGAACGGCGGAGGCGGGCGTTGACGCGGTTTTTTTCGAGATGTTCCATGAACTTTTGGATGGCGTCGTCGTCCGGTTTGGCGAAGAGCGCCTGATCGATGGGGTTATATTCAATAATATTAATCAGATCGGCGGGCACGCGGCGGTACAGCCTTATGAGTTCATCGGCGTCCTCGCGGCTGTCATTGAAATCCTTGAAGAGAATATATTCGAAAGTGATCTCGTTGCCGGTCTGCTGATAGAAATAATTCAGTGCGTCGATGAGGGCGGCGATGTTGTTGGTCTCGTTGATGGGCATGATCTCATTACGCTTGGTGTCATTGGCAGCGTGTAATGACAGGGCGAGTTTGAATTTTACCTTGTCATCGCCGAGCTGGCGGATCATCTTAGCGACGCCGGCCGTCGAAACGGTGACGCGGCGGGGGCTCATGGCGAGGCCGTCAACGGGGTTAGTGATACGCTCGATGGCCTTTAGCACATTCTTATAGTTCAGCAGGGGTTCGCCCATGCCCATGAAGACGATGTTGGATAATTTTTTCCCGTACACGCGTTCGGACTGCTGGTTGATCAGCACGACTTCATCGTAGATCTCGTCGTAGTCGAGGTTACGCTTACGCTCCATGTACCCTGTAGCGCAAAACTTACAGCTCAACGAGCAGCCGATCTGAGAAGAGACGCAGGCTGTCTTCCGTTCATCGGTAGGGATCAATACACCTTCGACCATATGGTGATCGACAGTACGGAAGCGGCTTTTGACCGTGCCATCGGCGCTGTATTGCGTTGCGTCGACGACGAGGGCTGGTAAGGAGAATTGTTCTGCGAGCTGATGTCGGAGTTCCTTACTGAGGTTGGTCATATCCTCAAAGGTGTGGGCATGTTTCTGCCACAGCCATTCATAGACCTGCTTTGCCCGGAACTTCTTTTCGCCGATGGTCTCGAAATAAGTTTCTAACTCACTCAGGCTCAAATGCCTGATATTCTTCTTGTCCGTAATAGGCTTCATTAGCGGGCAAAGGTACGATAATTTCGGGGAGGGGCGGTTCCGGGCATTAATTTTGCCCCATCTTTGCTGAACAAACAGTCTTCATGAAGAATATACTGCTGGTTGAAGATGACGCGCAGATCACGAATCTACTGAGCCTGCATTTACATGAACCTTTTTACAGGGTGACGGCCTGCGACAGGGGGGCGACGGCATTGGAGAAGATTGCCGGCGAGACTTTTCATCTTATTATTTTAGATATTATGCTGCCCGACCTCAGCGGCATCGAGATTTGCCGGCGGATCCGCGCTGTGGATGGGCGGACGCCGATCCTTATATTAAGCAGTTTATCGGAGGAGACAGATAAAGTACTGGCGCTGGAGTTGGGGGCCGATGATTACCTGACGAAGCCGTTCGGGATTTTCGAACTGATGGCGAGGGTGAAGGCTTTGTTGCGGAGGCAGGGGGATGCGGGGGGAGGGGAATCTTCCGTAGGTGGAGCGGGGTTGCCGGAGGCGGGAGCGACAGGGGTTTCTGCGGCGGGGCGATTGACGGCGCCTGCGGCGTCAAAGGTGCGGCCCGGCAGTCTCTATTTCAAGGATCTCGTTATCGACCGCGATAAACATAAGGTGATGGTAAGGGAGCAGCGGCTGGAACTGACGCCGAAAGAGTTCGACCTGCTGTGGCTACTAGCCAGCTATCCCGGCAAGACCTTCAGCCGGCATGAATTGCTGGAGCTGATCTGGGGCTTCGCCTTCCAGGAATATGAGCATACGGTGACCTCGCACATCAACCGGCTGCGCATCAAGCTGGAGAAGAACCTCAACAAACCGGAATATATACTCACCACGTGGGGGACGGGCTACCGTTTTGCGGAATGAGGGGGGGCGGAGGCGGAACGGGGGAGCGCGGCATGAGGGGGCAGCCTGTCGCGATTTTCCGGCGGATCTATATTGTGGTGTTCTTGCTGATCGCCCTGCTGGGGCTGTTGTTTACGGGCGTCACTTACCTGGCGACGACGGCCTTCTATGCGGCCAGCACGCAATTGCTGAACAAAGATGTCGCTACGCATATTGCGAAGTTTACTTCCCCTTATGGCCGACAGGGTTTTGACCGGCAAAAGGCGGACTCTGTCTTTTACCAGGCGATGGTCATCAGCCCCAGCGCGGAAGTCTATTTCCTGGACACGACGGGCAGGGTGATCTATTTTCACGGCGCTCCCACTGAAATTCAACGCTGGCAGGTGTCTACCGACGCTTTGCGACGGTACATCAAGTCCGGCGGCATACGCTATATTATTGGGCCAGACCCGCGGGACCCGGACCATCCGAAGATCTTTTCCGCTGCAGCGGTGGAAGGAGAGGGCGGGAAGTTGGGTTATATCTATGTGATCCTGGGCAACGAGCAATACCGGTCGGTGACACAGATGCTGATGAACAGCCGGGTGACGCCGATGGTGCTGGGGGCGGTGATGTTCATCCTCGCGTTCAGCCTGTTGGTCACGGTGTGGTATATCCACCGTTTTCGCCGTCGCTTCGATGACATGCTGGTGGTGCTGAATAAATTCCGGCAGGGGGACTTCACGGCGCGGTTTGCGTTGCGGGACAAAGACGAGTTGGAGCTGGTGACAGGATCTTTTAATAAAATGGCGGATCTGCTACTGGACAATATCCATCGCGTTACGGCCAGCGAAAAAGAGCGGCGGGATTTTATGGTGAATATCTCCCACGATCTGCGGACGCCACTGGCCATAGCCCGTGGCTACACGGAGACGCTGGTGCTGAAGAAGGGCCAACTGCGGCCTGAAGAGGAGGCGGCCTATATCGAGCTGGTGGTAAGCAAGATCCGACAGGTGGAGAAGATGGTGGGCCAGCTGTTCGAGTTGTCGAAGATGGAGTCGGCCAATTTCGAGACGAGACGGGAGCCATTCGTCTTCTCGGAAGTCCTGCAGGAGGTGGTGCATGCGGTGGGGGCGGGGATCGACTGCCGCAACTGTACCGATGGGTCGTACGTCTACGCGGATATTTCGATGATGGAAAGGGTGATACAGAACCTGGTGGTGAATGCGATGGCCTATACGCGTCCTGGGGGGCAGATCAGCGTTAGTCTGGAAAGAGAGGGAGCGGAGCTGGTCTTCCGGATAGAAAATGAAGGCGAGCCGTTGTCTGCCGAATTGCTGGCGTGGATCAACGAGCCGGAGGGGGTGCGGCCGGCCAGGCCGGCGATAGGGCTGGCGATTGTGAAGAAAGTGTTGTTGCTGCATGGGTGGAGGATGGAGGCCGGGGTGCGGGCGGAGGTCTTCGGGGGCGTGCGGGAAGGCGGGGTGAATTACTTTAGTTTTAGAATGCCGGTTTATGAGCTGTGATTGGCGATGGATACGGATGTGGTGATTGGCGATGGATACGGATGTGGTGATTGGCGATGGATACGGATGTGGTGATTGGCGGTGATATGGATGTGGTGATTGGCGGTGATGCGGCCGCGGTGATCATTTCGATATACTCTTGTGATGTTTCTGTGAGGACTTCCTTGCGTGTCTTGACTTTCTTTGTGTGGACAATTATACTGTTTTCACCAAAAAAGTCAACATGAAACTTTGTTTACTAGCTGCAGTGACCGGCACTGCTATGCTTATGGGCCTTGCATCCTGTAAGAAAAATCCCGGCGGTCCGGAGGGGACGGATGGCGGGAAGATCGTTTATACCATCAGCAATGATTATCACGACAATGCGAATGCGGTGCTGGCCTACCGGCAGCAGGCGGATGGAACCCTGGCGGCGTTGCCCGGCAGCCCCTTTCTGACCGGCGGGACAGGGGTGGCGAATCCCAATGAGATCCTGGGGCCGGACGACTCCGATAACCCGATCGCGATCAGTGCTGACGGACAGTTCCTTCTGGCCGTCAATGGGGGCAGCAATACGATTGCGGTGTTCAGCATCAATCCTAACGGGTCGCTGACACCGGTAGCGGGCAGTCCCTTTCCTTCCGGGGGGCAGACGCCGTGCAGTGTGGCGATCAACGGGCATTTTGTGTATGTGGCCAATAAGTCGCTCGATCCGTTGCACACCATCACCACAGCGCCTAACTATACGACCTTCACTGTAGATGGCGGCGGTAGGCTGACCCAGGTGCCTTTCGGTCAGGTGCAGGTGGCAGCAGGCGGTTCGCCTTCGCAAGTGCTGGTGTCGAACGACCGGCGTTATCTTTTTGCCACGGATTTCCTGGCCTTTATGCTGCCGACAGAGATGGAAAACCCGATCGGTACGCTGCTGTCCTTCAGCCTGCAGGGAACGGGTGGGCTGAAACTGGCTGCGGGCGCACCTTATTCCGTGCCGGCCGGCGATGGTGGCGCGCTGGGGCTTGCACAGAATCCCAGGAGCCAGACCTTGTATGTCGGATTCCCGGTGGCTGCGGCTTTTGGAGTCTATTCCATCGATGAGGCGACAGGTGTGCTGACCTTCGAGACGAAGGTTGCGGGTGGCCCGGCTACCTGCTGGCTGCGCACCAACGTACAAGGCACACGGTTGTATACGCTGAACTCGGGAGAGAATTCCGTCGGCGTGTACAATGTCGAGAACCCGGATGCGCCGGTATTTATGGCCAAGCTATATTTGAAGGATTCCGGTCCTTCTGTGGGCAGTGGTACGGCGACGTCGAGCGAGGATTTTTCGTTAGGCCTGGCGCCCGATGGACAGACATTGTATGTGGTCAGCCAGAGCGTTAATCCGGTCTTCACGGTCGGGGATTTCAATTATTTGCATGTGCTGAAGGTAGGGACGGATGGGACCTTGAGCGAGCCGACTGATCCGACGTTGTTGCCGGTGGGGGCGGATGTGAGGCCGCAGGGGGTGGCGACGAGGTAGGGCCCGGGGGGACGCGCCGTGATGATGGGCGGAGGCGCGAGCGGCGAGATTTTATTCCAACCGCCCGTATTTGCCAGATTGAAACTCGCGGATAGACTCGACGATCTCTTCCTGGGTGTTCATGACGAAGGGTCCATAGCTGGCAATCGGCTCGTTGATCGGTTCGCCGCTGAGGAGCAACAGGACCGTGTCTTCTTCGGCCGTGATCGAGATGTCTTCGCCTTCGCCTTCGAACAGCACGAAGCTATGTTCGGCCGCATGCTGGCCGTTGATCGTGGCGCTGCCGTTGATGACAAGGATGGCTGTGTTATGAGTGGCAGGCAGGGTGGTGGCCGTGCTGGCACCTTTTTTCAGTTTCAAGTCCACTACGACGACGGGTGAGAAGGTCTTTGCCGGTCCTGCCACACCGTTAAATTCGCCGGCGATCACATTGATCCTGCCCTGGTTGCCGGGCAATTCCACGATACCCATCTGGTGGGTGGTGAGGGCCTGGTAATGGGGCGACGTCAGTTTGTTCTTTTTGGGCAGGTTCACCCACAACTGTACCATTTCGAAGGGGCCGCCTTTGCTGGCGTATTCCTTATCGTGGTATTCTTTGTGCAAGATACCCGCTCCGGCTGTCATCCATTGTACATCGCCGGGATGGATAGTGCCGCTGTTGCCGGCGCTGTCATGGTGGGCCACGCTGCCTTTATAGGAGATCGTGACCGTCTCGAAACCGCGGTGCGGATGGACGCCGACCCCGCGTAATTTTTCGGATGGCGGGAAATCCACTTCTGCGTTGAAATCCAGTAACAGGAATGGGCTGATCCGTTGTTGCGATATGCCGGCGCCCGGGATATAATTGAATACCCGGAAACCATCGCCCACCATGCCGGGTGCGGCAGGTTGGGGAATGATGCGTTCAATTTTCTTGTTCATGATCTTTGCCTTTTGCTTTTGTCCCGGTAAATCCCGGGAACAGCACAAAGGTACGAGGGCGCGATGGTTTATTTTGTCGCCATGACGACCCTGAATTTATTGTGGTAGACGATATGGCCGTCGGGGCGGGTGTAGGTCCCGAAGGTGGCCGTGACGGTTTCGGAGACTTTGTCGTAGCCGTTGAGATCGACGGCTTTGACGGCGGGACCGGTGGCGAGCAGGCCGCGCAATGCGGTATGGGCATTGGGATAATCCCAGACGCTGGGGATGTCGGTGTTCTGGCGGATGGTGAAGCCGCCTGCTTCGAGGGTCTTTTCCAGCAGCTGGTTTTCGGAGAGGGCAAAGGGGCCGGGAGCGCCGGGTGGTGGCGGGGGTAGCAGGCTGCCGACGGCGGCGAGGAAAGAGGCCGCCTCGCAGTCTTCTTTATTGCCCCAGATCATGACGACGAGACGGCCGCCGGGTTTCAGTACGCGATACGCTTCGGCGAAAGCATTGGCGATATTGGCGGCATATTGGAAGGAATTGAAGCCGGTGACGACTTCATATGCCTCATCGGGAAGGGGTAGCTGCTCCATTTCGCCTACCAGGAAAGGGTAGGCGGGGAGTCGTTGGCGTGCTGCCTCCACCAGTTCGACCGTGGCGTCGAGGCCGGTGACAAAACGGACCTTGGGGGCGGCCAGGCTGCAAAAGAGGCCGGAACCGCAGCCGATATCGAGCAGGGATTCCTGCCCGGTGAGACTCAGGGTATTGAGGGCGTGGTCGTAGCCGGCCTTGCCTGTTGCCTCCTGGATGGTGGACCATTCCAGCGGATAGCGTCCCCATAATTGAGCCTGTGAAGCCTGGGATCCCATGATGGCAGCGTTTTTGGTGATGTACACAAGGTACATAAAACTTTTGCACACTGTTGCATGCGTTTTGTTACTTTGCCACGCCGTCAGGCATGGGCCGGATCGGTAGTCCGGAACAAAACGTTCGGTGAGTGGCGGAGCCCTCACCCCGGGGCTGTGCAACCAGCCTTATTATGTTTAGGGCCTTCGCTATGCGGAGGCTCTTTTTTTTTCGATGGGTGCCGATGCAGCTATTCCACCAGGACCGTGATGCCGTACTTTGCGGCTTTGTAGCTGATCTTTTCCTTGAGCCCGTGATAGGACCAGTTCCTCAGCAGGAATTCGTCCTCGGACAGGTGCGCCGTTACCCGGATGTCGGGAGACAGTTGAACCGATTGCTCTTCGACGGGGAAGGCGGCCAGGATAAAGCTGTAGTCCCCGGCACCAGTAATGGCCAGATGGATAACGTCCGAGCCTGCGATGGGAATGGGGAGGCCTGCCTTATAGGTCCGCAGCGACCGGGTACCTTCCCGGTATTCCAGTTTTTCCTTATCGAAGACCGAGACGATGCGTTTGTTCAAAGAGCTGATGATGGCCATTGGGATCTGTCCCTTGAATTTTTCGGACAGGAGCCGGTAGGTCGTTAGCGGATGGTTCAGCGGTGCTCATCAGTTACTTTTTCTTATGAAAGTTGCGGTAGGCCCAGCCGAAGACCAGCGGGAACACCCACAACGAGAAGATCATGGCGCTGAGGATACCACCGATGACTACGCGGGCAAGGGGCCGGGAACTTTCCGAGCCGATGCCATGGGACAGGGCCGCCGGTGTCAGACCAATGGCCGCCATGAGTGCCGTCATCATCACGGGACGTATCCTCGCACGGACACCCATACGGATGGAGTCGTACAGAGACAGTTGCGCATCCTTCGGGATGGTATTGCCTTGGGATTGCTCCTCCGCCCTTTCCATGTCGAAATAGAACGAATGACTGCCTCCCACATGCGCCAGGTTTTCCTTGAACATCGTGATCAATATGATACCGTCCTGGATACAGATACCGAACAGGGCGATGAAGCCGATCCCCGCTGAAATGCTGAAATTAGTACCCGTGATGTACAGGGCCGCGATGCCGCCCACGATGGCGAAGGGCACATTGATGAAGACCAGCAAGGCGTCTTTGAAATTACCGAACATGCTCAACAACAGGATGAAGATCAGGATCAGGCTGATCGGCACTACCTGGGCCAGCCGCTTCTGTGCGCGTTGCTGGTTTTCGAAATCTCCCTGGAAGACCATGCTGTAGCCTCTTTTCAGATGCACCAGCGCATCACATTTTTGCTGCGCCTCGGCGATGGTGCTGCCCATGTCCCGGCCGCGGATGGAAAACTTCAGGGCTGCGTAACGGCGATTGTCATCCCGGTAGATCAGGGAGGCCCCGGTGCGTTCCGTGATGTCAGCAATTTCCTTGATCGGCACTTTACTGCCGCTCATCGTCGGCACCAGCAATTCACCGATCTGTTCGGGCGTCTTGCGGTATTCTTCCGGCATGCGCACGCGGATGTCGAAAGTTTTGATGCCTTCGTAGAGAGTGCTTGCCGGTACGCCGCCCGGTCCGAGACCGCCGATGGCCATGCTGATGACGGCATTCGCCTGGGCGCTGGCCACGCCGTACAGCGCCATTTTGCCCTGGTCCAGGTTGATATCCAGTTCAGGCTGGCCGATGTTGTGCATGATACCAAGGTCTTCGATACCCTTGACCCCCTGCAGCACGTTGAAATACTGCTGCAATTCGCCTTCCATATAGGGCAGGGAGTCGCCAAATATCTTCAGGACGAGACTACCTTTCACGCCGGACACGGCCTCTTCCACGTTGTCGCTGATCGGCTGGGAGAAGTTCAGGTTGACGCCGGGGATGCCCCCCAGGGCCTTGTTCATCTGATCGATCAGCTCAAGCTTGGTCATCTTCGGCTGCCATTGGTCTTCAGGGAACATCAGCACGTCGAATTCGTTGTTGTAATACCCCGTGACATCGGTACCGTCATCCGGCCGGCCTGTCTGGGATACGACATATTGCACCTGGGGGAAGCCCATGAGGATGTCCCGTGCCTGTTTGGATATCTCGACCGATTTTTCCAGGCCGGTGCTGTAGTCGCTCTGGATACGAAGCCAGATACTGCCTTCGTCCAGCTGTGGAAGGAATTCGGAGCCGAGGTATTTAAAGGAGTAGATACCGACGAACATGACAATGATTGCGCAGGTGACCACGATTTCCTTGTGTTTCCAGGCAACGATGAAGCCTCGCTGCATGAAATTCATCAGCGGCTCGACGATCGGGTTGTGTTTTTCCCGGACGTTCTTCCGCATCAGCAGGCTGATCAGTACCGGCACCAACGTGAGCGTGGTGATCAGGGAGCCGAGCAGGGCGAAGCTGAGCGTATAGGCCAGCGGAGAGAACATCTTTCCCTCCACCTTCTGGAAGGCGAAGATTGGCAGCAGGGCGGTGATGATGATGATATTGAGGTAGAAGGGCCGCTTGCCGATCTCGGCAGCGCTCTTCTTGATGATGCCGAGCTTGGTCATTTTATTGAACCGTTCCATGCCGACTTCCTGGGCTTTGTGGTTAAGGATAACGAAGATGCCCTCCACCATCACTATCGTACCGTCGAGGATTATCCCGAAGTCCACTGCTCCCAGGGACAGAAGGTTGGCCGACATATGCATCAGGTGCAGGCAGATGAAGGCGAACAAGAGCGAGATGGGGATGATGACCGCTACGACGACGGTGGCCCGCCAGTCGAAAAGGAAGAGGGATATCAGTACTATTACCAGCAGGACACCTTCGATCAGGTTGTGTAGGACAGTATGGGTCGCATAGTCGATCAGGTCGGTTCGGTCATAGTAGGGAACGATCTTGGTATCGGCGGGAAGCACGTACTGATTAAGATACCGGATCTTGTCTTCGACGTGCCTCACGACATCGGTAGGGTTTTCTCCCTTTCGCATGACGATGATCGCCTCGACGACGTCATCCTGTTTTTCGACTTTCCGGGGTCCGTTCTTTGGATTAGTGCCGTCGGCGCGGGTGACCCAGCCGAGACGGGGGACATTGGAGATCTCGACCGTGGCGACGTCTTTGACCAGGAGCGGTACGCCGTTGTTATTCTGCACGATGATATTCTTGATCTCTTCTACGTCATTGATCAGGCCAATGCCTCTGACGACGAAGTCCTGGTCGTTCTGGAAGATCATATCGCCGCCCACGTTAATATTGGTATTCTGGACGGCATTGAAGACATCCAGCGCGGTCAGGCCGAGATTGGTCAGCTTACCCGGATCGACTTTGATCTCGTAGGTTTTGGTCTTACCGCCGAAGCTGTTGATATCGCCGACACCCTCGACGCTGCGTAGCTGGCGGTCGATGACCCAGTCCTGCATCGTCTTCAGTTCGCGCGCATCCCGGAAGCTACTCTTAATCGTATATCGGTAGATCTCACCGGTGGGTCCTGTCGGGGGCTGTACGGAGGGCTGGATGTTCGGAGGAATGGTGGCATTGGGCAGCAGGTTCATGACCTGTTGCCTGGCCGCGGGGTCTTTCACATCGTCTTCGAAGATGATTTTGACGTACGACAGGCCGAAGATGCTGGTAGACCGGAGACTGATCTTGTCCTGCACCGGGTTCATGGCGATCTCGATAGGAATGGTCACGAATTTCTCCACCTCTTCGGCGCTGCGGCCCGGCCACTGGGTGATGATATCTATTTCTGTATTGGTGACATCCGGAAAGGCCTCAATGGGCATGTCCAGGAAGGTGATGACACCGCTGACGATCAGCAGGGAGATCACGAAGAGGATGAAATACTTATTTTTAAGCGAGAAACCGATGATCCCTCTAAGAAACTTCGTCATTTGATAAATTTTTGGGTTGAGCCAAATGGCGCGATCAGGACTTAATTATTCAGCTGGTCATAGATTTGCAAAGCGTCCTTGGTGATGACCTTTTCTCCCGCCGAAACGCCGTCTTTGATATATATTTTGCCTTCGACTGCGTTAGCCAGGGTATTCAAGGGGTCGACGGGGGTAATGCTCGCTTTACCTTCGCCATGGTAGACCAGCACATAATACTTGCTGTTGTCGAAGACCAATGCTGCCTTCGGAACATAGATCGCCTGTTGGTGTTGCGTGTTGGATACGGTAACCGTCGCAAACATCAGGGGCCGGAGGGCGTAATCGGGGTTATCGATGACTACGCGTACTTTGGTGACGCGGCTATTAGGGTCGAGCACGTGCATGATCTTATCTACCCGTCCCGGGAAGACCCTGCCGGCGTAAGACAGCGTCGTGACGTTAACATGGTCGCCCATATGAATCTTATCGATATTGGATTCGTATACGTTAGCCCAGACCCAGACATTCTTCAGATCCGAGATCACGAACATGGGATTGCCATTATCCGTCCGGATCGCCTGGGCGTCGGTGACTGCCTTCTGGACGACGAAGCCGCTGATGGGCGCCTTGATGACAAATTCGCCCTGGGTATTATTGCCATTGATCCTCAGGATGCGTTGGACCATTTCCAGCTGTGCCACTGCCTGATCGTTTGCCGTTTGGGCGTTGGTGAGGTCGAGGATCGACGCGAGGCCGCTCTTGTAGAGGTCCTGGGTGGCATCCAGTTGTTTTTTAGCGGCGGTCAGGGCGGTTTGGGCCTGGATGAGGTTATTGCTGTAGCCTGCCATTTCACTACTCCGGATAGTGGCCAGGGTTTGACCGGCATTGACATAATCGCCCAGCTGGACGCTGACGTCGTGTACGTTGCCGCTGACGATCGGGAAAATGTTGACCTCCTTGTCCTGGTTGAAATCGACCGCTCCGGTGAGGCTGATAGAATTGATCAGCTCGCCTTTTTGGACGGAATCGATCGTCAGCGTGTGCAGCAGCGAGTCCGGGATGATATAGGGGGTTTTATCTCCCATGACATTCTCATTGTTGTCGCGACAGGCGGACAATAGCAGGGTGCCGGCCACGAAGGTCGTGGTGAAGAGGGTTATCCCGGGGTATGATGTAATTCGCATGGTGTATCTTTAAAAGATGGTGAATTTGTTTTTATTGAGGGGCTTAGTTGAATAGATTGGTTCCGGTATAGAAGTTCAGGTCTTCGAAAGCCTGGATGCGGTTATACTTGATGCTGTTGACCTGCAGGACGTTCTGCTTGTAGGAATCGTAGAAGTCCAGGAAGTCCAGCAGTCCGAGGTTCCTCTTCTGATAGTTGGCCAGCACTTCATTGGCCAGGCGCTGGAATTCCCCGGAGAATTTGGCGTCAATCGACACGTACAGTTTGTGTTGGGCGTAGGCCTTTTGGAGGGACCGGGATACGTTCTCGTCCACAGTGGCCTGGGTGCTCTTCTGCAGGGCCAGGGTGTTATCGATGAGGATCTTGGCATTCTTGATATTACCCTGGTTGCGGTTGAAAACGGGCAGATCGATAGAGGCGCCGATACCATAATAGCCATAGTCGAAGCCGCCGGCCTCATCATAGTTGAGGGAGATGGTCAGATCCGGGACGGCCAGCGCCTTCTGATAGTTGTAGTTCAGCACGTTGATCTGGGTGTTGGTTTTAGCGATGTTCAGATCGGTGCGGTTATGATAGGCTGAGTCGAGCAGCGTCGTCAATGTATACTTATTGGGGTCGAGACTGTCAACGGCGGCAGAGTCGGGGGTCGGGTCGATGTAGACCGTGGGTTTGACCTGGAGCACGAGGCGGAGTTCGCTCTCCGTATCATTGATCTGGTTGATCAGGTCGTTGTATTCGCTGACGAAGCTATACAGCTGGGCCTTGATGCGGATGAGGTCTTTTTCGGAAATGTATCCTTTGCTCTGGGCTACGGCGTAGGCGTTGACGATCTTGGTCAGCGCGTTGATCTCGTCGGTATAGGCTTTGGCGGACTCCTGCAGGTAATAGATGTTGAAGTAATCGGTCCTTAAAGTATACTTCAGGGTGCGCAGCAGGTCGAAGAACTGGTAGCGGGTCAGGGTGACCTGGGCCTGTGCCAGTTTGATCTGCTTATTGCGTTTGCCGGCCAGCAGGATCTCCTGGTCCAGCTCCATGGTGGTTTCATCATTGATGCCCAGGGGGAAGAACTGGTGGAGCTGTGTGGAGTACAGGGTATGGCCTATACCGAAGTTCGGGTTGGGCCAGAGTTTGGCCTGGAGCACGAGGGCTTCGTTGGCGTCTATGTTATACCGTTGCGCGAGGAGCTGCAGGTTGCTGTCGAGGAACATCTTTTCCGCGTGGAAGAGATCGACCTTCAGCGTGTCCTGGATAGGGTTTTGTGCTCTGCCGATGGTAGTGGCCAATAATAGCGTGAACGAAACGAAAATTCCGATTCTAAATGGACTTAGCATGCGCTTTTCTTTTAAGATTTTATCATACGGCGAACAAGCGTGATAAGTCAGTCTTGAGTATAGGAACGCAAAGGTATAAGCCGGCGGTTAGGTCGGAATTAGGGGAGCATTAGAGCAGGATTAAAGCGGGGTTAGAAATTTCTAATGTTGATCGTTTCATATTGATTATTAGTGTTTTAGTGTGCTATAGACTTAACGTGCCGTTAACCGCAGGGGAAGGCGGAAAGGGGGCGGGAATGAGGTCAGGGAGGCGCAGGGGCGTGCGCGGGGGCGTGGGGTCAGGTTGAAAAAAAGAGTTGGAATTCCGTGCCTATATCCAGTTGGGACTGGACGGTGACGCGGATGTTGTGCAGGCGAAAGATCTTATCGGCGAGGGAGAGACCTACTCCGTAGCCAGCGTAGCCGAAGGTATTGCCGCCCCGGAAGAAGGGCTGGAATATTTTCTGGAGGTCTTCTTTACCGATGCCGATGCCTTTATCGCGGATGCTGATGACCGGGGTATGGTTGTGCATGTATAGGCGGCAGGAGACTTCGTGGTTGTCGGAGAATTTGATGGCGTTCTTCAGGATATTGCTGATGGCGATGAAGAGCAGGTAATTATTGCCCTGGATGGTGTATTTGCGGGAGTCATCGGGCAGGTGATATTGGAGGTCGATCTTGCTGTCTGGCATGCGTCCATTCCATTCGTCTTTGATCTGCCAGATCAGCTCGTCGAGGCGGAGGTCGCGGAATTCGGTGATGTCGACATTCGTCTGGGCGAGTTCGAAAAGGTTATTGATGAGGTCATTGAGCTTTTCTGATTCGGCCAGCACTCCTTCGAGGGCCTTTTTGTATTCGCCCTTTTCTCTTTCCTGGGAGAGGGTGACTTCTACGTCCCCGATGATCGAGGTGATGGGGGTCCTGAGTTCATGGGAGGCGTGGGCGACGAAGGAGCTTTGGGCTTCGAAAGACTGTTCAAGATGTTCGAGCAGGTTGTTGAACGTGATGGCGAGTTCGTTGATCTCGTCTTTGCCTTCTTTGGTCTGCAGGCGTTTGTTGAGGCTGGACGAGCGGATGATCTTGACGTCGTTGATGACCTTGATCATGGGGGACAGGGCGATGCGCGCGAACAGGCGGCCGGCGAAGAACAGGACGAAGACGGAAATAAGGAAACCGATGAGCATGATCAGGAAGAGCTGGCGTTGCTGGTTGAAGCCGTAGGTATCGACGGCGGATGCCAGGGTGACGAAGTTGCCGGAATTGTCAATGTAATAGATGCCGACGGTCTGGCGGTTGCCTTCCTCGTATTCGATGGATTTTTCCGTGCGCACCTGGTCGATGATCGATTTATTCCACTGGTAAGAGCTGTCCTTGATGAAGACGGACTCATCGTTATCATTGTAGATGCGGACGATCTCCTGAGGAAGAGTTTGGGGGAATTTCTTCTGGACGTCGCGGAATTTTTCTTCGGAAAGGTTGTCCTGGGCCAGGAATAGCTGAGCATTAGTGAAGGCACGTTCCTGCAGGTGGCCGTAGAAGTCTTTTTTGCGATTCGCCCAGGTCAGCAGGTAGATGGCTGCCAGGACGAGGAACAGCAGGACGGCGGAGACGATCGTGAATTGTAGAGAGAGCCGGTCCCTGATTTTCATGATGTTCGATTTTGACCCCGGGTTCCGGGGATGATTTCCGGACGACCGGATCTATTCTTCCTTTAGCACGTAGCCCATACCGATGACCGTGTGGATGAGGGTCCGGTTGAAGCCTTTATCGATCTTCGACCGGAGGTAATTGATATAGACATCGATCAGGTTGGTGCCCCGGTCATAGTTGATACCCCAGACCGTCTCGGCGATATGTGTCCGGGACAGCACCCTGTTCTTATTGACGATCAGCAGTTCCAGCAGGGAAAATTCTTTAGCGGTGAGGACAATCTCTTTGCCGGCTCGACGGACGGTCTTTTTATAGCCGTCCACTTCCAGGTCGGCGATCCGGTATTGAATACCGGGGGAGGTGAGGAGGCGTCGTCTGCCGAGGGCTTTTACCCTGGCCAGCAGTTCGTCGAAGTGGAAGGGTTTGACGAGGTAGTCATCTGCACCGGATTCCAACCCCGCGACTTTGTCTTTGGTGGAGCCGAGTGCGGTCAGCAGGAGGATAGGAAGATCGGGTTTGAATCTTCGGATCCGCCGGCATAGTTCCAGTCCGCTGATGCCGGGAAGGATGACGTCGAGGATGACCAGATCGTATTCGTTTTCGAGGGCCAGCTTTTCACCGAACAGCCCATCATAAGCCAATTCAACGGGATGCAGTTGTTCCTGGAGCCCTTTCCTAATGAATTCAGCAACTTTTGGTTCATCTTCCACCAATAATATATTCATGGTGAGGGCTTTTGGTGCTTTGGGTGCAAAGGTAGAGCGGGCCGGTGGTAGTTGATGTTTCCAAGATGTTAAGGGTGTCCATCGAAATTCGCGTAATTTGCGGGCGCAAAATTACCTTGCTCAATATGAAAGCAGTATATATCATCGATTCCGTCCGCACGCCTGTCGGAAAGTTCGGTGGGGCGCTGGCCTCCATCCGTCCCGACGATCTGCTGGCCCATGTCATCAAAGCACTTTTAACGCGTCATCCCGGTATCGATCCGGCCGCGATCGAAGATGTGATCGCGGGGGATGCCAACCAGGCGGGGGAGGACAACCGGAATGTTGCCCGGATGGCGGCGCTGCTGGCGGGGCTGCCCGTTTCGGTGCCGGGGACGACCGTCAACCGGCTGTGTGCCTCCGGTCTGCAGGCGGTGATGGATGGGGCACGGGGGATCGCCTGCGGGGACGGGGAGCTGTATATCGCTGCCGGTGTGGAGAGTATGACCAGGGCGCCTTTTGTGATGGCCAAGGCTTCACATGCCTATAGCCGGCAGGCGGAGGTTGTGGACTCTACGATCGGGTGGCGATTCGTGAATAAAAAACTGGCGGAGGTCTATCATCCTTATTCGATGGGCGAGACGGCGGAGAATGTAGCGCAGCGGTGGAAGGTTTCGCGTGAGGCGCAGGATGTGTTTGGGCTTGCCTCACAGCAAAAATATTTTGCGGCCCTGGAGGCGGGTAAGTGGACGGCGGAGATCGCGCCGGTTGAAATATTGGGTGGAAAGCAGGAGAAGATCTATTTTTCTGTCGACGAGCAGCCGCGGGTGTCATCGATGGAGAAGCTGGCGGCCCTGCGGTCGGCTTTTGTCAAAGATGGGACGGTGACGGCGGGGAATGCGGCCGGCATCAATGATGGCGCCGCGGCCATGCTATTGGCCGGCGAGGAGGCGGTGAAGCGTTTCGGGTTGACGCCCAGGGCCCGGGTGGTCAGCATGGCGGTGGCGGGGGTCGATCCGGCTATCATGGGGGTAGGTCCTATTCCGGCTACGCAGAAGGCGTTGCAGCGGGCAGGTCTCACGGCGGGGGATCTCGGGTTAGCGGAACTGAACGAAGCTTTTGCCGTGCAGGCGCTGGTGTGCATGCAGGAGCTGGGGCTAGATCCTGCAAAGGTGAATGTCAATGGCGGGTCGATTGCCATCGGTCATCCGTTGGGATGCAGCGGGGTGCGGATATCGACGACGTTGCTGCATGAGATGGGGCGACGGCCCGGGGTGCGCTATGGGTTGGCGACGATGTGTGTGGGAGTGGGGCAGGGGGCTGCGGTTATTTATGAAAAAGTGTAAATTAGGGGAATGGAATTCCGTACGAAAATGGTTGTGTCCCGCCGGAATGCGCGGGCGTATGTGGCCTATGCCGGGCTGTTCATCGCGGTCTCTTCGCTGGCGGTAGCGTTTATTCCGGCGGTAAGTTATTATTATCCCTATGTTTTTGGGGTGGGCATTGGCATCGTGATCCTCGGGGCGATCATTGCCCGGGGGGATGTCCGAAGCTACGGCCTGTCCGAAGATGAGCTGGTGGTGAATGCTGCGGGCATTACCGTCGGCGCTGTCCATTATCCGATGCGGACGGTCAGCCGGATCGACTTCAATGTAGAGGCTTTCAACGGCATGTATGTCAATGACGGGGCGATGGTGTCCGGCAGTAATTCTGACGGGATGACCAATCAGCTGAGCTTCGAATCGGGCGGGACAAAGATCAATTGCGGGTTTTACCTGTCGGGTAAGGGGCAGGTGCAGGAGCTGGCTTTGTTGTTCAATGAATTTTATGAGCGGCGGATCCCTTTTGTCGAGCGCAGCCGGTCGACGCGGACATATATGTTCAAGGTCTTGAATGAAAAGGAGCTGGTGGAGTTCAAGCGGAGGTATGGGTATGCGTAGGCGGAGCGGCCGACCCAGGGGCGCCGATCGGGCGGCAGTTTGGCTGACTGCGAAATTGGGGTTACTTTAGGGCAACTCCTTATATATGGAATTTCAAACGAAACTCGTCAACCCCAGGAAAAATACCGGTGCTCATCTAATGGAGGCTGGCGGCGTACTGACCTTTTGCACCATTATTTCGTTGCGGATGCTAAACAGGCATAATGCCGACGTCCGTGTTATCCTTGCACTGCTGGGATTGGGCGGGGGTATCGCTTTGCTGCTTATCGGCCGTAGAATGACGCGTGGAGACATGCTGCATCATGATGTCTCAGATACGGATCTGGTGGTGAGCAGCGAAAGGATTGTGGTTGGTGATCAAGTCTATACGATCAGCGAGATGCAGGACCTCGATTTTTGGGTGGAGGGATACTATGGCATGACAGGTCCGAGTTTCCGGCCCACGCGGAGAAACAGGCTGGATGGGATGGAAAACAAGCTACACTTCAAGGTAAACGGGCAGCGGCATTTATACCAGTTTTTTCTGGAGGATCTTCTTTCGATGCAGCAATTGGGTCAGGTATTCAGGCAGCTATACACCAATCAAAAAGATTTTACAGAACGCAACCGCGGTGGGCAGACTTTTTTGTTTCAGCAGATACGGTCAAAGCGGGAGTTGGACGAAATGAAGAGGAGAGAGGGTTACGCCTAGACAGACAATTCCTTATACATGACACGATTCCTTTTTTCTTTGTCCTTTCTTCTGGCCTTTGCCCTCACCCTCTCTTCCCAGGATTGTCACTGCTCCGATGAATTTCAGTTCCTCATCCGGTATATGGAGAAAAATTATGCCGGGTTCAGGGATAAGGGGACCGGTGAAAAAAGGTTCTCTTACGATTCCGTCACCGCGGATATTGTCACACGGGCTGCGCTGGTGAGGAAACCGGGCTTTTGTGTAGCGTTGATGAAGGAATGGCTTGGCTTTTTCCGGGACGGGCACAACTATATTACGGCGGCTTCAGCAAATGCCAACCAGCCGGCTTCAGGGAATACCACGGGGGCAGATCCCGTGGAGGTCATCCGACTGACGCCTCAGGCATTGTCGTTGCTCAGGGCGCGGCGGAAAGGGGTAGAGGGGATTTACCATACTTCAGACTCTACCTATACGATAGCCATCATCCAAAACAAAACTGCTGACCGGGATTATGCGGGGGTAATCGTCACGTCGAAGGCCCCGACCTGGAAGAGGGGGCAGGTCAAGCTGGAATTACGGCGGATGGATGCGCAACACTTTATGGCCTGCGGTTATCTGAGAGATCATAGTATAGATCCTGAGATCTTTCATTTCGACGGCGGGTCTTTTGGCGACGGGGTCTGGATCAGGGATGGAACTCCGGCCGCCAGGGTGATAAGAAATCAGTCAGCGGCTATTCAGCAGCAGTGGCAGACCGTACAGGCGAGACGGATTTCGGACAAGACCTATTATATCGGCATCGGCAGTTTCGATGAGAGCAACAGGTGGCCGGTGGACTCTCTTTTCCATGCCGATTCCGCCATTCTCGCGTCCGTTCCCAACCTTATCCTCGACCTGCGGGGCAATGGCGGGGGGTCCGATTTTGTGTATAGCCCATTGCGGGCATGGTTGTATGCCGGCCCTGTTACTGTTGCCGGCGTAGATGTGCTTGCGACAGATGACAATGTCAGGGGCTGGGCGACGCTGTTGGACGCGAAGGATATACCTGAGGAAAATAAAGCCACGATACAGAGAATTATTGCGCAGATGCAGGGGCGGCCCGGTCAAATGGTAGCGATCGATCACGGGGATACGATCACGCTATCCGAGGTCAGGCGATTTCCGCAAAAGATAGTCGTGCTGATCGACGAAGACTGTGCGAGTTCAACAGAGCAATTCCTGCTGGAGGCGATACAAAGCCGGAAGGTGACCCTGATGGGCCAGCATACGGCGGGGATCCTCGATTATGCGAATGTGCGGGATGAGGCGTTGCCCTGCATGTCTTTTATCCTGCACTATGCGACGACGCGCAGCCAGCGGGTAGACGCAGGGAAGGGGATCGATAATGTGGGGATAAAGCCGCGGGTGATGCTGGGGGCGAATCAGGATTGGGTAGAGGAGGCGAGGAGGTATTTGGAGAAATAACGATTTTATAATCCGCAATAATAGTCATAGCCGCGTTCGAACCAGTAGTCGCGGGGGCGGTCGTTGCTGAAGAACATTTTACCGATCCGCTTGAGGTTTTTGACACCATATTTAACCGGGATGATAAGCCGCAGGGGGGCGCCGTGGCGGGGTTCGAGGGGAGTGCCGTTCATTTCATAGCAGAGCAGGGTCTGGGGGTGCAGGGCGCTGGGTGTGTCTATGCCGACATAGTATTGGTCATCGGGCGTGCTGAGGCCGACGTAGTCCAGCGCGATTTCTTTTTGTAGCCCGTAATGTTGGACGAAGTCGCTGAATTTTACGCCGCCCCACCAGGATACCTGGCTCCAGCCTTCGATGCATTTGAATTCGAAGACGATCTCCGACTTGGGCAATTGACGAAGGTCGTCGATGCTGACGTTGAGGGTGCGGTTGTCGGCGGTGGTGACCTGCAGGTTCCATTTTGCGGCGTCGAAGCCGTTGGCGCCGAGTCCTATGCCGCTATTGTAGCGGACGTTGCGGGCGGCGGCGGATTTGGGGAAGGTTTTGACCAGGTGGTCATTGGAAAAGGCGTGCCTGAAAATTTTGTCATCGGCGTTCAGGGCCTTTCGCAGCGGGGTTTGTATGCCGTCGCTGGGCGCCGCGTCTTTGATCCAGGACCAGGATTTCCAGGCGGCGGCGCCGAGGGCGAACCAGGTGGCGAAGGCGATGAAGGTGCGACGGTTGATCTGCTGTTCGACCGACTGCTGGTCGCTGTGGCCGACGGCTTTGAGGAAGGCTTCGCGGAGGGCGGCGCGGGAGGGGCGTTTATTTTTCATCGGGCGGGGTTTTTTCGATTGCGGGCGAGGGACCGAGCACGGCAGATGGGGGCGGATCGTTGACGATATCGAAGCCGGCGACCATGGCCCGGAAATTATTCCAGCCGGCCAGGATGACCTGGATGACATGGATCACGAAGAAAACGCAATAGCCGAGGGTCAGGATAAAATGTATAACACGCGCATTGCCATAGCCGCCGAACAGGACCGTCAACCAGTGGAACTGGGCGGGCTTGTAGATCGCCAGACCGGTGAGTACGGAACCCAGGCCCATCACGATGATGGCGGTATACGCGATCTTCTGCGCCCCGTTGTATTTGAGCTGCCGGGGCGCCGTCTTGCGCAAGTGCAGGTCATGGAGCAGGACGAGCCACGCCTCCTTAAAGGAATGCCGGTCAGGGAAGAGATCGCGCCATTCACCAGAGAAGAGCGTATAGAGCACATAGATCAATCCGTTGAGAAAGAATACCCACATGAACACAAAATGAAAGGCCATGCCTTCGGCCAGGCGGCGGGACAGGTTGAGCGCTTTGTAAAAGGATTCGGGAAAAAAGCCGAAGAGGACGGCATGACCCAGGTGGATCTTGTAGACGTCGTTAGCCCAATAGATCAACAGTCCGCTCCAGATCATGACAGCCAGGACCGGGAAATTGATCCAGTGCATCCAGCGGATAGCCAGCGGATGTTTGGGAACTATTTTCTTCATATATAAACCCAATTCGGGCGAAAATAGTTAATAACTGTGACCTTCAATCACTTCAGATATCACGCTTTTATCACAAATTCCTCCGGGGGGCGCAAGGGGGCGGCGGATTTTTAGTGCATAATAAATCCGCTCAGCATTTTCAGGCTGTTGACCGATGGGTCAGCCAGCTTTATCTCGAATGACGAGGTCATTTCATTTCCGTGGCGTAGGCCCAGTGTTACGGTAAATCTGTCGAACTGGCCGAGTACGGCCTTCATTTGCTGTGCTTTGGCTGACCGCTGGTTATTGTTATTTCCGGCCGACGCGCTTTGCAGAAAGGCCAGCAAAGCCTTGATATCCACGACAACGGTAAAATAGTTATTGCGAAAATCGTCCGACAGCAAACCCGGTGTGTGGGGTGTCGTCGTAAAGTAGGCGTCCGTTAGATCGCGGCTACGGCTGAAGACACAAATGCTGTCATGAATAGTGTAAGCCGTTTGTAGCTTGCCCAGTATTGACCGGCCTGTATCGGGCATGGTGCCCGCCGCAGAATCCCTGATGAGGTGAGCCTGATGGGCGACATCGAGGAATGCGGACCGATCGTTAATGGTGGTTATAAAATAAAAATTCGGCTTTGCATTTGCGCCCGTATCTCCTTGCGGGGCGATCGCCGCCAGCAGAAAATCGCCTTTGAAAGCGTTTATCAGCCGTGCCACGTCGGGAGTTTTATTGTGCAGAATCGAATCGAGCAGAGGCTGATTTTTTTTGACGAAGGGGAGCATGACGGAAGGATCGAGGTGCATTGCTGCCATTCCCAGCAGACTGCCCTGAGGAAGCCTTGCCGCGAGGTTTTCGTTGAAAGGGCGACTGACCAGTTTCTGCATGACTGCTGCGGTGTCGGCAGGCAGGATAGCTGTCGAGGTCATCAATAATCTGCCATTCTCAAACCGAACATGCGTAATGGAAATCGAATGATGTTGCGGTGCGGCGGCGGCCTTACCATAGTTGCCGGGCAGGTGGGTCATCATTTTTGACATCGCCATAAAATTGTTGCTCCCGGTGCTCCACATGGTTAGATCTGCGTCGTCGGAAAACCCGGGAATAATAGTCTGGTTGGTCGTAAAAGAGGAACCGGGATAGCCTTGCAGGACGGCCTGGCTTTGGCGGACAGCTTTGCGGATGTACCAGTCCGCCCGATCGGTGATGGTGCGGTCGGCCTTGGTGATATGCATGACTGTGAGAACGGCCAGCCTACCGTTCCAGGCATATCCGATGCCTTGTTCTACTCCCCAGGCGCTGTCTGCTGCCGATTGATCATGCCGGGTTAAATACTCCCCTGCTGCGGGAGCCTGCCCCGGCGTCCGGAAGAATTGGACGTTGGGATAATTGGTCCTGATGAACGAAGCCAATTGACCGGAATCGGCCAGATGAAAAATAATACAAGTGTAGGTCGCGCTGTCCGGGTCTGTTCCGGACATGGTGATATAAACATCCTGGTGGAGGTCGATGCCAGCGGATGCGGGATCCTTCAATACCTGCCCGATTCTGGACTTGATAGGCAGATGGCTCAGAAGGCCCGGAAGATCTACCTTGGATCCCATGACCGGCAGGTTGACGCGGATCACGGTGTTGGCATCAGGAGGCAGATGCTGAAAGATGGCATCGGGCTGCGCCTGTGCGAAGCCGCAAACGATCAGAACAAGGCTAAGGGAAAAGATAGTTTTTTTCATAAAAGGATAGCTTCTGCTAAAAATCCGTCTTTTCCAGCAACTGGTCAAAAGAAAGTGTGGTTTGGGATCGATCCTGCAGGTCCCGGAGGTTGCATTGGCCCGCAGTAAGCTCTTCGGCGCCGATGATGACTGCATAGCGGATGCCTTTTTTCTCTGCGTATTTGAATTGCCGGTCGAATTTAGCTTGTTCGTGATAGAGTTCGGCTGCGACGCCCCGGTCGCGGAGTTGTTGGAGGATGCCGAAGGCGGCCCGGGATTCATCTTCACCCAGGTTGAAGAAAAGGACTTTTGTGCCGGTGTGGACGGTATCGGGAAAGCATTTGAGTTCTTCCATGACGTCGTAGATCCGGTCTACGCCAAAGGAGATGCCTACGCCGGGGATGCCGGGGACGCCAAAGGTGCCCGTCAGGTCGTCATAGCGGCCGCCGCCGCCGATGCTGCCCATTTGGACGTTGAGCGCTTTTACTTCGAAGATGGCGCCCGTATAATAATTAAGGCCGCGGGCAAGGGTGAGGTCGATGAAGAGGGGCGGCGCGCCGGGGTAGTTGAGGATCAATTCCAGGTCGGCGATGCCTTTGAGGCCGGTGTCGTTGGTGGCAAAGAGTGATTTCAGCGCCGTGAGCCGCTGTTCGTTGCTGCCATCGATGGCGAGGTATTGTTCGATGGCGGTGACCTGTTGGCCGGTCAGGCCGCGCTGGGTCAGTTCTTCTTTGACCTTGTCCAGGCCGATCTTGTCCAATTTATCGATGGCGACCGTGATATCGGTCATCTTATCCGCCCCGCCGCATATTTCGGCCAGAGCTGCGAGGATCTTGCGGTGGTTGATCTTGATCTCAACCGGGAGGCCGAGTTTCCTTAAGGCGGTGTCATAGATGGCTGCGAGCTCTACTTCATTGATGAGAGAATTACTGCCGACGACGTCAGCGTCGCATTGGTAGAATTCGCGGTAGCGGCCTTTCTGGGGACGGTCGGCCCGCCAGACAGGTTGCATCTGGTATCTTTTGAACGGAAACGTGAGCTGACCGTGGTTCATGGCGACATAGCGGGCAAAGGGAATGGTCAGGTCGTAGCGCAGGGCGCGTTCGGTGAGATCTTTGTCGTTCCTGCCCTGCAGGACTTTTTCGAAGGCGGCCCGGGCCTTGTCGATGTTTTTGGAGTCGCCGAGGCCATTGTTCAGGATCTTGAAGATAAGCTTGTCCCCTTCTTCGCCGTACTTGCCCATGAGGGTGTCCAGCTGTTCCATGGCGGGGGTTTCGAGGGGCTGGTAGCCATACAGTTCGAATATACTGCGGATGGTATCGAGGATATATTTTCGTTTGCGGACGGTTTCGGGTCCGAAATCGCGGGTGCCCTGGGGGAGGGAGGGTTTGGTAATGCTCATGCTTTTTTGAAATATTTTTGTTGAACTTCGGCTTTGCCACCGGCAAAACCTTGTTCGCAACCTTCGGTTGTGGTCGAGCAGCTTCCAGCGGCTCCGGGACCGTATTTGGCGACGATTTTGTCTGCGGCGGCGTCGATCATGGCGTAGACTTCATGATAGCCGGGTTCGGGTCCATACCAGGGATCGGGAACGTCTTCGTCGCGGCCGGGGTGGACTTCATTCATGAGGAGGTCGACCTTTTTCGGATCGAACGAGCGGCCGGCGATCCGGCGGATATCGTCGACCACGTCGCCTGCCAGGGCGTAGATCTTGTCAAAACGTTGAAAATCAGCGGCTGTGAATGGCCGGGCCCGTTGGTGGCTGATGTCGAGGCCGTGATGGAGGGCCACTTTTTGGGACAGGTGATGGGGGGCTTCGCCGGTGTGGTAGCCGTTGGTGCCGGCGGATGCTATTTCCCAGTCCAGGCCTGAGGCCCGGGCTTTTTGCTGCAGGATGCCCTCGGCGAGGGGGCTGCGGCAGATATTGCCCAGGCAAACCAATAAGATGCGTAATGACATGGGCGCAAAAGTACGGAGATTCCGGAGGAAGAAGAGGGGAGGGGGAGTGAGGGGAAGGGAAGATTATGGAATGAGATGTTTGAGGCATCTCATAAAAGGATGGGGTCGGGCTGGGTTGGGGATCACATATTAATATCAATTTAATAAGTTATCTGTCCGATGCAGGTGGTTGTTTTTGCGTAGATTTTGTTAATTTGCCCGACTAATACAATAAAAACTCAGGTTCATCATGGAAAACGAGGCCGATGACGTGCGGAAAAAGGGTTATGTCCTCAGGAGGGCTATACTGGATTACGGTATGGGCATCATCATCTTCGGGTTTGGGGTATTCCTTTTAGTGGGCCCGAAACTGGGGTTCAGTTTTAGCATCGGGAATGATCTGCGCTATATGTTCGCGGGCCTTTGCCTGCTATATGGCGGGTTTCGCGTCTATCGCGGGTCCAGGAAAAATTATTTCAATTGATGAAGGTTCATTTCGGAGGACTCTTAATTATGCAAGGTAAAGGTATACTGATTGGATTAGTAGCAAGTTGGCTGATAGCCGGATGTGGTGGCTGTGCGTCTAAAGGCACCCGGGAAACCCCCATCAATGGCACTATTAATATCAGCGTCGACGAATCTTTCCGTCCGGTGATCGATTCGGAGATCAAGGTCTTCGAATCCTCCTTTCCCAATGCTAAGATCATCCCTCATTACAAGGCTGAAGCCCAATGTCTGCGAGATTTGGCTACCGACAGTACCCGGATGGTGATCGTGACCAGGGGGCTAACGGTGGAAGAAGAGAAGTTCTATAATGACTCCTTCCATATTGAGCCGACTTTTGGTATTTTGGCCTATGATGCGATTGCCGTCATCGTCAACAAGGCTTCCAAGGAATCGATATTTGAGATCAAGGATCTGCAGGATATGCTGAACGGGACGGATGTGAAACACCAGCCGGTTATGGATGGGGTAACTGCGACGAGCACGGTGCGGTTTGCGATAGACAGCATCCTCCGGGGGCAGCCGTTGGGGAAAAATGTCACGGCGGCGAAGTCCAGTGAAGATGTCATCAATTATGTGGCGGCCCATCCGCAAGCGGTAGGCTTTGTAGGGGTTAGCTGGATCGGGGACCTGGGGGATACGACGCACACCAGTTTCCTAAGCAAGGTCAATATTGCATCGTTGCGGTGCACGAGTTGCGGGGGTGAAACCTATGTGAAGCCTTACCAGGCCAATATTGCTTTGAAGCGGTACCCGCTTGTCCGGAGTTTGTATTATATCCTGAAGGAGAACTGGAGTGGGGTAGGGAATAATTTCACCAATTTCCTGCAATATGAACGCGGCCAGCTGATCTTTTACAAGGCCTATTTGTATCCGGGCAACATGGCTTTTCAAATCAGGGATGCGCAGATCCATCAATAGAGAGAGGGACGAGAGCATCGGGGCAAATAAATATAAAATATTAATTCTTTTGGCTGAATTTTTATAAACTTTTAAACCAGATTTCAATAAATTTACACACTTCTTAAACAAAGCTTAAGTAATGAAGAACAAGATGCGAATCAGCTTACTGGTGGCAGGCTTTGCAGGTCTCTGCAATGTAGTATTTGCGCAATCGGTCGATCAGGGAAAGAAATTCCTGTATTACCAGCGGTACAAGAGTGCGAAGGATGTTTTCGATAAGATCCTGGCATCTAATCCCAACAATATAGATGCAATCTATTGGGATGGTCAGACCTTACTGGCCATGAAGGATTCTGTGGCTGCACAGGACCTGTATTCCAAAGCGTTGCAGACCAATGGTAACGCACCGCTGTTACTGGCGGGGATGGGCAATGTCGAGCTTCGGATGGGCAAGACGGCTGATGCGCGTCAGCACTTCGAGGCGGCGATCAGTCTGTCCAAGGGGAAGGATATTGACGTGCTGAATGCTGTTGCGGATGCCAATATCGATGCCAAAGCGGGGGATGCCACTTATGCAATCGAGAAACTGAACCAGGCTACGCAGATAAAGAAGTTCAATGATGCGACGACCTATGTGCTGATGGGGGATGCGTACCGCAAACTGATCGACGGTGGTAATGCCGTACAATCCTATAATAAGGCGTTGGCTATTGATCCCAAAAATGCGGAAGCCGAGTATAAGATCGGAAAGATCTACCTGACCCAGAATAATAAGGAGTATTTCCTGCCGGCTTTCCAAAAAGCGACAGAAATGGATCCGGCCTATGCGCCTGCTTATTATGATATCTTCTATTATTATTATTTCCACTGGAGTGCGGACGACGTTCAGAAGGCTTCAGATGCACTGGCTAAATACGTTGCCAATTCCGATCCCGGTCCGCAAACGGACAATCTCCAAATAGACTTCCTGATCGTGACAGGTAAGTTTGCCGACGCGAAGACGAAGGCGCAGGCGCTGATCAGTACGCAGGGTGACAAGGTCAGCCCGGGAATGTACCGGCGGGTTGCTTTTTGCTGCGATACCCTGGGGGATGCGGCTTGCGCGACGCAGAATATCGCCACCTATTTCACGAAGCAGGATCCTGCTGCCGTAATTCCTCAAGATTATGTTCTCCGGGCCGGTATCGAAGCTAAGTCTACCGATTCGGTGACGAGGAGCCAGGCTTTCGCGGATTATGGGCTGGCCATTCAGAAGGATACGTTGCCGGAAGATAAGGCAAAATATATGGGCCAGGCTTCAGACCTGGCGAAGAAGCTGGGGAATAAGAAGGCTCAGGCCGATCTGGCAGGCATGACCTATGCCAGCAAGGCCAACCCTACCCAGACGGATTTGTACAATTGGGGAATCTCCAATTACCAGGCGGGCGCCTATAAGACAGCCGACAGTATTTTCTGCGGGCTCTATGAGTCTAAATTTCCCAATGAAATCTACGGCTATCTGTGGTGTGCCAGAGCTTTACAGGCCCAGGATGATTCCGTGAGTTCTCAGGGGTTAGCGATGGGGGCCTATGATAAGCTGGCTCAGATGGGCCGAAGCCTGGATTCTACGGGGAAAGTAGCGGGAACGGCTGATTCCATCAAATACAAAGCAATGATCCTAACGTCCTATTTTGCTTTGGCGCAGTATTACAATAATATTAAGAAGGACAAACAGGCGGCAATGGCTTATCTGCAAAAGGTGCTCGAAGTGGATCCGACCAATGGCCCGGCTTCCCAATACCTGGAAGTGCTGCGGAGACCAGCACGCCAGGCGGCGGCCAAACCGAAGGCGGCAGGGACGAAATAGTTAATCTTATTGATATAATAGTCAGAAGGCCCGGGCATACCGGGCCTTTTTTTTAAAATGCGTATTTCCGACATAAAATGTTGGAAATTCCAAGTCCTAGCTTATTTTTGTTCCTGAATTCCTTAAAAATGGACATCTATCTCCTTCAGGCCAATACCCTTGCGACCGATTCTAATCTAAATAATTCCGTCAGTTATTTTCCTATCGGTGTCCAATTCATTTTCGCGCTTGGCTTTGTAGGCCTGGTACTGGTCGTCACACATCTTCTCGGGCCCCGGCGCAAGTCGGCCGAAAAACTTCTAAATTTCGAAAGCGGTATCGAGGCTGTAGGGAATGCCCGCACGCCGATGGCCATCAAATATTTTTTAGTAGCTATCCTGTTTGTATTGTTCGATGTCGAAGTGATCTTTTTCTATCCCTATGCGGTGAATTTCCGTGAGCTGGGGTGGTCGGGATTCGGCGAGGTGTTGCTGTTCGTGGGATTCTTCCTGGTGGGCTTTGTCTATATCATCAAGAAAGGAGCCCTTACGTGGGAGGACTGAGAGGAAAAGACTGCTTCTACCTTCGTTACATTAAAATATTTATAATATGGCACGTCCTGTTCGATTTAATATTCATCCCATCGAGGCCGATTCCAAGGATAATATCAGCCTGGCCAATATGCCTGAGGGCTATACGGGGGAAGGCTTTTTTGCCACTAAGCTGAGCAGCGTGGTAGGGCTGGCCAGGAAGAATTCCTTGTGGCCGCTGCCTTTCGCCACTTCCTGCTGCGGCATCGAGTTCATGGCTGTGATGGCCTCGCACTATGACCTGGCCCGATTTGGCGCGGAAAGACTGGCCTTTTCTCCACGGCAGTGCGATTTGTTGATGGTGATGGGGACCATCGCCAAGAAGATGGGTCCGATCCTCAAACAGGTCTATCTGCAGATGGCCGAGCCCCGCTGGGTGATAGCTGTGGGCGCCTGCGCCAGCAGCGGCGGCATTTTCGATACTTATTCGGTCCTTCAGGGGATCGACCAGGTAATCCCGGTCGATGTCTATGTACCCGGTTGCCCGCCCCGGCCGGAAGCGATCCTGGACGGCTTTATGAAGATCCAGGAGCTGGTAGGGCAGGAGAGCGTTCGCCGGCGCGGCAGCGAGCAATACAAGGCCTTGTTGAATAGCTACGGAATACAATAAATGGGAGTTATGGCATTAACCAACGAGACAATCAAAGACCGGCTGACCGCCAAATTCGGAGACCAGCTGACACATTTTGAAGAGCCTTATGGCCTGCTGACCTTCGAGGCGCCCAGCGAGCTGAACCTGAAAGTGATGCAGTTCCTTTTCGATGACGAGGAATTACGCTTCCAATTCCTGACAGATCTCACGGCGGTGCATTATCCCAATCAGCCGGGCCGGGAGTTAGCGGTGGTCTATCACCTGCACAACCTGACCGACAATATCCGTCTTCGGTTCAAAGTCTTTACCTCCAGCGCACAACCTGATATTTTCACGGCGACGCAATTGTACTCTTCTGCCAACTGGATGGAGCGGGAGACGTACGATTTCTTCGGCATTCATTTCGTCGGGCATCCGAACCTGAAGCGGATCCTGAATGTGGATGAGATGGAGTATTTTCCGCTGCGCAAGGAGTTTCCGCTGGAAGATCAAACGCGTATCGATAAAGACGACGCCATGTTCGGCCGGGGGCCTTTGCCTGCGGCAGCCAACAAGGGCGCTGTAGAAACGCCGATGGCGGCGGATCAGCCGACGTTTCCGGCCCATGGGACCCCGGGGGTTGAGGGGTCGAAACAGGATTGGCCGACTAACACTACTAAATTATAGGTCCGAAGCTGATATAATAAAAAGCATTCACATGAGCACGGAGCAACATATTAAACTGCCCGAGGGCAGCATCGAGAAGACCACGACGACGTTGAACCTGGGGCCGACGCATCCGGCGACGCATGGGGTATTCCAGAATATCCTGGAGCTGGATGGGGAGCGGATTGTGAGCGCGGAACAGACGGTAGGGTATATCCATCGCGCTTTTGAAAAGCTGGCAGAACGCCGCCCGTTGTACCAGATCACGACGCTGACGGACCGCCTCAATTACTGTTCTTCCCCGATCAACAATATGGGCTGGCATATGACCTGCGAGAAGCTCCTGGGAGTGAAGACGCCGAAGCGGGTGGATTACCTGCGGATCATCATCATGGAACTGGCGCGGATCTCCGACCACCTGATCTGTAATTCGGTGGTGGGCGTCGACTCGGGGGCCTTTACGGGCTTCCTTTACGTGATGCAGTACCGGGAGCTGATCTATGAGATCTACGAAGAAGTTTGCGGATCGCGGCTGACGACGAATATGGGCCGGATAGGGGGGTTCGAAAGGGACTTTACGAATACCGCTTTCGAAAAGCTGGAGAAGTTCATGGCCGAGTATCCCGCGGTGCTGAAGGAGTTCGAGAGCCTGTTCACCCGCAACCGCATCTTTATGGACCGTACCATCGGTGCGGGCCCGATCAGCCCGGAGAGAGCCCTGAACTATGGCTTTACCGGTCCCAATCTCCGGGCAGCCGGTGTCGACTATGACGTGCGGGCACATCAGCCTTATTCCAGCTATGAAGATTTCGAATTCGATATACCAGTAGGATCTACCGGCGATTGCTATGACCGGTTCTTAGTGCGTGAGGGCGAGATGTGGCAGTCGCTGCGGATCATCGAGCAGGCGTATAAGAAAGTACAGGAATTCAAAGGCGCAGAGGCTACCGTATTCCATGCGGATGTCCCGGCCTATTATCTGCCGGAGAAGAAGGACGTGTACACGAAGATGGAAGCGCTGATCTGGCATTTCAAGATCATCATGGGCGAGACGGAAATCCCGCCGGGTGAGGTTTATCATGCGGTAGAGGGCGGTAATGGCGAGCTGGGATTCTACCTGATCAGTGATGGGGGAAGGACGCCATACCGGCTGCATTTCAGAAGGCCGTGCTTTATTTACTACCAGGCGTATTCGGAAATGACGAAGGGGGCGATGTTGAGTGATGCGGTGATTGTGATGTCTTCGCTGAATTTGATTGCGGGCGAGATGGATGCCTAAGGACGGCCCCGGAGGGGCCGTCGCGGAGCGAGATCGCGCGCAGCGCGATCGAAGCGGAGCAGACATAGGCCCCGGTTAGCCTGCAAAGCAGGCGCGGCGGAGCGAGGACTACGAGGTAAGGCGCGGGAAATGGGTGGTGGAATTTTCGGATTAGGGGGAGCGGGAGAAGATGAGCAGGGTTATGCGGATGAACGGAGGGTAACCGAGCGGAGCGTACCCGAGCGTAGCGAAGGGTAGCGAAGGGTAGGACTGAGGAGGAGCAAGGGACGACGCTCCGACGAAGTTCGACGGCCGCTGCGGAAAAAACAAATGCTGACTAACAAAAGATTTTACTAATCGATCATGATAAAATTTTCTGACGAGAAATTAAAGAAAGTGGACGAGATCATCGCCCGCTATCCGGAGGGCAAGCAGAAGAGCGCGATCATCCCGGTGCTGCACCTGGCGCAGGATGAATTTGGTGGCTGGCTGAGTGCGGAGACGATGGATTATGTCGCCACGCTGCTGAGGCTGGAGCCGATCGAAGTCTATGAAGTGGCGACGTTTTACTCGATGTATAACCTGAAGCCGGTGGGCAGGTATGTCTTCGAGGTTTGCCAAACAGGCCCGTGCATGGTACGCGGTTGTGACGAGATCATCGACTACATCAAAAAGAAGCTGAATATCGGGGTGGGAGAGACGACGCCGGACGGGCTTTTCACACTGAAAACGGTGGAATGTCTCGGGGCCTGTGGGTATGCGCCGATGATGCAGCTGGGTAAATATTTCCGGGAGCACCTGACGCCGGAGAAGGTGGATCAAATTATTGAAGAATGCCGGCAGACGGCGGCGACGAATAATTAAACGCTTCCCCCGCTTGCGCGGGGGTAAAAATGCAATATCGTAATGGCCAGAAAATTATTATTAGACAAAGTCAATGTACCGGGCATCCGCGGCTATGACGTCTATCGCCGGGAAGGCGGGTATGCGAGTGTCGAAAAAGCGCTGAAGACGATGACGCCGGACCAGGTGACTGAAGAGGTAAAGAAGAGCGGGCTGCGGGGCCGTGGGGGAGCGGGCTTTCCTACGGGGCTGAAGTGGAGCTTTCTGGCGAAGCCGGAAGGAGTGCCGCGTCACCTGGTGTGCAATGCGGATGAGTCCGAGCCGGGCACCTTTAAGGACCGGTACCTGATGGAGTTCCTGCCGCACCTGCTGGTCGAGGGGCTGATCGTTTCTTCTTATGCCTTGGGTAGCAAGGTCACCTATATCTATATCCGTGGGGAATACGCCTGGATCCCCGAGATCCTGGAGACGGCGATCGCCGAGGCGAAGGCCAACGGATGGCTGGGCAAGAATATCCTGGGGACAGGATTCGACTGCGAAATTTATGTACATACGGGCGCCGGCGCCTATATCTGCGGCGAGGAGACGGCGCTACTGGAGTCACTGGAAGGCAAGCGCGGCAATCCGCGTATCAAGCCTCCGTTCCCGGCCGTCAGGGGTGTATGGGACCGGCCGACGGTGGTCAACAATGTCGAAACGCTGGCGGCGATAGTGCCGATCATGAATATCGGCGGTGAAGAATATGCGAAGATCGGCGTCGGCAAGTCTACGGGCACGAAGCTGATCTCGGCCTGCGGCAATATCAACAAACCGGGCGTTTATGAGATCGATATGACGATTTCTGTCGAAGAATTCATTTATTCTGACGAATATTGCGGCGGTATCCCGAACGGCAAACGGCTGAAGGCCTGTATCCCGGGCGGTTCGTCGGTGCCGATCCTGCCGGCTAACCTGTTGCTGAAAACGGTTAAGGGAGAGAAGCGGTTGATGAATTATGAAAGCCTTTCCGATGGCGGGTTTCCCAAGGGATCGATGCTGGGGTCGGGCGGCTTTATCGTGCTGGACGAAGATCAATGCGTGGTGCGCAATACCCTTACACTGGCGCGGTTCTACCGTCATGAGAGCTGCGGACAGTGCAGTCCCTGCCGTGAGGGCACGGGATGGATGGAGAAGATCCTGCGCAATATCGAGACGGGCAAAGGGAAGAAGAGCGATATCGATCTGTTGTGGGATATTCAGCGGAAGATAGAAGGGAATACGATCTGTCCCCTGGGGGATGCGGCGGCATGGCCGGTGGCGGCGGCGATACGGCATTTCCGGGATGAGTTCGAGTGGCATGTGGAGAATCCACAGGAGTGTTTGGTGAGGAATTACGGGCTGGCGCACTATGCGGATCCGTTTGATGTAGCGGCGGTGCCGGCTTAACCGACCGGAGGGAGGTTGCGGAACGTACCAGAGCGGACGCGAAGGGTACGAACGAGGAAGAGCGAGGAACGAAGCTCTTACGAAGTTCTGAGCAGACATAAGCCCCGGTTAGGCTGCCGAAGGCGGCCGCAGCGGAGCGGACATCATAAAAACAGAATTCATGGCTGACGAAAAAAAATTATTCAAGGTAACGATCGACAATATCACCATCGAGGTGGAGCCGGGGACGAGCATTTTGAATGCGGCCCGGAAGATCGGCGGGGATGTGGCGCCTCCGGCCATGTGCTACTACACCACGTTGAAAGGCAGCGGCGGTAAATGCCGGACCTGTCTGGTGGAAGTAGCGGCGGGTTCGACGGCCGATCCGCGGCCAATGCCGAAGCTGGTGGCCAGTTGCCGCACCAACGTGATGGACGGGATGGTGGTGAAGAACATCACCAGCGACAAGGTGATCGATGCCCGCAACGGGGTCGTGGAATTCCTGCTGATCAACCATCCGCTGGACTGCCCGATCTGTGACCAGGCGGGGGAATGCAGTCTGCAAGACCTAAGCTATGAGCACGGGAAGGAAGGCACCCGCTACGAATTTGGGCGGCGGACTTTCGAGAAGCATGACCTGGGTCCCTATATCCAGCTGCACATGACGCGCTGTATTATGTGCTTCCGGTGCGTGTACACCGCGGATCAGATTACGGAAAAGCGTGTACATGGCGTGTTGGATCGCGGGGACCATGTGGAGATCGCCACTTATATCCAGAAATCGCTGGACCACGACTTTATCGGCAATATCATCGATGTGTGCCCGGTGGGCGCGCTGACGGATAAAACGTTCCGGTTCAAGAACCGCGTATGGTTCCTGAAGCCTGTGGATGCGCATAGGGATTGCAAGCATGAGAAGTGTAGTGGCAAAGTGACGCTTTGGTACCGGGGCAGTGAGGTTTTCAGGGTGACGGCGCGCAAAGACGAGTGGGGAGAGGTGAAGGATTTTATCTGCAACGAATGCCGGTTTGAGAAAAAGGACACGGCGGACTGGACGATCGAAGGGCCTACGGTGGTGAGCCGGCATTCGGTGATCTCACAAGGCCATTACGTTGGGGTGGAGCGGCCGCAGGAAGTGTTATACGACGTGTTGGACGGGCGGAAGCCTAAGCTGCTGATGGATATTCACTCGGTGAGTGAGGTGGACAGGCCGGAGATCGATTTGTCGAAGATTAACGGGCCGGCGCATTCGACGGATTTTGAGCCGCACGAGGCCAGGGGGGTGGACGCGACTTCACAGGCGGGGAATCCCTGGAGTTCGGGTAAGGAGAAGAAATAAACACAGACAGATTATAAATCACCAATAATGCATCTAACGTTACTGGCTATTGATTGGGTTTTACTGCTCGAAAAAGCTGTTTTGATCTCTATTGTCATCAGCGTCTCGCTGGTGGTGGCCATGTATGAGACCTGGGGGGAACGGAAGGTAGCGGCATTTATGCAGGACCGGCGGGGACCTAACCGGGCGGGGCCGGGCGGACTTTTCCAACCGCTCGCCGACGGCCTGAAGCTGTTCGCGAAGGAAGAGATTATTCCGGCCTCCTCGAACCGGCTGCTGTTCGTCTTAGGACCGGGACTGGCGATGCTGACGGCGATGATGACCAGCGCGGTAGTACCCTGGAGCAGTCACTTCGAGCTCTTCCACCGGCATGTCTCGATGCAGATCGCGGATGTCAATATCGGTATCCTCTACATTTTTGGGGTAGTGAGCATGGGGGTATATGGGGTGATGATCGGGGGCTGGGCTTCGAATAACAAATTTTCGCTTCTGGCGGCGGTTCGCGGGGCCTCACAAATCATCTCTTACGAACTGGCGATGGGCCTGTCCATCATCGCCCTGCTGATGGTCACGGGGAGCCTGAGCCTGCGGACGATCGTCGAGCAGCAACAGACGGGCCACTACTATATCCTGCTGCAACCGCTGGGCTTTCTGATCTTCCTGGTCTGCGCTTTTGCGGAGTGTAACCGTACTCCTTTCGATCTGTCGGAAGCGGATAGTGAGCTGAACATGGGCTTTCACCTGGAATATTCCTCGATGAAACTGGGCTTTTATCTCTTCGCCGAATATGTGAATGTGTTTATCAGCAGTGCGGTGATGGCGACGCTGTATTTTGGCGGATACGACATCCCTTTCGTAAATGATGCGTCACTGGCGGAGCGCTGGGGGCAGAACCCTGTCGCGGCGCTGCAGATCGTGAGCTTTTTTGTGAAGATTGTGGCCTTCATCTTCTTTTTCATGTGGGTGCGGTGGACGGTCCCCCGCTTCCGCTATGACCAGCTGATGAAGCTGGGCTGGAAGATGTTGATCCCGCTGGCGCTGTTCAATATGGTGCTGACAGGGTTCCTGGTGTTGTTGCATCAGAATCACTGGCATTTTTAAGTTTTTGGTGAATTGAGAGGAGAAAAATATTTTTGCGAACATTTAAAGTGTGACTATGCAACCGTTAACGAGCAGGGCTAAAGCGGTGGACCGCAAGCCAATGACGATGTGGGAAAGGATGTACCTGCCGGCTATTGCCAAGGGGATGTCGATTACGTTTGGGCATATGTTCAAGAAAAAGCCGACGGTCAATTACCCGGAGAAGACGAGGCCTTTCAGCCCTGTCTTCCGTGGCCTGCATGTCCTGAACCGCGATGAACAGGGAAGGGAGCGTTGCACGGCCTGCGGGCTTTGCGCTGTCGCCTGCCCGGCGGAGGCGATCACCATGGAGGGGGCTGAACGCCTGCCGGGGGAAGAAAATCTTTACCGCGAAGAGAAATATGCCGCCAAATACGAGATCAATATGTTGCGCTGTATTTTCTGCGGATTGTGTGAAGAGGCGTGCCCGAAGGATGCGATCTACCTGTCGGAGACTTTTGCGCCGGCGAATTTTACCCGGAAGGGTTTTATTTACGGGAAGGAGGAACTGCTGATCCCGCATCCGGTCGATCAGCCTGAGGAGTTTGCAAAGGCCCGCGGCGAACATCAGCCGACGACGGCGGATTAGGGCGGCGGGCGTGCGCGAGTGCGATGAGAGGGTGGCGAGCGTAGGGAGACAAAAGACAAAAATTTTTTAACAACTGCTCCATGGGTATTACGCAAGTTCTGTTCTGGTTTTTAAGTATCATGGCGATCCTGAGCGCCATCCTGGTGGTGATCAGCAAGAACCCGGTGCATAGTGTATTGTGGCTGATCGTCGTGTTTGTTGCCATTTCCGGCCATTATATTTTACTGAACGCCCAGTTCCTGGCGATCGTGAACCTGATCGTATATGCGGGGGCCATTATGGTGTTGTTCCTGTTCGTGTTCATGCTGATGAACCTCAATGCGGAAACCGAGCCGCAGAAGAACCGCTGGCTGAAGATTGCCGGGGTGATAGCGGGGGGATCGCTGCTGCTGGTTCTGGTGGCGGCCCTGAAGAAGGCCGATCTGAAGACCCAACTGGCCCAGATGAACAGCGGGGACATCGGGCTGATCCACAACCTGGGCTTAAGCCTTTTCCATGAGTATGTGATACCGTTCGAGATTAGCAGTGTGCTGTTCCTCAGCGCTATGGTTGGGGTTGTGGTGATTGGGAAGAAGGATTGATGGGGGAAGGCCGCGGCCGGGAGGAGGATAAATAAAAGCATTCATACTATTATATGCCGATAAACTATTACATTTTTCTGTCTGTGACGCTGTTCTGTATTGGGGTAGCCGGGGTGTTGACGCGTCGCAATGCCATCATCATTTTCATGTGCGTGGAGCTGATGCTGAATGCGGTGAACCTGTTGCTGGTGGCTTTTTCGAAGATGCAATTTCATGCACTCGGGGCGACGAGGCCACAGGCGGGGATCGATGCGCAGATCTTCGTGTTCTTTATCATGGTGGTGGCGGCGGCCGAGGTGAGCGTGGGGTTGGCGGTTATTGTGATGATGTATAGGAATACGCATTCTATAGACGTTAATTTCCTTAATAGATTAAAACATTAAGTTTAAGATTTATATAGTCATTTTCCCCGCTTCGCGGGGGAAAGTGACGAAAGCCCAAAAGATATGACACAACTAGTTTGGTTGATTCCCGTTTTGCCGCTGGTCGGATTCTTGTTGACCGGCCTGTTGAGGAACTATCTTTCCAAGTCGCTGACGAGTGTGATCGGCTGCGGGACGATCCTACTGGCGTTTGTCCTGAGCGTGCTGATCTTTGGGGAAGTGCGGCAGGCGGGCGCTCAACCGGTGACGGTGACGTTGTTCGACTTCATCACCGTAGGGAATTTGCAAATACCTTTTGCCTTCCTGGTTGACCAGTTGTCGGTGCTGTTCCTTCTGATTATTACGGGGGTGGGTTTTTTAATACACCTTTATTCTACCTCTTATATGCATGAAGAGGATGGGCCACAGTTCGCCAGGTATTTTGCCTATCTCAACTTATTCGTGTTCTCCATGCTGTTGCTGGTGCTGGGCTCCAACTTCGTGATCCTCTTTATCGGCTGGGAAGGCGTGGGGCTGTGCTCCTACCTGTTGATCGGCTATTGGTTCAAGAACCTGGACTTCGGGAATGCCGCGAAGAAAGCCTTTATCATGAACCGGATCGGGGACCTTGGCTTTCTGATCGCGATCTTTTTGATGATCAATAAATTCGGGAGCGTCGATTTTTCCGACGTCTTTTCGAAGGCGCCGGGAACGGCTGTGGGCTACCTGACGGCCATTACGATGCTGTTGTTCGTAGGCGCCACCGGTAAATCGGCACAGATCCCTTTATATACCTGGTTGCCGGATGCGATGGCGGGTCCCACGCCGGTCTCCGCGCTGATCCATGCCGCGACGATGGTGACGGCGGGCATCTATATGATCGCCCGCAGCCATGTGCTGTATGACCTGACGCCTGCCACGCAGACGGTGGTGGCGGTGATCGGGCTGGCGACGGCGCTACTGGCAGCGAGCATTGCGCTGAAACAAAACGACATCAAGAAAGTACTGGCCTACTCGACCGTGAGCCAGCTGGGATATATGTTCCTCGGGCTGGGCGTCGGCGCCTACACGGGGGCTGTCTTTCACGTCATGACGCATGCCTTTTTCAAAGCCCTGTTATTCCTCGGCGCCGGCTCGGTGATCCATGCGATGGGCGGGGAGCAGGATATGCGGAAGATGGGAGGATTGGGGAAGAAGTTGAAGATTACGAATATCACGTTCCTGCTGGGTTGTATCGCCATTGCGGGGATACCTCCTTTCTCGGGTTTCTTTTCCAAAGATGAGATCTTGTCGGCGGCTTACGCTAAGAGCCCGATATATTATGCGGTGGGTGTTTTCACGGCTTTGCTGACTGCCTTTTATATGTTCCGATTATACGCCACGACGTTTATGGGTGGTTTTAGGGGCACTCATGAGCAGGAACATCACTTACATGAGAGCCCACCGGCGATGACCATTCCCCTGATGGTTCTGGCCGTACTGGCGGTGGTGGCTGGTTTTTTGGGGATACCGGAAGCGATGGCGCCGAATGCGCACGTGCTGGGACATTATCTTGCGCCTGTTTTCGGGGACGTGAATTCCGGAGGGGTGCCGGGGGATGCGGCTTCCGGTGCGGAGATCAGTCATGGGACGGAATGGGGGTTGATGGGGGTGTCGGTGCTACTGGCGCTGATCGGGACATTTGTGGCAGTAGTACGCTTCAGCAAGAAGCCAGACCTGGCGGAACCGACAGGGTTCGGCAAAGTACTGGCCAACAAATGGTATGTCGACGAATTCTATAATGCCATCATCGTGAAACCACTGGGCCTACTGGCGCAGTTCCTGGTCTTTTTCGATAAGAATATCATCGACGGGATCGTGAACGGCGTAGGACGGCTGGTGCAATACGGCAGCCGTCAGTTGCGGCTCATACAGAGCGGCCAGGTGGGCGGATATGTGCTGCTGATGGTGGTGGGTATCATTGTACTCTTTTTAGTGGAACTTTTTATTAAAAAGTAACCTAGGTTTCTTCCCGCCGGAGGCGGGAAGAAACCGTCGAGCAAAAATATTTATTATGATTCCTTTTCTACTGATCGTCATTCCACTGGTGACCGGACTGGCAGGCTTCTTCCTCAAGAATGCGGGTACGGCCCGGGGCTGGTCGCTGATGTCTTCGCTGGTCACGCTGGTCATCGCTCTCTGGAGCCTGACGCTGGCGAAGGATAGTCCGCTGCTGCATACTGATGTGGCGTGGCTGCCCGACCTGGGAAGCCGGTTCTCGGTGGGGATGGACGGATTGTCGACCATTTTGTCGCTGCTGACGGCGGTGTGTTTTCCTTTGATCTTTATTGCGACCTGGCGGGATTCGTATCGCGGCAGGGCCTGGAATTTTTATGCCCTGATGTTATTATCCCAGGCCGGCCTGATGGGCGTGTTCCTGGCGACGGACGCGCTGCTGTTCTATTTTTTCTGGGAACTGGCGTTGATACCGGTGTATTTCCTGTGCAGTCAGTGGGGAGGCGAGCGGCGGATTGCGGTGACTTTCAAATTCTTTGTCTATACGTTCGTGGGCAGCCTGCTGATGCTGATCGGGTTGTTGTGGATCTATTCGAAGACGCCGGACCATTCATTTTCGATGAAGTCGTTCTACGCCATGCGGTCAGTGATCTCTTCGAAGGACCAGGTATGGCTGTTCTGGCTATTATTCATCGCCTTTGCGATCAAGATGCCCATCTGGCCGCTGCACACCTGGCAGCCGGACACCTATGAGCAATCGCCCAATGCCACGACCATGGTGTTGAGCGCGATCATGGTGAAGATGGGGCTTTTCGGGGTGATCCGGTGGTTGGCGCCGGTCCTGCCGGTAGGCACGTGGGCCTGGGGCGATACTGTCTCGGGTGCGTGTATTATCGGGATGATATATGCTTCGCTGGTGGCCATCAAGCAAGATGACCTGAAGCGGCTGATCGCGTATTCCTCCATCGCTCACGTAGGACTGATGTGTCTGGCCATTTTCGCTACGACGGAGAGCGCGATGCAGGGGGTGATGATACAAATGTTCAACCACGGCATCAATATACTCGGCATGTGGATTGTCGCCGATCTGATCGAGCGGCAGACGGGCACGCGCAAGATCTCGCAATTGGGCGGGCTGGCGCAAAAGGCGCCGGTGCTGGCGATCCTGTTAGTCGTGGTGGCACTGGCGAATGTCGCGTTGCCGCTGACGAATGCCTTTATCGGGGAGTTCCTGTTGTTCAGCGGGGTCTTCACGTCAACGGCGACGCAGTACAGCGTGGTCTTTACGGTTGTGGCGGGACTGTCGATCATCCTGGCGGCGGTGTATACGCTGAATATGATCCAGCGCGTGTTTTACGGTGATACCAATACCCTGACCGCGCAGGTGACCGATATCAAATTCAATGAGAAGGTTGTGCTGGTGGCGATTGTAGGGTTGATACTTTTCGTTGGCGTGTATCCGAAGCCGATGCTGGATTTGACGAAGGAGACGGCGGAGTTTATTTTGACCAAAATGAATTACAAGTTATAAGGAAGATATGAACGCAATATTACTTTCGGCCATCTGGGGAATCATCATGATGTTCAGCGGGATTGTGACGAAGAGCAAGACTGTCATCCGCAATACGGCGGTCATAGGACTGGCGCTGCTGCTGATCGGCAATTATGCGGATATGATGGGCTATCACCTGGCGAACATCGAGGTACACAAGATGCTGTACTTCGATACGTTTGGGTTACTGGGCAACAGTATTGCTTTTGCGAGTACGCTGCTGCTTGTGTTGCTGTCGGGCCGCGACATGGAGAAAGTGGGGCATAACCTGGCGGAGTATTATGCGCTGATCTTTTTTGTGCTCTGCGGCGTCTCGCTGGTCACCACCTTTAACTCGCTTCTGATGCTGTTCCTGGGGATCGAGATCATTTCCATTCCTTTGTACATCCTGACGGGGAGCGAGAAGAAGAACCTGAAGAGTAATGAGGCGGCGTTGAAATATTTTTTGATGGGATCGTTTTCGACGGGGTTGATGTTGCTGGGCATTGCTTTCTTATATGGTGCCAGTCCTCTCGGCAGTTTTGCTGTCGACGAGTTATGGACGCCCAAGCCGTCCGTGTCACCGCTGCTCTTATCGGGAATCCTGCTGCTCCTGATCTCGATGTCTTTCAAAGTGTCAGCCGCCCCCTTCCATTTCTGGACGCCGGACGTTTATGACGGGGCACCGACAGTCTTTACTTCCTTTATGGCGACGATCGTGAAAGTGTCGATATTTATAGGCTTTATTAGATTGTTTGACGAGGGATTCGGGCAAGGTGCGGCTCAGTGGCAAATCTTTGTGGCCATTATTACGGCGGCGACGCTATTCATCGGAAATATCACGGCCGTCTTTCAGCAAAGTGTCAAGCGGATGCTGGCTTATTCTTCCATCGCTCAGGCAGGATTTATGCTGCTGGGGCTATTATCCCTGACGGGCATCGCCAAACAAGGCATTATCTTATATGCGGCGGCCTATAGCCTGGCGACGATCGGTATTTTTGCGATCCTGCTGCGGATGAAGGACTATACCTTCGAGGGCTTTAACGGCCTGGCCAAACAGCAGCCGGTACTGGCGGCTACCTGTACGATCTTTCTTCTGTCGCTGGCGGGCATTCCCCTGACTGGCGGCTTCTTCGCGAAATATTACATGCTGATGTCCGTGGTCTCGACGGGCAAATTCATCTGGCTGGTGATCTTTGCGGTACTTTGCGCTGCGGTGAGCGCCTATTATTACTTCCGCGTGATCCAGGCGATGTACTTCAAAGACGGCGATGGCGGGACCGAAGCCGAGCCGAGTGCGGGTTTCAAGGGCCTGCTGGTGCTACTGGCGGTACTGATCGTGGTTTTGGGGGTATTTCCGCAGGTGCTTCTGCATCAGCTGACCGAGTGGATTTACACCTGGTAAGGAGCGGGATCTATCGACCTTTTTGTGTATCTTCCCTGCGCATGCGAACGATCGACACATTATCACTGGCATACAGGACGATCAGCGGCAACAGGCTGCGGACGGGCCTTACGGTGGCCATCATTGCTTTCGGTATCATGGCCCTGGTGGGTATCAATACGGCCATCGATGCCATGAAGCAGAAGTTCACAGAGAGTTTTTCGGCCATGGGGGCCAATGGGTTCACCATCCACTACAAGAGCTGGTTCAATTTCAATAATGACGGGGTCAAATCGCAGAAAAAGAGTGCGTTGAGGGAGAAGAAGTCCAATAGTAACGTGCCGATCACGAAGCTGCAGGCGGAGACTTTCAGGGACCGGTATACTTATCCGGCTACTATTTCTCTTGGTATTTCGGGGGTACAGGACGCAGTCGTTTCATTGGGCGACCGCAAGACCAATCCCAATGTACGGATGTCCGGCGGGGATGACAATTACGTGGAACTGAACGGGTATACGATGGCCGCAGGCCGAAACCTGAATGGGCTGGACCTGTCGTCGGGCCGGAATGTGTGTATTATCGGCAGCGATATTGCGACCAAATTCTTTGGCAGTAACCCCGAGACGCCGTTGGAGAAGATCATCCGGGTAAACAATTTACCGTTCAGGGTCATCGGGGTGCTGGCGTCCAAGGGGACGACCCTGGGCATGAGCTATGACAATGTCATTATTACTTCCTACAATAGTGTCCGGCGGTTTTTCAGCCAGGGGTCTTCGACGTCGTTCAGTATCCAGATCAAGGTAGCCGATGTGAAGCTGATCGACGGGGCGATCGACCAGGCAGAGGGGGTGTTCAGGCCGGTCCGGCGGTTGGATGTGACGGAGGCGGACAATTTTGTGGTCGACAAGAGCGATACGTTCGTGAACCTGTTGCTGAAGAACCTGAGTTTCATTACTCTGAGTGCGCTGGTGATTGGGGCGATCACCCTTTTTGGGGCAGCGATAGGGTTGATGAATATCATGCTGGTGTCGGTGACCGAGCGGACGAAGGAGATCGGGTTGATAAAGGCGATCGGGGGGAGGAACCGGAGTGTCCGGCAGCAGTTTTTGTTCGAATCGGTGCTGATCAGCCTGATCGGAGCGGCGTTTGGGGTGGTACTGGGGGTGATCGTGGGAAATGTGTTCTCTATAGTGTTGTCGACGGGTTTTGTAGTACCGTGGGGGTGGCTGCTTGGGGGGATAGCGATCTGTTCGGTGGTGGGACTGCTGGCGGGGCTGTATCCGTCGCTAAAGGCGTCGCGGTTGAATCCGATAGAGGCATTGAGGTATGAATAGGTTTGGCGGCGCGCACCGCGTAGCGCCGCCCCGCCGCGCACCGTGTAGCGGCGGCACAAACAATGTCTTGCACGAATTTGTACGAACATGTACGGACTGCTAATAGGATTTTAACGGATTCCGGTAGTATTTTACCAATCGGCGATGATGGTTGGGCCGTAATCGGGCAATGATCTTTGAACGATACACAGGGTTATGCTTGATGTTCGACAAATTATTAAATTAGTTGTGTCCGGGGTGAAATCCGTACTAAAAAATCCCGTAGATTTACCATCCCGACACCGGCAAGGAATCTCCTTCCTCTGCGACGCGAACCTGTCGTGACGGGCCGTTGACCACATCCTTTGCGCTATTCAATTTTGAATTTGTACTTTATAAAAAATCCTTATCTTGTGTGGCCTGCAAAATTTAGGCATCCAATTTCGGCTATTGAATGCCATTTTTCATTAGAATTGTAGAATCATTTTCTATTACATACCTCAATTTTTTAAAAAACACTAAAAACAAACGATCATGGCTGAAACAAGACCGACTGCAGCACCAGCAGCTAAAAGCTCTTCATCATCTGTACAACCGAAGAAATCGGGCAATTCAATTTCCTGGGTAGCCCCGTTGGTGTGTATCATTGCCGGTTATCTGATCTGGAGATTTATTATCGGCTCTGACAGTAATTTTACAAAACCTGATCCCAATGGTGGATTTTGGCCTACACAGGAAGGCGGTAAATTCGCGCTTGCCAAAATGTACCAGGGTGGTATCATCGTACCGATCCTGATCGGCGCGTTGTTGACGGTCATCACTTTCGTGATCGAGCGTTTCATGACCATCAGCAAGGCTACGGGTAGCGGCAATATCGCCGAGTTCATCCGCAAAGTGCAATATCACCTGGCCAACAAGAATGTCGATGCAGCTATCGCCGAGTGCGACAAGCAGAAGGGTTCTGTCGGTAATGTCATGAAAGCAGGTCTGCGCAAATACAAGGAAATGATCACGACTGAGCTGGACACGGAGCAAAAGGTGCTGGCCATTCAGAAAGAGGTAGAAGAGGCGACTGCGCTGGAACTGCCGATGCTGGAAAAGAACCTGGTATTCCTGTCCACGATCGCTTCGGTAGCTACCCTGATGGGTCTGCTGGGAACGGTTATGGGAATGATCCGGTCATTTGGCGCTTTGGGTGACGCAGGTGGTGGAGAAGCCGCTCAGCGTTTGTCTCAAGGTATTTCCGAGGCGTTGTACAATACGGCCCTGGGTATCGGTACGTCCGCTGTTTCCATCATCATGTATAACATCTTCACTACCAAGATCGATGGTATCACTTATGGTATTGATGAGAGTGGTTTCACGCTGACGCAGAGTTTTGCTTCGCTTTATAAATAATAAATAAAAGCGAGCGGATTTGTGGAATGTGTAGAGTTTTGGATCTTACTTTGGTAATAGAGAAGATTCGCTTCATCAATCAAATAAGTTTACAATGCCAAGAGCTAAAATACCGCGTAAGAGTACGAACATCGACATGACGGCCATGTGTGATGTCGCCTTCCTGCTGCTGTCTTTCTTCATCTTAGCGACCAAGTTCAAGCCGCCGGAGGCGTTAAGTGTGGTGACACCCAGTTCGGTGTATACGAAGATCGCTCCCGATGCGAATGTGATCCTGATCACGCTGGACAAGGACGGAAAGGTGTATTTCGGGATCAGCGACAAGAATACCGCCGAGAAGAAGGACATCATCGATATGGTCAACACCGCCAAGAACCTGGGGTTGACGGATGCCGAGAAGAAGAATTTTTCGAACAATCCCATCGCTTATATCGGGGTACCGTTCAGCCAGCTGAAATCGTTGCTGGATAGGGCTCCCGATCAATGGGCACACATCGTGATGCCGGGGATCCCGGCGCAGGACAGCACGAATAACGAGCTGCGCGATTGGGTACAGGCTGCTGTAGCCGCTTTCCAGGGTGAAAAGATGAATATCCAGGTGAAAGGGGATGATGCCGCCAAGTATCCTTCGTTCAGCGGGGTGCTTTGGGCCTTCAAGAGGAATGACCAGCTGAAATTCCAGCTGATCACGAGCCCGGTTGCGGCGCCTCCCGGTTCGGAACTGGAAAAGGTCCAGGTCAAGTCGGGTAACAAGAGCGCGAGTTAACGGGTAGCGGGCGGAAGCGAAGGTTGAATGGAAAAATGATAAGAGGTTAAGGCTCAATGAATTAATTGGGCGAGGTCCATGAGAAAAAAGAGCTGCGGTAGCGGCTGACTTTCATGCGCAAATTTAGTAACTTTAAAAAAAGATAGTTTATGGCAGAAATGGATACCTCCAGCGGTGGTGGTCATAAAAAAGGCCCCGGCGTTAAGAAGAGTAAGAAGCTGTCTACCCGGGTGGATCTGACCCCGATGGTGGACCTGGGATTCCTGCTGATCACGTTCTTTATCTTTACGACGACAATGAGCCAGCCGACGTCGATGCCGCTCAATCTGCCGAAAGATACGGACAAGCCGGATGAGCAGAACAAGCTGAAGGAATCTGCGGCTTTTACGGTTATGCCCGCGAAGGACGACAAGGTGTATTATTATGAGGGCCTCGATCCTTCCAAGCTCCAGGCTTCCGACTGGAAAACCATTCGGGATGCCATCCTGGACAAGAAGCGGAGGACCGATCCGAGTGATTTCATGGTGATTATCAAGCCCGACAAGGATGCCACCTACAAGAATACGGTAGATATGCTGGACGAGATGAAAATCGATGATGTCAAGCGGTACGCCCTGGTGGACATTACGCCGGTTGAGTACGGGTTCGTACAGAAGACGGAAGTCGCCAACGGGATAAAATAACCGGTTTTGAACGCGGTTTGCCTTAGTTTTTTTAACGGATTCTTATGGAATCCGGGACCGGGGGAATCTAAGTAGGTGGACTAGGGGTTCACCGGGTGGACTTTCGGCCCAAACAACAAAAGCGGATCACGATCCGCTGCCCGAAGGCCCATCATAAGCGAATTTTGGGCCGAAAGGCTAAATTTAAAGGAAAGCATTTCGGCCAAATAAATAAAACCCATTTACAATGGACGTCAACAAAATACTAAATGCCGACATCCTGGACATCATCTTCGAGGGAAGGAATAAGGAGTACGGTGCTTATGATTTGCGGAAAACCTACAACAGGCGCCTGGTCAGGGCGATTGGAGGTACTGTGATCGTGATCGTGCTGCTGTTTGCCGGCTATCTGATATCCAACTGGAGCGGCGGCCCCAAGAAAGCCGCGATGGTGGTTGAAGATGTGCAACTCGAGGATGTCAAGGAAGAAAAGAAAAATGAGCCGCCGCCTCCGCCGCCGCCCAAGGTCGAGCCGCCGAAGGTAGAGATGGCCAAGTTTACGCCGCCCAAAATCGTTCCCGATAAAGAGGTGAAGCCTGAAGAAAAGCCGCCTGAGCAGGAAAAGCTGGAAGACACCAAGATCGGTACCGTCAACCAGGAAGGTGTGAAGGACGATGGTATTGCCGCTCCTCCCGTCAGTGATGCCGGTAAGGGTGTGGTAGAAGCGCCGAAAAAGGATGACGAAGACTATGACAAGACTTTTACGAAGGTGGAAATCGAGTCCGAGTTCCCCGGTGGCGCCGCCGCATGGTTACGTTATCTGAACAAGAACCTGCGTTATCCTGATGACGCGGTGAACAATGAGATCCAGGGTACTGTAGTGGTACAGTTCATTGTGGACAAGGAAGGTAACGTGAGTGATGTGGCGGCAATCAGCGGTCCTGATAATGGAGGTCTTCGTGAAGAAGCCATGCGGGTTATCAAGAGGAGTGGTAGGTGGACGCCGGCCGTTCAGAACGGACGCCAGGTGAAGTCTTACAAGAAACAGCCGATCGTGTTTAAATTGGAAGCGCAATAGATTGACGCGATAAGAGCGCGATACGAGCGCGATACGTTGAAGCGATAATTATTTGAGAATCCCTCCGCATGCGGAGGGATTTTTTTTTGGTGTTGGTGCTGGGATATGGATAGCCGTTATGGAATCGGGTTGAATTGGCGTCTTATTATAAACACTTTTTATATGGAACCAAATCAAATCAAGGACGCCGATTTCCTGGATATCCTGTTCGAAGGGAGGAACAAGGATTATGGCGCGTATGAATTGCGTAAGACTTACAACCGGCGTATTAAGAAGGCGATGTTTATGACCGGTGCGGTGGTCGGGATTTTGTGTATCGGTTATTTTGTGGCGGGTGGGACGAAGGGGAAGGTGCGTCCGCTGAAGGACGATGGTGAGGTTATGCTGGTTGAGATCGAGCAGCCGGATAAGGTTTTGCCGCCGCCACCACCGCCGAAGGTGCAGCCGCAACAGGTAGCGACGATCAGGCTGACGACGACAAGGATCGTACCGGATGAGCAGGTCAAGCCCGATGAGAAGCCGCCGGAGAATGACCAGGCGGACAATATGAAGATCGGGACGGCCAATGTGAAGGGAGCGGACGATGATGGGACCGAGGGACCGCCGGCGAATGAGGCAGGGCCGGGTGTTGTGGAGGCGCCGAAGAAAAAGGATGACGATGACGGCATTTTTAGATCGGTGGAGATCGAGTCGAGCTTTCCGGGGGGTACCCAGGCGTGGGCGCGTTTCCTGAATAAGAACCTGCACTACCCGGATGAAGCGATGAGCAACGAGATACAGGGAATGATCATGGTGCAATTCATCGTTGACAAGGACGGGCATATCAGCGATGCGGTGGCGATCAGTGGTCCCGAGCAGGGCGGGCTTCGCGAGGAAGCGGTGCGGGTGATCAAGAAGAGCGGGCAGTGGACGCCGGCGGTGCAGAATGGGCGGTATGTGAAGAGTTATAAGCGGCAGCCGGTTATCTTTCGGATCGGGACGGAGTGAGGTGGGGCGCGTTGCGGCTGGGACGATTGGGTAAGCGAGGTGTTGTGGATTGAGTGTGATTGGGTGTTTCGTTAATAAAGATTATTTTTAGCGGAGAAGACCCGCTTTATGTCGCAACGCTGTTTTTCTTTTCTCTCATGGAGCATTCGGCTGGTTGCCTTTGTGACCGGGCTGTTGCTGGTGTCGGGGGATGCGGTAGGGCAGCTGACGCTGACGGTGGGGACGACAGGGGCGGGTTGCGGCCTGTCTAATGGTACTGTCACGGCCATCGCATCGGGCGGAACGCCACCTTATAACTACAATTTCAACGGTACCACCTTTAATACCACAGGTGTTTTTACCGGTATTCCTGATGGTCAATATCCTGTGAGTGTCACCGACAATTTGGACGCTTTCGCTTACAACGCGATGGTTATTGTCAATAGTGGCTGTCTTACGGTGGTAACCGATGTCCAGGATGCCACCTGCGGAAACGCGAATGGGACTGTCTCAGTGAACGTGACCGGCGGTAGTGGCCCGGGTTCATATTTGTACTCGATAGATGGCGAGGTGAATTTCCAAAGTTCCAATGTCTTTAATAATGTTGTCGCAGGTACGGACACCATCATCATAGAGGATAATATCGGCAATATCACGACGGCAGTCGTCAGCGTCGACGATCTCCTGGGCCCGACCATCACCACGACAGTGGGGCCGGCCTCCTGCCTGAATGACGACGGTACGATAAGCGTTAATACCAGCGGGGGGACAGCTCCCTTTCACTATTCCATCAACGGAGGGCCGTACGGGAATGATCCTGAATTTTCAGGTTTAGCATCGGGGAACTACCCTGTCTCCGTCGAAGATACCAATGGCTGTATGGCGCCGGCTGTGGCGACCGTGCCGATGAACGACAATCTTATTTTCTCCATAGGCGCCGGAGCTACCATCTGCCAAGGTACCGGGACGACGCTGCCGGTCACCTCGAATGCCGCCACCTACACCTGGACGCCGGCTGACGGATTGAATAATCCCGCGATTGCCGACCCGGTAGCGGAACCCGCTGCGACAACGACGTACGATCTGACGGCAGTGCTGGGCGTCTGTACTCAAACGGGATCGGTGACTGTCACGGTGTTGCCGGCCCCGACGGCCAGTGCAGGCGCTTCTGACACGATCTGCAGTGGAAAATCTACCCGGCTACAGGGCAGCGGGGGCGTAACTTACCAGTGGTCGCCGGCCACCTATCTCAGCGACCCGACGACCGCCGACCCCATCGTGGACCAGCCGGCCAGGAGCATCACCTATTCCCTGACCGTTTTCGGGGCCGATGGTTGCGCCTCTGTCCAGCCGGCCACCGAGCTGGTGTTCGTAACGCCGCCGCCGGTCGTATTTGCCGGGGATGATACCGCGGTCCTCTCCGGCCAGCCGGTGCCGCTGGATGCTATCGATGTGAATAACAGTGGGTTTACGCAATACGCTTGGTCGCCTGCTTCGGGGTTGAATAATGCTTTTGTGCAAGATCCCATTGCCCAGATCACGGGAAACATTACCTATACGGTGGTGGCGACGACGGCGGATGGTTGTTCGGGTACGGGGAGTATTACCATCGATGTCGCAGCCTATTCGGATATTATCGTGCCGAATGCTTTTACCCCCAATAATGACGGGCGCAACGATGTATTGAAGGTCGACGCTATCGGGATCAGGGACTTCAAGTATTTCTCGGTGTTCAACCGATGGGGGCAGGAGGTCTTTTCGACGAGCAACCAGGGTATCGGGTGGGATGGGACGCGGGGGGGAAGGGCCCAGGATGCGGGGGTATATGTTTGGGCGGCTATGGGGCTGGATTTTACCGGGAAGCAGGTCCTGCGGAAGGGGACGGTGATATTGATAAGGTGAGATGGAGTTATCTTTGTGCCATGTTAGGTAAATTGACCGGATGGGAGGATACGATCGTAGCACTGGCGACGCCGCCGGGGGTGGGCGCTATCGGCGTGATCAGGGTGAGTGGTCCGGACGCGATCAGGTTGGTGGCGGCATTGTGGCCGGCCAAGGACCTGCTGCAACAGGAGAGCCATACCTTGCATGTGGGAGTGCTGAAAGAGGGGGAAGAAGCGTTGGATGAAGTCGTGGTGTCGCTTTTTCGTGCTCCACGTTCATATACAGGAGAGCATGTCGTCGAGATATCCTGCCATGGCAGCGCCTTTGTGCTGGAGCGGGTGATCGGGGCGATATTGCATCAGGGGGCAAGACTGGCAAAGGCGGGGGAGTTCACACAGCGGGCCTTCCTGAATGGCAAGCTGGACCTGGCCCAGGCGGAAGCCGTTGCCGATCTCATCAGCAGTCAGACGGCTGCCGCGGCGCGCACAGCGCTTCACACCGTTCGCGGCGGATTCTCCCGTGCGTTGCGCGACCTGCGGGAGCGACTTATCAGCTTTTCCGCGCTGATCGAACTGGAACTGGATTTCTCCCAGGAAGATGTGGAATTTGCGGACCGCACACAATTATATCATCTTATCGACGAGGCGGCGGTGACGACGGCGGCACTCCTGCAATCTTTCAGGCTCGGCAATGTGATCCGGAACGGGGTGGCCGTGGCGATCGTGGGGAAGCCGAATGCGGGGAAGTCGACTTTACTGAATACACTGCTGCAGGAAGATCGAGCGATTGTGAGCGAGATTGCGGGGACGACGCGGGATACGGTCGAGGAGACGCTCAATATAGACGGGATACTTTTTCGGTTGATCGATACGGCGGGGATCCGGCAGCATACGACGGATGTGATCGAGCAGATCGGGGTGGGGAGGAGTTTGGAGAAGATGGAGCAGGCGGATGTGGTCATTTATCTTTTTGATGTGGGCGAAGAGGGGTTTGAGGAAGTATGCAAAATGCATACTGAGTTGCGGGCGAAGGGGAAGACGTTTTTGTTGGTGGGGAATAAGGTGGATGTGGGGGATCGCGATTCCGGGGTTGCGGGTGGTGCGGGTGTGGCTACTGCCGGGGTTGCTGGTACCACGGGTGCGGCTACGGCCACTGCGGTGCAGGTGCGGTTTCCGGAGGAGGTGTTGATTTCCGCGAAGGAGGAGTGGGGGATCGACGTGCTGAAGCAGCGGCTGGTAGACCTGGTGCTGAAGGGGGAGGCGGCGGACGGGACGATGGTTACGAATGCGCGGCATTTTGAGGCGTTGCGCAAGGTGGATGAGGCGTTGCGGACGATCAGGAAAGGGTTAGATGAGATGCTGCCGGGGGATTTGTTGTCGTTGGATATACGACACTGCCTGCATTTTCTGGGGGAGATTACGGGCGAGATTACGAGTGAGGATAGGCTGGATTATATTTTTTCGAAGTTTTGTATTGGGAAGTAGGGATGCGCGGTGGATGCGGGTTTTATGCAGTAAATCAGGTGGTTACGTACTTTCTATTTGTTGATTGTTGTGCTTTATTTACCTTTAGTTATGCTTTTTGTGGTGCGAATTGGGTTGCTAGGTTCGAAATTAGTGACCACGGGAACGTGGGGATACAATGTACTGCGTTGCAATACGGAAAAATTTGTATTCATTAAAGCGAGATAGATAATGGATAAATTAAAAATATTACTGGGAGTTGTGATAGTTTTTTTTCATGCGATGGATCAAACTCTAAAAATGAAAAGCGGCAAACAACAAACGAGAACTGGAAGCTATCAATTCATACCTTTCTAATAAATACACGTAATAGCGATGGATTGCTTGATACAACCCTAAGTACAGACTATTTTAGGTTGACGGATACAAAAATAGATAGCGTAAAGTCGATAATCATCAGACAATATAGTTCCAAGAAGTTGATCGATGAAAAGGATTTTACATTAATGGGATACGGTGAGTCGAAGCTGGGTAGCGAAACAATAAGACGGTATGATTCGCATGGCAATCTTATAGTTTTAATTGATAAGATGGACGGCAGCATTTTTTCTAGACAGATTTTTGAATACAATCTTAAGGGGAAAATTCTAAAAGAGATCAATTTGGTTCAAAAGCCGGTTTCGTTGGGTGGTACAGACCAATCGAAAATTACCTTAGCCCAACCTTTACGGAAAGAGCAATTTCAATATGATACAACCGTAATTGTCAACACATATGACGACAATGGCAATTTGATACAATCTGTTATTTCAGATGGTAATGGGAAAGTTCGGAAAACACGTAAAATTGAGTATGAAGGGAATGAAAAGACGTTTTCTTATGATATCTCCCCACAAGGTGATACAATGCAGAAGAAGAAATTCGAACGCGATGGAAAATTAATAAAGGAGTTTTCTCTTGTAAGACCAATTGCTGGAGAGGACACAACGTGGTACGATGGAGAAAATATTGTAGAAATGATAGGGCATGATGATAAGCGCGGGGTAAAGTATAAATTTCTAACTAAATATGATGATAAAGGTGTAAAAATTGAAAGCCTTTCTTATAAATGAAACATTTCTGAAGACGGACATGAAATAAGCGGGGCTGATTGGGATACAGTGACATGGCAGCTGGTCATATTGCCGGTATTCAGGTTCAGATAGCCGCCCACTTCACTTGCTGCTGATAATTCAAATAGACCGCCATAAACTGTTACTGAGTTTTACTCCCGACTTAAAGGAAACGGAAATTTCTGCGGCGGTCCAGTCTCCCATTAGCTGGGCTAAAATAAAATCACATACTTTCAGTGATTTTTTAAAATATTTCCGCCATTCGATCGTCTGTCATAATAGATACCTGTTTGGGCATCATTTATACCAATGGCAAAAAGACTTCCGCTAATTATCCTGATTTGGCTCGGGACTGACCTTTATTTTTACCAGGCTGTACAAACCCTTGTAAATTCTGACGAACTTTCATGGACTTATTGGCTCATTGACCCGTTAATAATGAGTGGGATAATTGCTGCAATTTTTGTGCGGCGCGGATCGCGGCTGCAGCAAAACCTGATAACCTGGATGATGGGATTAATGCTTTTGGCGTTTATTCCCCGTTTATTTTCGTTGCCGGTTCTATTGATTGAAGATGTCACACGCCCGTTCCGCGGTTTTCCGCCGAGGACAGTTTTAATGAGCGAGCTCACCATAGGCGTGGCGGTCGTCCTGTCCTTCCTGGTGCTGTTCGGCATTACCCGCGGGCGGCATTTTTATCGGGTAAGACGCGAAACAATATATTTCCCCGACCTGCCCGAAGCTTTTGACGGTTTTACAATAACACAGATAACGGACGTCCACTCCGGCAGCTTTACCAACGCTGCAGGCGTACAAAAAGGGCTGGACCTGGTCAACGTCCAGCACAGTGAGGTAATTCTGTTCACCGGCGACCTGGTAAATAACAAAGCTTCTGAAATGGATAGATGGATACCCGCTTTTGCCGGGTTAGCTGCGCCGATGGGGAAATTTTCAGTGCTGGGCAATCACGATTACGGCGATTACATTCAGTGGGAAACACCCGAGGCCAAACACGCCAACCTGGCAAGGTTGAAACAGGTGCACAGCGGGATTGGCTTCCATTTGCTCCGGAACGAAGCGATAACGCTCCAAAAAGATGGCCAGTCCATTACCTTGTTGGGCGTAGAAAATTGGGGAAAAGGAGGCTTTCAAAAATACGGCGATCTAAAGAAAGCCACTGCCAGTGTCCCGGATGATGCTTTCAAGATCCTGATGTCGCATGATCCTTCGCATTGGGAGGCTGTCACGCTCGATCACCATCAGCAGATCCACCTTACATTGTCAGGGCATACACATGGCATGCAGTTCGGCATTGAATTGTTTGGTCTTAAGTGGAGTCCCGTCCAATACGTATACAAGCAATGGGCCGGACTCTACCACCACAAAGAGCGCTTTCTATACGTTAACCGTGGGTTTGGCTTCCTGGGGCTGAAGGGCCGGATCGGTATGTGGGCGGAAGTGGCAGTCATCACCTTAAAACGTAAATGATAATCAAACCAAACCTCAGACCGATTCTTCCGAAACCCACATTCAGTGCGGGAAAGTATATTTTGGGACAAAAATTGCTGAGTTGCCAAAATCGATCAATAGACCCTTTGAACCGTTTTAAGAAGGTCATGCGGGTATCCCATAGCTATAGTGCTAATGTTGTCTAGACGTGTGACCTGATCGGGACTCAAGCGGATCTCGAGCGTTTTGAGGCCATCCTCCAAATGCGCAAGTGTCCGGGCGCCGATTACCGGGAAAGCGTTTTTTGTCAATATCCAGGCTAATGCCACCTGACCAGGGGTTGCTTCAACTTCTGCCGCGATCAATTCTAATTGATCTATGATGGTTTGAGTGGCTGCATCTTCATGATAACCATCTGGTGCGGAAAGTGTCAGCCGTCCGGCTGAGCCCTTCCGGTATTTGCCGGTCAACAATCCTCCTGCTAAAGGCGAATAGAGCATCGTACCTATCCCGAAATGCTTTGCCATGCTCATCAACTCGCGGTCAGCAGTTCGTTGCACCAAATTATATTCGATCTGCAAGGCGGTCAGTGGAATCGAGCTGGCGATGGCCGCCGCCTTCCATGCCGGAAAATTCGCCAGACCGGCATATAGCACTTTACCAGCGTTAATCAAATCTTCAAGGCCCCGAACGATTTCTTCAAGCGGGGTCAACCCATCATCGAAATGCGGCATGTAAATGTCGATGTAATCCGTCTTCAGGCGTTTCAAACTGGCTTCGACGGCCTGACGCATGGCTTTGCGGTGGTTACCCGAATTAGCGGGCGATGGATCCTTTTCACTGCTGCAGGTATATTTGGTGCAAATTATAAAATTGTGACGGTGTGGTTCTATAAATCTTCCAACGATTTCTTCCGCTTCCCCAAGCTGGTACTGATCGGCCACGTCAATAAAATTGCCGCCTGCATCAGCATAGGTGGCTAGAATCTTTGGAATTTCTTCCGCTATGGCGCCATAACCCCGACGTTCACCCAAACTCGCCGCTCCCAACACAATTTCAGAGGCCGGTAGACCGGTATGCTTTCCGAATAATTTATTCTTCATGCTTCAAAGTTATTCCGCCTGCCACATAAAGTCAAGTACGGCTAAATTCAGCCGTATCAAAAAAGACAAAAATATTAACGATATTTGTAACATGTATCAACGTAAGTTACCTGTTGAACTCCAATGTGGTTTTCACCTTTTCCTTGAAGTATTGAACGGGAAATGGAAGCTCAATTTGATCTGGTGCATTTATACGGGGCTCAAAAGACCAGGTGAATTACAACGGCGGTTATCTAAGGCCTCCCGGCGGCTATTGGATACCCAACTGAAACAACTCGTGGACCAAGGTATTATCGCCAAGACAATTATTAATCAACGGCCGCTAAAAGTGGAGTATGAACTCACGCCGCTGGGCGAAACATTAATACCTGTGATCGAAGTTGCCGCGCGATGGGGTGAAGCACATCGCGATGTACTGGAGCCTTTGTTTCAATCCACGGCCTCGACAAGATAGTATTGGGCGATTGACTAATGTATCTTGTATGAATAAATGAGTGGTATTTTTGGAAGTCAGCGAAGGGAAGGATCAATCATATTCTTTTAAAGATACTGTGATAAAAAGGATTAGATAATGGAAAGGCCCGAGCTATGCTAATTGAATATAAGAGCCATTGCAGGCAAAAAATTGGATATGCTTATTATTCATTCCGTACAAAAGCTGCTAAATACTTCAAGGTTGGAGGGCTCCCTATATATCACTCAACCCAACGAGAACCAACTCCTGCATAGCTGGTATGCCCGATTATTAGCCAGCGGTTTTCCAGGTAAAATCGCACAATCTCTTTATAAAATGATTATCGAAATAGTCTATTATCGGCTGACTCCTTTTATCTCGACCATATCCTCCTATCGAATGGATCGAATCTAAGGCCAGGATCAGATCAACTTTAGTTTGTGGTGATGGGCTATCGTAATTGCTGTCACAGGCCATATTATAGAGATACTTCATTCTGATCTCTATATAATACCTATGCCCAGTACGACCATCGCTAGTCGTATCAGTTACCCGAGCAACCACGTTGGAATCTTTTTCAGACAAATGCCGAACATCGGCAATAAAATCCGGCACCCTGCCCGTGTATGAATACGCTTTAATGGGACCCCGGGGTTTTCCTCCATACATCCGGTAAACCACTATAGCAGCGTAGCCCGCGCACGCTAGAATCAGTCCTGTAATAATGAGGAATGTCTTCATTTGATCTTGTAAAATAGGCAAACTATTCCAAAAATGCCTTACCCCACCGGCGCTGCCACCGAGGTGGAAGTCGCGTTAGATTAAAATGGGGAGGCCAAGACAGACCTTGGGCCACTTACTTATTGCTTGATGTATTTTGTAACGAACCTACGGTAAGTCAGCAATTAAGGTACGGATGGAGACTCATTGGGGGAAAAGCTATCTAATTGGAACCCTTTGGACGAACGTACATTTGAGTGGCACGCGAGTCCCAGGGCGGAGGCTTTTTGATGTAAAATTGGTTACTAATCTGGGACTAATTCTTCTGAAACCCGCGTCCAGTGCGGGAAAGTATATGCTATTCAGTTCTCAAACTCTTTACAGGATTTGCAATCGCTGCTTTTATACTTTGAAAACTTACTGTTAATAACGTTATGAACAATGCTCCGCCGCCTGCTGCCGCAAATACCCACCAGGAGAGTGTGGTCCGGTACTCATATTTCTCCAGCCACGCATGCAGAAAATACCAGGCAAGGGGAATGGAGATACAGCAGGAAAGTATGACCAGCGTCACGAAATCCTTTGACAGCAGCCGCCAGAGATTGAACACCGTCGCGCCCAGCACCTTCCGAACCCCGATCTCCTTGACACGCTGCTCAGCCATGAAAGAAGCCAGGCCGAACAACCCCAGGCAGGAGATAAAGACGGCCAGTACCGCAAAGAAGGCCGCCAAGTGGCCGATGCGCTCTTCGTCGGCAAATTTCTTCGCATAGATGTCATCGATGAATCTGTAATCGAAAGGGCTGCCCGGATTATATTGCTTGAATATGGGTTCCATTTTGGCTAGTGCTTCCCGCATCGGCATGGCCGGATTGACCCGGATGACCATATTGCCCACATACCCACCGCTACAAAAGAACATCACCGGTTGGGGTTTAGCGTAAGGAGATTCCATGACCATATCTTTTATCACGCCCACTATCACATGGGGGACATTGGCAAAGATGGTGCCTTGATAGTTGACGACCTCCCCGACGGGATGTTTCAGCCCCATCAGTTTGACGGCGGCCTCGTTCACAATCAATCCGCCCATCACCCGGGCCGTATCCGCTGGGAAACTCCTGGAAAAATCGCGACCTTCCACCACCTGCCAGCCCACCGTATGTCCATAGTCGTAGTTCACTTGCAGCGTCCCGAAATTATAGGAATTGTGGGGCTCGACACCCTTCCAGTAAAAGCCACCGTTACCGGAAGATATTTCTGTAGGGAGGCTATTGGTTTCTCCCATATCCGTTACCGCTCCGGACCGCAACAGTTCCTGCCGGATGGTCTCGTCATTCTTATGTAGATCGTCCGTATTCATATCGACGGTGATAAGCCCTTCCCGGTTATAGCCTACGGGTCTGTCCTTCGCGTATTTTATCTGCCGGAAAACGATAATCGTCCCGATAATTAGTGTAACCGACACCGTAAATTGCACCACTACCAATACCTTTCGCGGGATCGCGGCCAAACGGCCAACCCTAAATGTGCCTTTCAACACTTTGACCGGATTGAAAGCCGATAAATAAAAGGCCGGATAGCTGCCTGCGATCAGGCCGGTGAGGAAAGTGAACGTGAAGAGAAGTATCCACAAACGACCATTGCCCCAGGGAAGGGACATGTGTTTGTCCGCCAGCCCATTGAAAAAGGGAAGTAAAATCTGCACCAGCACGAGCGCCAGCACCAGGGACAAAAATGACACGGCGAGCGATTCGCTGATGAATTGTCCGATCAGTTGTGTACGCAGCGAGCCAATGGCTTTGCGGATACCGACTTCCTTTGCCCGTCGCTCGCTCCTGGCCGTGCTCAGATTCATAAAGTTGATGCAGGCAAGCAGCAGCACGAAGACCCCAATGATCCCAAACAGCCACACGGTCTGGATACGGCCGCCTGACATTTTCCCGTTGGTGAATTCATTATATAAATGCAGTTTATCCAGTGCGAATACAGTGGCGTTCTCCGTATATCCCTGGATATGGCTGACCGGGGCATCCTTGATGGAGGCGGCGGCCTGTTCCATAGTGACGTTGTCCTTTACCTGCACGAAGAGGGCTCCGCAATGGTTGTACCAGTTGCCCTGCGGGTCGGCTGAATTGAACCAGTTCGCCTTGTTTTCCCAGGGCATGATACAGGCCGTCTCATAGAAAGAGGTATTCTCCGGCAGGTCTTTATAGACGCCGCCCACTTTCAACTCAATGCCATTGGCGATAAGAACGGTCTTGTTGATGGGGTCCTGCCGGCCGAAGACCGCCAGCGCCATAGACTGCGAGATCAGGCAGGTGGAAGGATCCTTCAGCGCGTCCCGGTTGCCTTTCAACATATCGAGCGAGAACATCTCCGGAAAATCTTTTTGCGCATACATGGCCTGCCCCGATACTTTTTTATCCCCCGTTGCAATAACTTGCGGACCCACTCCTGCAACAAGGGAGATATATTTAAAATCTTTCCCGTATTTCGCCCGAAGCTCGTTACCCAGCGGCATCTGTATGGTCGTATTGGTATAGATAATGCCTTTGTCGGTGGGAAGCACGGCGACCTGTGCCAGCCGGTCATGGTGCTGGTAATAATGATCGAACTGAAGCTCGTCTGCTATCCATAGGCCGATCATCAGGGCGATGGTCATACCGAGAGCGAGGCCGATAATATTGATGGCGGAGAACAGTTTGTTCTTTACCAGATTGCGCCAGGCAATGGTCAGATAGTTTTTGATCATGATAATCGGTGATCACCAACTCCGTGCCTGAATAGCATTTAATTGATATATAGCAAATTAGTAATCACTGAATGATCAATCTGTACGTTTTCGCTATAGCAGTTGTACGCTTTTGATACACTTTCAGGAGCCAGAGAGAAGTTTCAAGTTATTGAGTTATACCGGTTACTAATCTGGGACTAATTCTTCTGAAACCCGCGTCCAATGCGGGAAGGTATATTTTGTATTGGCAAATAGGCGAGCCGCGGTGGGTGCTGGTTTTATGCACTAAATCAGGCGGTTACATCTTTTCTAGTTGTTGATTTTTGTGCTTTATTTGCCTTTAGTTATGCTTTTTGTGGTGCGAATTGGGTTGCTAGGTTCGAAATTAGTGACCACGGGTGAACGTGTTGGGCATATGATGGTACTGAGTGCACGCTAGTTTGCCATTGTTGACGGGTTTCCTCCAAATCCTACGTTTCCTACGAATCCGCTAGTATCTAACGGACGGCTACCTCTGATAATCTACCGCCAAACAAAAGCGAACCATTTCTGATAAAACTGTCCCACGAATGGCATCGGGGTTTCCTTGTCTTCTATCGCGGCCTTGAAGCCTAGGAACCATAAGAGAAGGAGGGGGATGAATACAATCAGGGAAGAAATTTTAGCATAAATTAGCTCTGATCCGAATGCCTTGTAGAGAAAGGTGAAAAATAGCTATTTTCCTAAACATACCGAAAAATAGAGATAATTTCTCATTACTTAAAAATTTAATTTGCCCCTTGTGCAAAGCGATTATGCAAGTTCCGAGTCCGGGAGAAGGCAATTGGCCGGGCGAAGATGGAAACGATGGTTAAACGGAGGCCGGAAGCGTTTATTACAGAAGAACAGGTTAAAGTGATTCAGGCGAAGGAGTGGTTGACGTTGAAGGAGGAGGCGTTACTGCTGAATGTGTCGCCTCTGACCCTGAGAAGGTGGGTGCTGGCTGGCAAGGTGAAGTCGAAGAAGGTGGGGAGAAAGCATATGTTTAAGAAAGCAGATTTTAGGAAAATACCGTGAAAATACCTGTGCACTTGATGGAATACGAAACATATATTTGATTATGCAGACCCAACATACATTTCTATTACAAAAAGTTATCGATGATTTGATAAACACTGATAAGAGCTTGACTGATGACTCTACCATGTTCATTGCGGCTACTGGCGATTTATTGACTAAAAACCAATAAGGTCTTTTAATCATCTTGTCGGCTCTGATTTATACTATTATCAAATGTCGTCTATTTTAAGTGTTTCAAAAAATCAACAATCAATCCGGTAAGCTGTTCAGGTTTTTCCTGCTGCACCCAGTGACCCGCACCTTCTATGATGTGAAAGCTTTCCATTTTAGTACAGGCTTGGTGCTGCATCTGCTCTATCGCGCCTGGCGGACGAAATCTCGCCCAGTCAGCGATCCCTGAAATAAAGCAGGAAGGCGCATCTATTGTGTGACCCGAAAAAAGTTCGAGGTCAGACCTGTTTAATCCGCCCGTGGTGCAGCGGTACCAGTTTAATCCGCCTTGGAAACCGGTACGTTTAAACTCCTGCGTATAGACATCAAGGTCGATATCCGGGAGCCATTTACAGGAGGCTATTTCATTCTGTGAGGGCATGTCAGGCGCAACTACCTCCGGCATCGTTTTATCAAGATCCAAAACATAATAAGTCGGCTGCTTGGCGAGTTCTTCCGCCGCGCCCGAGGTAAGTGGAAATGGTTTATTCTGGCTCCAGTCGGCACTCTTTACGTGAAAGTAAGCCCGCTGAAAATCGTGCAGGCCCTGCTTGCAGTTCAGCATCTCATTATTGGCGCTGCGTGATGAGAAATAGGTGGTGCTGTCCTTACGGGGCCTTGATAATGATGCAAGGGGATCTTGTACAGGTGCTGTCTGTTGTAGATTCGGTGCAGGTTGTTCTCCAACGCCAAAAGGTAAAGGTGGCACTCCACCGAAGGGACAACTTAGAAGAACAACTGACCGAAAAAAATCTGGTCTAACAAGAGCGCAATAGGCCGCTACTATCGCACCCACGTCGTGTCCGACGATAGTGTAAACAGAATCATGTCCCATAGCCATCATCAAACCGAGGGCATCGCGGGAAAGTTCATGTGTCCTAAAAGAGGCAAAATTTCCATCATAAGTATTGTCCCATCCCGTTGTGCGACCGTAGCCACGCAGATCAGGAGCGATCACATGGTAACCCGCAGCGGCCAATGGCAGCATTACTTTCCGCCAACTGTAGGCAAGTTCCGGAAATCCGTGCAGCAGAAGTATAACAGGGCGTTTTGGTGTGTCAAAACCGGCTTCCAATACATGCACTGTCAGGCCGTTGACTCCGGTAACATACCGCTCGCGTATGCCTGCCGGTAGTTCCATGTCCTTTAATTGATCTTTTGTTTTCATAGAAATTGTTCTTTTTTCTGCCCATACCTCCAAAGGGCGGATCTAAGCCGTTCCCGAAGCAGTAAGCGCTGCATTTTTTACAAAGTTTCTGCGTTTCATATAAGGAGGATTAATTTGTTCAAAAGGCCCATTTTCCACCGTTTCCAGGCTTTTAAAGAACCACTCTCTTTTCTCCGGTTAATAGCTGCATAATAAATTCATAAATATTATCATGTCAGATACTATATCACTGCTTTGTACTATAACTAACAGGTATCCATCTATATTTTCCGCCCTCAGAGATCATCTATAGTCGTTCCGGCTATTCCTTTCGAATTGAATATTGGTGCCGATTGTTCAATGATAAACTGCTTAGTTCTTTCCGCTTTTCCTTTTATATTCATTTTAACGATGCAAATTAAGACCCAAAAGTCTTATTGAGAGAATAAATAAAAAAATCAACCAAATTATGACAATGTTAGGCAAGTAAATCACTTAGTTAAGAATGCCACCATTTGACTTTACCAAAGCCCATAACTACTTGCTGCTGATAACTCAAATAGACTGCCATATGTTCCTGTAGATTAATCAGATCATGATCCCAAAGGGTGGAGATTAATAGATAGGCATCTCCGGTGTTGAGAATTGGGGTATTGGGTATAATGCATGGCATTATCTTATTAACATCACAGTACCCTTTTGTGTTTGCTTAACGCTGTTGAGCGTCTGCTTAATGGTTTGACAACAAGATATTTATGTTTTGGTATGAATATTAGTTGAGTAATCATCGCTCCCCTGTCGACTTTTGTCATATCGGCTATCTCGCTGGCAAAATTCTTTCTAGCTTCGGGTTATTCGATTTCTTTTCTATATCTCATCTACGCCATTGCCGCCATAGAATTAAGCGTCAAGCTGCTGATCGCTCTTTGGGTGTATCTGCTTTATATGCGAAATCGCTCAACGAGACGGCCATTATTCTGATCTCAGGCTTTCATCGGGAGCCGAAGCTCATTCTGAGCGGAGGCTTTTTCACCGGGTTGACCCTCGCGGCCCTGACCGCCTGAAAGCTCACCATCAGCAAAGCGATCGCTATGAAAACGCTCTTGCTTACTTCTCCATGAACAAGCTGTCCGCCAGTTGCTGATTGTAGTGTTTTATGGGATCTCCGTTGATGTTATGGTAGATGGCACTGATAAAGACGACCTTTGCTGCGTTCAGGACAACGATGATCATAAAAGCGCCGGGAATGAATAAAATGACTCCGGCGAGCGGATGTACGAAGTATCCCAATAGGACGCAGGGGATGGCCAACAGCAAAAATGCCACTAATTGAATGAGACCAAAGCTGAACGTCGCGCCCAGCCCTTCTCCCCATTTTTCTCTCACGAGATCGGATGACCGTTTGAAGGCAGCCAGTGGGCCCAGGTTCTCATAGGCGATAACAGGTACGACGAAGAAAGTCGCCACGCTCCATACAATGCCGATCAGGCTGGTGATGATCTTGCCGATCCGGCCAAAACTATCCTGCAGAACACGCAGCAGGGTGCCGACAGTAGCTGCAAATATTGACCAGGAGAGGATAGCCCCCATCCGGCTCAGCGCAAACTGAAGACCTTTGCGGAGGGTCACTTCTTCGCCATTGAAGTATAGGTGCGTACAGTGAACCAGGGCAGTGTTGAAAAAGACGATAACGGTATAGTTGACCAGGTAATAGCCAAATACGATCAAATAATTGACCACACGGCTTTGCCCTTCAATGACCTGTGTGTCCCAGCCGGCGGCGCCCATTATGACGATTACAAAGGAACCGATTACAAGGATCATCGAAATTGCTGATAAGATCGGAAAAAGTATTAGCTGGCGGTTTTCTTTCAAAACAGCAAAGCTGTTTTGGGCAATGGTCCAGCCATTGGAAAGGCGGGTAAAAATGTCCATCTGGATTTGGTTATGGGGTTAAATATTGATAGTAATATAACAAAAAAACCGGACTTTACAAGTATGTCACTGAGGAAATTTAGTCAAGTTGTCGCCCTTTGGTTGTTATGAATTCTTTTGCGGCGGCTAAGTATTCGTTATCGGGCTCGACTTAACAAATCCGAAACACTTCGACGATATGCAAATGCTGAATTTGCCTGCAAAAGCTACCTATGCACAAAAGACACCTGTGGGTGCTATTGCTTTGCCATGCACTGTCTATCCGCCTCACGACTCCAACCAGTCATATGTTCTTTTGGGGGATCCAGGCCAGTTGGTTCCTCCCGCTCATCGATAAAGGCGGCCTGGTCCTCACCCAACTGGGTGGTTCAGGGGGCCGAAACAGTTTTCAAAGCAGCTTTCAGATCATCAGCCTGGATCATCCGGACATCTCCGCTATCTTTAACGGCCGGCCGATAGAAGCCAAAAACTTGTTACTATCCGGGCACTACAAGGATTTTCGGTGGAGCTTCCGGTTATGAGCACTTGAAATTGATATGTTATGATACAGTATGATACGTTGTGATGCGGTATGATACGGTTTCGGGCGCGCGAAAACCAAGCAGATATGGCAACCCGCTAGCGAATGATCATGACGGTGCCTTTTAGGAAAAAGGGTTTATTGTAATAGTCGACGCCGGCGATCATATAGACAAAGGTGCCATTGAGCGGGTGCCCACCTTTCGTGCCGTCCCAGGAAATATTGGGGTCGTTGCGGGTGAATACTTCCCTACCCCACCTGTCGAATACACTTATCTGGATCTTTTTCGTCAGCCCCTGGATGATGATATGCCAGCGATCGTTGGCGCCGTCTCCATTGGGGGTGAAAGCGTTGGGGACGAAGATGCGTACCGAATCGAATACTTTGATGTTCACGGCCGCCGTTGCGCTCATGCAGTCACCGCGGGTGAATTCCACGTACAGGGTCTCGTCGTTGGGGATGTCGGGTGTCTGCAGTTTGCCGGTGGCGGAGGAGTCCTGGATGGTGGCGCCGGGTGTCGATCCGTCGAGCAGGAGATATTCCCCGGTTTGGGGATTCCCTACGGTGATGGTGGTCGAAGTATTCCGCGGGATATATTGATCGCTGACTTGTGGCAGCGGTGGTTCGAGCTCTACGTCTTCTACCGGGATATTTTTGCTGGTTACGGTGCAGCCATATTGATCGGCGACGATGGCTTCGTAGGATCCGGCTTGCAGATCTTTTAGATAGCCCGCCATGGTGGCGATCGGGGTGGCGCCTTCATACCAATTCCAGGTGTATGTTCTGGTTTCGTCGACCATGGATAGGTTGTTGATGGCGCCGATGCCGGCGTTGCAGGTGTCGTCGTTCACTTGCAACTTCGTGTAATCGAATGCCGGCGTCGGGACCTGCCGGATCGTGAAGCCGGGTGTCCGGGCCTGGCAGCCATAGGCATTGGTCATGGAAAGCGTGTATACGCCACCATTAATATTTCCGATGTTGATGGTGTTGCCTTCGCTATTGCCGGCTGCGTTGGTCCAGGTGTAGGTCGAGGCATTCGTGGCGACGATGCCGGTGATGGAGCCGTTGGCCGTCTCACAGTTGGCGGGGGTGATGACCATCGCGCTGGTGTCGTAGGTGATCGTGCCCATATCCGGGATGGTATACCATTGGGTGAAGAGGGTATCGCAGCCGCCGCCGTCTTTGAAGGCCAACCGGCAGACACCTGGGGGAGCGTTGGTCAGATCGAGGGTGTTTGCGAGGGTATGGCCTGCGTTGTCGCGCCAGGCGAGGTAAACGGGTGAGGTCGAATTTTGATAAGTAATGCCGGTGACGGACCCATTGGCGTTGCCGCAGGTGGTAGGCGTGATCGTGGCGGCTGTCGTCGTGAGCGACGGGCCCGTGACGTTGGTCAACGTATAGGGCGGGTATTGTACGAAGCAGGTCGCATCCTGATTGAGCGTCAGTTGCAGGGTATATTGGCCGGGCGCGAGGTTTTGGAAAGGGTTGTCGACGCTGAAGTCGGGGCATACGGTGACGCCGGCGAGCAGCCAGCTATAGGTGGCCGACGCGTCGAATGTGCCGGTGTATTGCAGCGCGCCATTGTTCTGGCCGCAGCTGGGCTGGGTTTTGACGATGGTCGTGGGGTCGAAGGCCGGCGGCGTTACGTTGCTGATGGTATAGGGAGTGCTGGAGGTGTTGCAGGAGGCGCCGCCGATGGAGGTGACGAAGGTATAGGTGCCCGGCCCCACGTTGGTGAGGTCGACGCTGTTAGCGACGATGTTGCCGTTGGCATCTTCCCAATACCATTGGGTGCCGCTGGTGACCTGGATGTTTTTTATAGAGCCGTTGTTGCGGCCGCAGGTCGAGTTCTGGACGACGACATTGGTGGTGTTGATGGTGGCGGTGGAGAAGGGGGTGGTAGCGCCATAGCTATCCGTGGCGGTGGCGACGATGGCGCCGGTGGCGGTGAGGGAGTAGCTCCAATTCCCATTGGCGTCGGCGGTGGTGGTGCCGATATATGTTTTTCCTTCGCAGCCGGGGCATTCGTCGTCATAGAAGAGCTCGACTGTGGAGTTGGGCGTGGCCGTGCCGCCTACGGTGCCGGCGGTCAGGAGGGTGATGTTGACATAGGGGATGGGGTTTTTATAATAGGCATAGCTTATATCGATCCCGGAGCCGTTGCAGAAGATGCTGTTCCGGGAGATGGTGATCGGGCCGCAAGTGGCTTCGAATATGCCCCATTGGATGAAGTTGGCGATATAGTTCTTTTGGTTGGGGTTGGCGCCGCCGACGAGACCTTGACCGCATTCTATTAGCCAGAGCCCGGCCTGTTCGCCATTGTAGCCGTCGTTGATGATATTGCTGGTATTGTCCGCGCCTACGCCGATGTGGTTTCCCTGGATAACGAAAGGGCTCGCGATGTAAACCAGGTCGTAGCCGCAGGCGCTGATATTGTTGGTGATATTGACGGCAAGAGTGGTGGTGCCGGCGGTGTTCGTGCCATCGCCGTTGTTATAGCCGTTGATCTCGACCGCTTCGTAGTTGGGAGACAGGCGGGTGTTGCCGGTGATATCGGTGCCCACCAGATTTCCCTGGAAGTTAAGATAGCCGAAATCGATGCTCCGGGTGTCGGTATAATCCATAGGAATGGAGTACACATCCAGGAGATTGCCTTGGCCGGGGCTGAGGCCGCCGATCTGCAGGTTGGAGACGTTGCGGAAATAAAAGCCATTTTGATTGGACACCAGGGTGGTGCCTGTTTCGTCCGTGCCAAGGATATTGCCCTGGATGGTGATATTGCTGCTGCCAGGTTCGGTGGCCGTGATATAATCGTTATAGATAACGTACGCGAAACCCTGGACGATGTTGCCTTTTCCGGCCGCGCCAAAGGTGAAGTTGTTGACCTCGCGGAAATAGACCCCCTCGCCGGCGGCGACGCCCTGTAAAAATAGGCCGTAGATCGCGACGTTGCTGACGCCGATCAACGTGAAGTAGTTGATATACTGCAGGGTGAAAGGGTTGGTGATGATGATCTGCGCGTTGCTGATGCCGAAGGGTGTGGTGCCTTCGGTGGTGCCGTCGATGGTGAGGTTGGAGGGGAGGTTCGGGAGGGCGGACTGCAGGGTGATGGTTCGGCCGGCCCGGGACTGGTCGGCGATGTTAAAGGTGATGGTATTTGTGGACCCGTTGGCGGCGGCCTGGGCGATGGCGTCGCGAAGCGAGCCGGGGCCGCTGTCAGCATTAGTGGTCACGGTGAACGTTGTCGCCAAGGCGGAGAATGCGCAGGTTAAGAGGAGTAGGGTTAAGGTCAGGCGCATGGAATGGGTACAAAATAGGGAAAAAAGATGGGATGCGCAAGTGGAACGGCTATAGTGCCTGTATCGTGGAAGCGACCAGCGGCCTTCACGCCCTGTCCACCGTTGGAGCTGGCTATTGAGAAGTGCTATTCCTTTAATCCGTCCATGCTCATCGTAGAACACCGATTCCGCCGGCCGGCCGTCTCTCCACACATATTCGGAGATATCATCATTGTAACATAACGTCAGCGCCTTGGTGGTCCTGGCGTCGAGCATCTCATCCGTATTATTCCCTCGGTGATAAAAATGCACCCGCAGCTCATACTAGCGCTTTGCAATCTTTTGCGCCAAGATTTGCCAGGTAGGTTTTATACCGCTTGTAGATGAATTGTCTGAGGGCGCCGTCATAGCCCCCATGCAAGACAACGGACAATGGAACTGACCGGTATTATCCGCCTATGAGGTGTGATCAGGACCACCGGAGGCCCGGACAGTTGCTTATTTTCATATGGCTTCTTATCTCCTAATCATCATCATCTTTATATTGCGAGTCAAGTTGCAAGCCGAGCGCCTTTAAATTCTTTGGCTGTACTGCAAAATATTTTTCTGGAAAGGGTTTATCTCCATATATGGTAGACCATATATACCTGCTAAACAATAAAGCATCGCTGTCAATAAGATCGGGTTTGGAGAAATCCATTTTTTGCGTTAATGGGGCCAGCATGGCAGTCGTTTTGCTCATCTTTTCCTTTGGTGGGTTCATCTCGTTTATGGCAACAGATGGTGTTAGAGAAATATAACCCATATAGTCAGGATTTTCCACAAAACAATCTGTCATTAACGGGGCCATTGCCACCAACTGGTTCATGGGCTGTACGCCGAATATCTGACAGATGGTATGCAGCACAGATGATTGGTTATAAAATTTACTGAGAACCGTATTGCGTTTTGCATAAGGGCTTGCTATATAACAAACCGACCGGTGTGCGTCTACATGGTCTGTACCACTTTGAGGGTCATCTTCGTTTACAAATACTGCCATATCTTTCCAAAAAGTGCTTTTTGTAAGCGCTTCTATTACCCTGCCGGTTGCCAGGTCGTTATCGGCCACATAAGCGCGCGGGGTTGGGATACCTTCACCATACCCGCTGGTATGGTCGTTGGGTAAATAAAGAATTATGAACTCAGGGAGGTTGTCTTTTGCTTCATATTCCTGCAGTGCCTTAATAAACCAGTCAGCCCTTACCTGGTCGGTAATAGTTAAATTCCAGCCGGGAAAGCGCAAATCGCTGTATTTTTCGAGGCTTCCCATTTGATACGAACATTTGTACCAAACAGAATCGCTTTTATCTTTCCATGCATCATATATGTTTGTCCAGGTTTTGCCTTTTGTAACTTCGGCAAGATCTGTCTCTCCAAAATTTCTGAAAGAAATACCCTTGCGCAACAAGTGGTCCCAAATAAAACCACAGCCAGCATAACACAAAGGGTCTGTGCCAAAATCGTAAGCGCAACGGCCGCCCGAAAAATCTTTTTCGTGGTACGGTGTAGTAATACCCTGTATTGCCCATTGGTGCCCGTCGCTTGAGTTAACACCATTGCAATAATAATTGTCCAGGAGAAGAAATTGTTTGGCAAGGCTATGCGCATTGGGCGTTATGCTGTCTCCAAACTGAACCAGTTTCGGGTCGCAGTTTCCCATTCCAATGTCGCCCAATTCCTGGTCGAATTTTTTATTTTCCCTTATAATATATACCACGTGTTTTATAGCAGATGGCTCGCCCATGTTGGCAGGCACCGGCGTCGGCTTTGCGTTCAAATTGGCTTCGGCCTGCGCTCTTAGCATTTCTATAAAATGAAAACCTTTTTTTGCTGCTGTGGTATATGCATCTAACTGGGCTTTGTTGTGAGGAAGTACAACTTTCTGCAACGCCCCTTTTTTAAGAGGAGTAACATTACCAATAAATATATCATGCTCGTCAGCACACACAGCCCCTGGAAACCCGCCGCCGGCAATAAACCCATATGGACCTTTTTGCGGGTGTCCAGGGTCAATGAGGGCAATGGAATTATTGCCGGCATTGGCAGCATATAATACTTTCCCATCCGGGCTAAACGCCAATGCTGTTGTAAGGCTGCCGTAAGGCAGGGACGGATCTGGCTTTGTGGTAATTGTTTGCACAACGTTAAAAGTTTTTGCATCCACCACACTTATTCCGTCACCGCTCTCATCGCTTACATAAAGCAAGTTGCCGTCGGGCGATAAAACCATTGATTCCGGGTGAATACGGGTTGTAATCTCTGCAATCGTTTTTCTTGCCCTAATATCAATTACAGTAACAGAGCCGCGCAATGCCACAGAACGCTCATCTACAGCAACATCTGTTCCGGCTGATTTTTCTGTTCTGTCCCCTTTTTTGGGATGCGGGCCTCCGAAATTGCTTACAAATGCAAACCTTTTGTCTTTGCTGATAATTACGGCATAAGGACAAACGCCCACAGGTATCTTGCTTAATACTTTGCCTTCGGCAATATCCACAACGGCTACTTCGTTGGGAATAGCAAGCGCCACAAAAGCAATATTATTGTCACATAGCCCAATGCCTAAAGGTGTTGTTGTTTTATTGCCAACAGATAGGTCTATTTTTTTTGTAAGTGTAAGTACGCCGGATTTATCAATATTGCCTACATATAAATTTGTTTTTGCCCCGGTAAAGTAAACGGTCGAATCAGAACCATCAACTGCAAGCCCGTACATTGAACCGGCTTCGCCCTTTTCGTAACCGAATTGGCTAATCACTTTAAAACTGTCTGCGTCAATAACAGATATGCCTGTGTTTTTCTTTACAACGACAAATTTATTTTGCTGTACCAGGTCAAGGTTTAATACCCTTGTACCTTTGGCTAAATCCAGGCTTTGCCCTGCAGGACTGAACAATTCACTATTCGCAAATATTTTATCTCCTGCAGAAAGTTGGCCCCATGATGTATCTATGGGTGCCCCTACATCCTTTTTTCGTTCAGGGGTTTTTGTTACGGTAGGTTGAGCTGTTGCAAATAATATCAGAAGAAAACAAATTAATGTCGAAATTAACTTTTTAGCTTTCACTAGTTGTGTATTTAATACTTTATTAAGGAAAATCAAATATCAGTACATTATTTCTATTATCTCCCTAACCTGACATTAAGGTTAAGATAATAATTTGACGCGAGGCCGGGATACATAAAAGGATTCCTGAAATTTGGTGTGTGCGTGAGGTCCCGGACCACCATTAGGAGGAATGAGCATGTCAATGGCAGCAAAAGTGCCGCCGGTTTGTTCACCGGTCATGAGGATCCGATAGGTGTCGCCAACCACTGACAACGTTTGTCCGTCATGTGCATTTACGGTGATCGGAGCAACTTTTACATTTTCCATACATTAAGAGATTGAAGCCATTAAAAATTTAATTAGTTTGATCCGACCAAGACCACTTTCTCCAGAGAGTCGGCTAAAGTTGGATAGTCTGTATAACCATGCGCACCAGGAGTATAAGCGGTCGCAAGATCCGGCTTAGCTAATGGGCCATTTTCTGCAATTCGTTTTTCCAGATCCGGGTTGGCCAAAAAAGAACGGGCAAAAGCGACAAGATCTGCAAATCCCTGTTCTAAAGCTATTTCTGCGCTTTCCGGGGTAAGCCCGTTACAAATGATGATCGTTCCACCAAATGCCTGGCGAACCGCATCCAGTGTCTTTTGGGCTATCTTAGCTGACATACCGAAATGCAAATAAGCGATGCCTGTTTTATTCAATTGCTGTGCCAGATAGAGATACGTGTTATGCACCTCTTCAGGATCGTATGCCTGTAGGTCACCCAGGGTAGAAAAGGGTGAAAATCGAATACCCACCTTGTCTTTACCAATCGAATCAGCGACTTTTTGCGCCATTTCCAAAACGAATGTGGCCCGGCCTTTAAAGTCCCCACCATATTCATCAGTACGGTTGTTGATAACCGGATGTAAAAATTGCTCTATAATATACCCGTTGGCGCCATGGAGCTCAATCCCGTCAAAGCCTGCCTCCATTGCGTTTTGAGCAGCCGATACATGTCCTTGAATAGTCGCTTTAACCCCTGCAGTTGTTAATGCTATTGGCGCTGTGTAATCCTGCATTCCTACAGTGTCTGTAAACATTTGTCCTGCTGCCTTAATAGAGGAAGCCCCAACCAGGTGTGCGCCTTCGGGTAAATTATCCTGATGCCCGATTCGGCCGGTATGCATCAGTTGACAAAAAATCTTACTGCCGCATGTATGCACGGTTGCTGTCACATTCCCCCATCCATCGACCTGCTCCTTATTATATATACCAGGAATACGTGGGTAGCCCAGCCCATCTGCCATCGGCGAGGTACCCTCTGTAATAATTAATCCCGCACCACTACGCTGGCCATAATATTCTGCCATTAACGAAGTAGGTATATTATTGATAGCCCGGCTACGTGTCATAGGGGCCATTACCAAATGGCTTTTGAGTATTAGCCCATGTTTCGAGTAAGGTATTAGAATCTTGTTCATTATTTGTTTTCAATAACACTTCAAATACCTATCCTGAAATGGATATAAAACAGTCGTAAGAGACTAATTAATAGTCCTATCGGCCGAAAGGGTCTTAAACCATTTAAAATGACACGATTAAAAATAAATCATTTGCAAAATCATCGTTTTACCAAATGCTTAAGTGCCCGCAAACAGGATGAAGTTTCTGTTGCCATAGAAGGGTTGAGGAATAATTGACCCGGATATTTAACTTTTATACAGGATATTGCCGCTCGTTTTTGCCGAAGGCAACATAGGGCCAGCCATTTTCATGTAGGGGGATGCAATCCATAGGACTCGTATAGGTAATAATATTGCGGTTTTTTTAAAGAAATTGCACGCCAGCCAGCTCTCTGCCGACTTGTTGAACTCCCTTCAATATTCTATTCGTTTGAGTTTGAGAGGGTTTCTTGATCCCCTTGATATATTGTGCCAATAAACTTTGATTCATGCCGATTCTTTCGGAAAGGGCCTTAGCATTAATGACTTTATAGAATTCAAAGAACTGCGGAAGATCTAATACGATTTTCAGATCATCTTCTGTGATGGATTTACCCGCTTTTTCAAGTAGAAGGTTGACAGCTTCCAGGACATTGGACTTGAGTTCTTCCAAAGATTTGCCCACGGTGTAAACCGGATATTTTTCAGCGTAAGCCGAATAGCCGGTCTTAGTTTTTTCGACGATTATTGTAATTTTCATAATTGATTGTTTATTTTAATCCCGCGTCTTTTTTGATTTTCTTTTCCAGACCTTTACCCACTTCCTGACTGCCATGAGAAGGGCAAACAATCTGCCCCTTTTTCGTAGGATGCTCCATAATCATATGGCTCCCGGATTGCCTTACCACAAACCAACCATCTCTTTTAAGAAGTCTGACAAGCTCGCTGGATTTCATTATTCAAAGGTAATAAATTTATTACTTTTTTAGAGAATTAGTTAAGAATCGGAGGAACTTTCGGTTGAGAACATTTGAATGTAAAGTTAAGTCATTGATTATGAGTAGTAATTTGAGAATTGTCAAGATTTGCGCATTCTGCAAGCAGGAATTCATTGCCAGGAAAACAACCACGGAGACGTGTTCTGACCATTGCGCAAAACGGTTTTATAAGGGTAAACAGCGGGAGAAGACGATTAGCCGGGCGAAGATGGAAACGGAGGTTAGGAGGAAGCCGGAAGCGTTTATTACGGAAGAACAGGTGAAGGTGATTCAGGCGAAGGAGTGGTTGCAATGTCATTAGTTGCAGTAGGTGTAACAAGAATAGAATAAGACATCAGGGTTTTTTGAAACGGTGTTTAACATCGTCCCATCTTTGCAAATAGTTGGGATTGCTGGCAATGGCTTCTAATTCTTTGTCCAGAGCTTCCTTCTGTTGTGTGGTAAATTCGATCGCTTCATCTTCTTCTACGGCTTCGACTGCATCCACTTTAATGAGGTCTGCGATCAGGGCTGCAGCATAATCCTTTTTAATCCGGATATGGAGAGTATTATCAGACATATAATAATAATTTGGAAGTCGACAAATTAATTGACATTTTTTAATTGATTGATAATCAAATTATTGTCTGGCTGGTAAATTTGTGTTTTAGTTACTTAGCGTATAATGCCAAGGTTAGCCGGTGCGATTGTTTTTTGAATCGGAAATTGGTGACTAATCTGGGACTAATTCTTCTGAAACCCGCGCCCAATGTGGTAAAGTATATTTTGTATTGGAAAGTGACCGGGGGACGTGAAGTGCACGTTTGACGCGGGTTATATTTGCCCTAAGCTGCATTGACATATAGTGTGCATTTTATTTAATTGCAGTTGTTTAAGTTGTAGTGCTAATGGGCAACGCCGTCCAATAATTTCGGCGAGGTTTTCTTCTTATCCATCTCGATCTTCTTCCCAAACATCCTCCGGAACGTACTGTCGGGCCCTTTCAAAAGAATGATCAGGTCTCCCCGCTCCCGTGCATACGGAGTGGTCACACTATCCACCAAGATGGCTTGCCGGAAATCGTGGATAAAAGGATGCGCCATTTCGTCAGGGTCGTCCGTTAGGAGCACCATATTGTCGAATTCGTAAAAATTCTCCGGCAACCAGTACAAGAAGCTGGCGTTGTCGCTGTATGCAGGCGGCAGGTGGTATTGTGGTCCGTAATAGTTGACCGCCCCCGCCTGACCGTAGTTATCGCAAAACAACAGGGTATGCGCTTTCTCATTGCTATCCAGCAAGTCATACGCTCGGGCAAATTTGGCCGTCATTTCCTTCCAGGACAGCATGTCCGCGAAATCCTGAGGGAGGGGATGGTCCTTGCCGTCTTCCCATTTGAGCACTCCCAAACGCGCGACATGGCGGCGCGCATAGAGGTCTGCGAGCTGCGCCGGGGCCAGGAAGGGCAAAGCGATGCGGACCACGAAAAAACACAGCACAAGGATAACCGCCGTAAGCGCGAAGCGCAGGGCGAACCTCGAGCCTCGCATCCAGTCTTCGATCTTCAGGGACCCAAAGGCAAAAAGGATGGGATACACGCCCATCGCATAGTAATACTTACCGTGCGCGATCAATAAGAGGACAATGACAAGGACATAAGACCAGGCGATAAACCGATAGGTCCTGCCAACCGCGAGCGAAATCAACCCCGTGATCCAAATGACGACGCAGGGTAAAAACAGGAGGAACTGGTTGACAACAAACGACATCGGGCTGACATACTGCAGTTGGGTCTTCTCAAGCTCGCTCATGTGAAACACGACCGGAAAACCGTGCCGAAATTGCCATAGTAAATTCGGAAGGAAGAGCAGCAATCCGATGGCACAGGCGAAATACAAGTGCTTATTGGCGAATATGCGTCGGTCGGATGTCAACGACAGACCGATGAGCAACGCGACAATATAAAAGGCCACTGAATATTTGCTTAACATGCCCAGCCCCATGCAAACTCCGGCCATGTAAAGGTACCGGTTCAGGCCGGTATCCTTATATCGGACAAAGGCGTATGCCAGAGCAGTCCAAAAGAAGACGTCCAGAAAGTTCGGCTGGAATAAGAAGTGCAACCGAAGAAATCCCCCGAATAGGAAGGGCGTCCAGGCCAGGAAAAGGGCGAAGGCGTTGCCGCTCTTGTGCAAGATCAGGCGACCGACGAGGAAGTAAGTAGCCGCTCCGCCAAGGGAGGGCCAAAACTTGATCCAAAACATGCCATCTCCCAAAAGGTGGGTCAGCCGGGCGAAGACGGACAACAGGGGCGGTACTTCCATATACCCCCAGGCCATGTGCCGCCCTTCAGCGAGATAAAGCAACTCATCACGGTGGGGTTCGTAGATCGAATTTTGCAGTAGATAAGGCAAAAGGAGTTTGAGCAAGGCGAGGACATACAGCAGCCAGATTTCCTTCTTCATTCTCCTAAAATAAGAAAAAACGGCGGCTGTGCCGTTATTTGGTCCCCTGCCTATCGGGGCGTGGGAGGTCTGCCCTCCAAATAGATTTAAAAGCATAATCAGAGTAATTACAATCGTTGTTTAAAGCAATTTATCAGGCGTTATGGGCAATTGCCTGATGCGCTTTCCTGTTGCATTGAATATAGCGTTAGCGACGGCGGCCGCGACGCCGACAATTGCAATTTCGCCTATTCCTTTTATACCCATTTTGTTGGGAATAACATCTTCTTCGCGGATAAAAATTGTTTCGATGTGCCCGATGTCAAGATTGGCAGGCACATGATAGTCGGCAAACGACCGCGTTATAAAATTTCCCCACCGAGGGTCAACAACTGATTCCTCCGTAAGTGCCATTCCAATTCCCCACGTGTTCCCGCCGATGATCTGGGAACGCGCCGTTTTGAGATTCAGAATTTTACCCGCTGCAGTGACTGCAAGAAAGCGCTTAACGGTCGCCATTCCGGTTGCCTGGCTTACCCACACTTCCGAAAAATTAGCGTTGAAACTGTGTGAAGAATACGCGTTTGCGCCTGCGGGCGCTGTAGCATCAACACGCGTTTGAAAAGCATTTATCTGTTCTGATTCCATTAGCTGGGCGGCAGTAGGCCGCACCAAAAACTGCTTCCCTGACTTAGTAATTAACTCGTCGGTGATCTTGACGCAGGCATCATTAACGGCGTTGGCATAGCTTGTTGCACCTACCGATCCTACAGAGCCTGCCGCCGGCGGCAGATCTGAATCCCCTATCATCACATGCACCTGGCCGATAGGCATTCCAAGTCCGTCGGCCGCTGTTTGCGCCAAAATGGTATATGTCCCCGTACCAAGATCGGCGGCGGCCATTTCTACGGTTGCAACTATTTTATTTCCATCCCTGGTTAATTTAATTATCGCCGAACTAGCCTGCTGATGGGCCGGATAGGTGCCGCAGGCTACGCCATAACCAACCAGGTAGTCACCCTGCTGCTGCCGGCCGGGCTGAGCATTCCTTTTTTCCCAGCCAAATGCTTTGGCCCCCTCCTTCAAACATTCCACCAGTTTTCGTGAAGACCATGGCTTATCATTTGAAGGATCTTTAGCAGGCTCATTTTTTAACCTGAACTCAATCGGGTCCATGTTCAGCTTAAAAGCAAGTTCATCAATAGCGGATTCCAATGCAAAACTCCCTGTGGCTTTGCCTGGTCCGCGAGTATAGGTAGGTGTGATCATGTTCATATGTACAACCCGGTAACCGATCAGCGAATCAGGCACTTCATACATGATCTTTGAACAATCTCCGCAGGGCTCCACAAATTCGTCGCTTATTGCGCAGTGGGTGGTGGTCTCATGTGCGAGAGCCAGCAGCTTTCCGTCCCTGTTTGCCGCAAGACGCATTCTTTGCATATTGCGCTGCCGAAGCCCCACTGAATTGAACATTTGCTGCCTGTTCAGGGCAAGCTGAACCGGCCTGCTTACTATTTTAGCTGCCACCGCCGCCAGGACCAGATTGGCCCACTGGCCACCCTTTGAGCCAAAGCCGCCGCCGATATACGGAGAGACGATACGGACATTCTCCGGTTTGATATTCAAGGTATTGGCAGCGGCATGTTGCGCTCCATTAACAATTTGCGAAGCATTATATAAGGTTAAGTGGTCGCCCTCCCACACAGCAATCGTGGCGTGAGGCTCCATTGGATGATGATGTTCAACAGGAGTTTCATAAATTTCGTCAACGGTAAATTGCCCATTGCTGAACGCGACTTCAAAATCACCCCTTTTAATATCCGGCTCCGTTGCGGGTACTGCTTCAGTTTTCAATTTATCAAAGTCAATCCTTGCCTCCGACGCCTGGTATTCCACTTTCACCAGTCTTGCCGCATGACTTGCCTGTTCAAAGGTCTCGGCAACTATGACCCCAATATGCTGTCCGAAAAATTTCACTTCAGGCCCTTGTAGTAAGGCGCCTCCCCTTAGCCCTCCGCCGGGATTAAGTTTTGGAGCATTTAAGTGTGTGATCACAGCCAGGACCCCGGGTATCTTTTCCGCTTCGGCCGAATCTATCCGGGTAATTGTTCCGGCAGCTATCGTGCTTTTGAATATACAGGCATACGCTATATGATCCACCTTGTAGTCTGTGGCATAGGTTGCCTTCCCTGTTACCTTTAACAAACCATCCACACGGTCAATGGGTGCGCCAATTAGTTTATTTGTCTCCATAATTGTTCATTGCTACGTTTAATGCCCGGACAATGGCCCGTTTACCGAGTTCAACCTTAAATTTATTGCCGGCCAGCGGCTTTGCCATTTCCATTTCTGATTCGGCAGCAGCTTTAAAATTGACTTCTGTCGGTTCCTTGCCGGCAAGCATCTGCTCTGCCCTAAGCGCGCGCCAGGGTTTATGTGCAACACCGCCCATTGCAAGTCGCACACCGGCTATTTTGTCGCCGTTTAGTTCCAGGCCCGCGGCCACAGATACCAATGCAAAGGCATAGGATGCGCGGTCGCGTACTTTCAGATAGTAAGAATGGTCTGCAAAATTATTGGGAGGCAACTCAATGGCAACTATCAATTCACCAGGAAGCAGGGTATTGTCTTTTTCCGGCATTTCGCCGGGCAGGCGATGGAAGTCCGTAAAAGGGATACTGCGTTGCCGCCCCCCGGTATTTTCAACCACCACTACCGCATCCATGGCGGCCAGTGCCACCGCCATATCCGAAGGATATACGGCGATACATTTTTCCGACCAGCCGAAAATGGCGTGCATCCTGTTGATCCCTTCCATCGCCCCGCATCCCGACCCGGGCACGCGCTTGTTGCAGGGTAAGGCCACATCATAGAAATAAGGACAGCGGGTTCTTTGCATTAAGTTACCGCCATTGGTAGCCATATTTCTGATCTGGGCCGATGCGCCGGCGAGTATAGCCTGAGTGAGCAAGGGGTACTGCATCCGTATCAATTCATGATTGGCAGTTTCCGCATTTTTTGCAAGCGCGCCGATTGATGCACCGCCTTTAGATACGCCATCTTGCAAGAGCCTTATCTGTCTTAATTTCAGATTGCTGATGTCAATTAACTCATCCGGCTGCGCAACATCTTCTTTCATCAGATCGAGAATATTAGTACCGCCAGCCAGAAACTTTGCATTTGAGTTGGCGCCGGCGAACTTTACGGCCGCGGGGACAGCATCGACTCTGGTATATCTAAAAGGTCTCATAATTCGTTCCATGTTTGCTGGACCGCTTTGCCCGACTGGACTTCGAGTATAGCTGCCACTATATTGGGGTAAGCACCGCAGCGGCAGATATTGCCTGACATACGCTCACTTATTTCGTGTTCTGAAAGCAGAAGCGCCGCCGGGCGTTGCCTTATATTGGCAGTTACATAACTGACCTCGCCGTTTTTGGCTTCATTGAGCAATGCTACCGCCGAGCAGATTTGTCCCGAAGTGCAATAACCGCATTGAAAACCATCATGCTTAATAAAGGAGGCTTGTATGGGATGAAGATTGTTGCCGTCAGCAATTCCTTCTATTGTTGTAATTGACTTGGCTTCACAACCGGCTGCCAGGGTTAGGCACGATAATATCCGTTTGCCATCTACCATTACCGTACAAGCGCCGCACTGTCCATGATCACATCCTTTCTTTGAGCCTGTTAATTCCATCCTTTCCCGGAGTGCGTCCAATAACGTCATTCGTGGATCGACTACGAGACTTGTTTTTGCCCCGTTAACGCTGAAAGAGACCTTAACGCCATTTTCAACGCCGGCTAATAAATTATCCGCGCGAGCAGGACTTAGCGGCCGGGCAAGAAGCTGTTCTGTTCCTAATAGATGCGCTGCCAGCACACCCGTACCGGCTATACTCATTAATTTAAGAAAATGCCGCCGGTTAAAGCCATTGTCGATAATCTCGTTCAGGTCCTCAGGCATGAGGTCCTCAAACAGTTTCTTTTCGTCTGCCGTCCATTCACGGTTTTCTGTTTCTCCATTCATTAAATTAGATGTATTTCAATCAATTAAGTTAGGCTATTCTGATGACAAGAAAAAACGCGAAAGGCCGATTTTCGCTTACGTGGTGGATATTACGATGGCCGTGGTCGCCGACACATTGTGGGCGGCGATGCAGGGTCGCAAAGTATTGAAAGTGGAATGGGACGACGAGGGATTCGAACACCTCGATTCGGACCGGCTGCAGGCGCGGATGCGGGAAGACCTGGATAAACCGGGCAAGTCGGCGCTTTTTGAGGCGGCTTATCAGAAAGCGATCAAAAAGATCGAGGTTGTCTATGAAACACCGTACCAGTCCCACAGCTGCATGGAGCCCCTCAACTGTACCGCCCATGTGCAAGACAACAGCATCGAAATATGGGGGCCGATACAGGAAGCCAACTGGATACAGGCCGACCTGAGTGAACGAATGCACGTGCCCATCCAAAATGTCACCGTCCATATGACCTTCCTGGGGGGCGGTTTCGGGCGTAAGGCATTCCCGGACTACCCGTATGAAGCGGCCGTTACCAGGCCATGATCGACCGGATGGAGGCCGTCACCGGCTGGAAATCCCGGGGAAAAAATGCGGGCTGGGGCGTGGCGATCACCGAATGCTTCGGCAGCATAGTAGGGCACATCGTCAAGGTATCCCGCAAACCGGGTGGGAAAATAAAGATCGACAAAGTGACCGCCTTCATGGATTGCGGCTGGTACGTAAACCCCGATATCATCCGCGCCCAGGTCGAGGGCAGCATTGTCATGGGACTGGGCGCCGCCATCAAGCACGGGACCCACTTCATTGATGGCATGGCCGTCGAAAAGAACTTCGATGCTTACGAAATGCCCCGCATCAGCGACACCCCGGACATCGAAGTATACATCATGGAAAACGAAGAGGAAGCAGGCGGCGTAGGCGAACCCGGCCTGCCTCCCCTGGCGCCCGCCCTTTGCAATGCCATTTTCGACCTTACCGGGAAGCGCATACGGAAGCTGCCGTTTAAATTGGATGAGGTTTGAAAATGTATATAATTAGGAGAAAAATGCTTAAAAACTCCTAATTTTGTAGAAATTGGGAGTAAATGAGAAAGGTTGAATCGCCGCCATATGTTCCCAGCGATTGGGATTTTGGTGAGCTCTTGGATGAGTTAGTAGCGAAACAGAAATACATGGATGCCAGGGAGATCGACGATTCGTCGTATCCATATTGGGAAAAATGGAAATATCTGGCCCGAGAATGGGGACTTGACCCCAGACGAGTTTGGGCTGCTATCAAGAAAAGAAGAGGAATTTCCCGGCGTACGATGAACTTTGATATTGGCGGCAAGTTCAATCTCCAGATTAACACGCCATCAATTATGCAACGGCAGTTGCATGAGCTCGATTTAAGTCTTGGTGGTAATCTAGATGCTAGTGACATCATCCCATCTGAGGAGAAACAACGGTACCTGATTAGTTCGCTGATGGAAGAGGCCATTGCTTCCAGCCAACTAGAGGGCGCAGCGACAACGCGGAAATTGGCCAAACAGATGCTGGAAAGCAATCGAAAGCCAAGGAACTCGGGTGAGCAGATGATTGTAAACAATTATTCCGCCATGCAATGGATTGTTCAGAACAAGAAGACGCCCATTGCCGAAGAAAGTATTCTTCATCTCCATCGACTCATCTCCAACGATACCTTGGCGAACAAGGACGAAGAAGGGGCTTTTCGGACCACCGACGATGTACGGATCGTTGATGTACAGACCGGCGAGGTACTGCATACGCCGCCCCAACCGGAAAGCGTTCCGCAACTGATGCAGGCGTTTTGCCTTTTTATGAATGATAATCAAAAGGAGGATTTCTTTTTACACCCAATCTCGAAAGCGATCATCGTTCATTTCCTGATCGGCTATATCCATCCGTTTGCTGATGGCAACGGCAGGACTGCGCGCGCATTGTTCTACTGGTACCTAATCCGGAAGGGCTATTGGTTGATCGAATATATATCCGTATCCCGAATAATACTAGGATCCAAGGCACAATATGCGCGCGCTTATCAACATACAGAAAAGGACGAGAACGACCTCACATATTTCGTTCTCTATAACCTCGGCTGTATTCAACGTTCGCTCGAAGAGCTAAAAAGATACATTGAGCGGAAAAATCGGGAAAAGAAAAGTATCTTGAACTTGCTCAGAAATACCGACTATAATGATCGTCAGATCGTGCTCATCGAGGAGATTCTCAACGAGAAAAAGGCGGTCTTTACCGTCACCGAGGTGCAGCATAAGTTTGGAATAGCCAATCAAACCGCGCGGACGGATTTAGAATCTCTAGTATCAAAAGGCATTCTGGAAGCCCGCAAGAGTGGCAATAAAGTGCAGTTCTTACTGGCTGAGGATGGCGAGAAGAAAATCATGGGAAAAGGATAGCGTCGGTAATGCCAGGCTCACCAGAAGCTGGTTATCGTTCGCTGGAACTGCCCGAATTGCGCCGATATGACGCTGAACGATCCGGTGAGTTTCTGCGCCGAATGCCCGATAGGCTGAAGTGCCTCCTTTAGAAGCTTCCTCGGCGTGGTTGGAAGTTCTTCACGGTGGCATCAGATTTGCATAATCGAAATAAACAGTAAGAATGGAAAAACGCATTTTAGGTGTCGTACTATCCATATTGGGGATAATTGGCCTTGTTCTTGCTGCCATACGCTTCGCCAGTGGACGGTCCACGGGCGTACGTTTGACTATAATCTCTTTGGTTTTGGGCGCTATTTTCTTTTTCTCCGGTATCAGCCTCGTTAAAAAAACAAACGATAAGGCTACTTAGGGGAAGGTTTTCCCGATACCGGCGTTGCTACCGTCAGGGGGGCGTATTATAAGTCCAATGATGATGCACTTTATGTTAAGCCCAGTTGTTCCATTCGAAATTCAGGGAGGAAATTTAAAAACAACAATATGCAAAAAATTATTGGCTTAATAATGATTGTTCTTGGAGTCGTCATGTTGATATGGACGGGCTTTTCCTATACTCAAAGGGAGAAAGTGGTTGATGCAGGCCCTATCCATATCTCGGCTGACAAGCAACATTCCGTCAACTGGCCTCCCTATGCCGGTGGTATATTGCTAATCGGAGGTATTGTTATATTGGCAACGGGAAAGAAAAGCATTTGACAATGAGTCGTTTAAAGATCACTTTCCATCACTAAACAGAATCACTTGACAAAGCCATTGGCCATTAAAAGGCTGTGGCAGCGGTGATCATTAAAACAGGGAAAGGAAGGCGTATGCTTACGGGATTGCTGCCAATTCCATATTATGCATAACGGAAATCAGCCATTTTTCATTTTTTCGGGTCATAACGAAATTCAATAAACCCTTGCGCAGTGGGATCGACTGTCCAGCCGGACTGGTTGATCCTGTCATTTCCCACCAAGCGTCTACGGCAGCCACGTCTGGACTGATGAAGCGTATTGTTGACCGGATTATATCCTGGTGGGAGTTTTTAAACCAGGTTCGGAAAACCGGCGCATGAAAGCTATCGATGTTTGTGCGTCCATGGGCGCCCATGCCCCGAATATTCGTAAAGTCGGCGTCCTCGGTAAAAACCATTGAAAATGCCGCCGCATCATGCACATTCCAAGCGCTGACAAAATCAACCAGTACCTGATGAATGGCTGCCTCTGAAGCGGACTTTCCTGTGGAGGAACTATCGGATAGCTGCGCCACCAAACATAAAGACAAGCCGAGAAGAATCACCAAGAAGGTTGTGTAGCGCATAATTTCTTTTGCATTTGTGATACGGGTTGCATGAATTTCACCGCCAGCATATAAGGTAGACAAAATCAGGCGTTCGGAGAAATAATAATAAGTCTATACTTTAGCAATCTGCGAAGCTCTTAGATGATTTGGCACGGACGTTGCACTTTAGGAATAAGTGTTTTATTTAACACCCCAACCTTTTTAATGCCGAAGCGCCATTGCTCCATTTCAGGGGGAACCTGTTCCCACTCCCTTTTAGCCGCATTCCTGTTGCTGTCGGGCATTTGCAAGGGACAGCCGGTGATCACGGCGGCGGTAACCAACCCGACCTGCGGCTATAACAATGGCGGCTTTGTCGTCACTGCAACGGGCGGGACTCCTCCTTATAACTACGTCAGCAATGCAGCCCGGGAGAGTAATCAGACAGGTATTTTTGGCGGCCTGGCGGCGGGCACCTATGATCTCACGGTAAGAGATAATAAAGGCAAGCAAACCACGACCTCGGTAGTGCTGACCAGTCCCGGGACTTTTCCGTATTTTACTTCTGCGGTAGTCAATGCTACGGGATGCAATACCGATAACGGGCAGGTGACGCTGACACCGGCAGGCGGAACGCCGCCCTACCAATACAGCATTGACGATGGGGCTGCTTTTCAATCCAGCAATGTCTTCAGCAACCTGGTACCGGGATCTTACAGCATATTGATTGAGGATGCCAACGGCTGCATTACGGCGCCCTGGTCGGCCATCGGGGTATCTTATGCGAATTTCCAATTGTGGTCCCATGCCAGCTTTGTCAATGTCAGCGCTCCCAACTGTTCTCTGGTGATCACTGCAACGCCTTCGGCCCCGGCCTGCGGCAACAAGAATTCTATCAGTATCACTAATACGACCGGAGGCACAGCGCCGTATCTGTATTCTATCGACGGCGGGACTTTTGGTCCGCTGACCGGAGGTGGCTTTTCCGGCCTGTCCCCCGGCGAACATACCGTGACAGTGGAAGATGCAACAGGGCTTATGGCCAGGCACACCTATACCTTCCCCAATGATTGCCCCATAGTCACTTCGCAGACCCATTCCCAGTGCGGCGCAAGTACGGGTGCGCTGACAGTGACACAAGCCAGCGGCATTCCTCCACTAAGCTATTCTATAGACGGGACGAATTATCAGTCCGGGACGACATTTGATAACCTGCCAGCGGGTACCTATACGATCATGGTCAAGGATGCTTATGGTGTTATTACCTACGGCACCGGTAGTGTGTCGGCAGTTTGCTTCGCCGCGCCTGCGACGGCCACCGCTTCTGCGTGCAATGCCTCGACCGGGACTATTACTGCTGAAGGGGTAAATGGCTACCCTTCTTACAACTATAGCATCGATGGAGTGAATTTTCAACCTACGGGTCTTTTCAGCAACCTGAAGGGGGGATATCATACGGTGACTGTCACAGACAGCCACGGCCAGACGACCAGGACGTTGGTGTTCGTGCAGGATCAGTGTATGATCCTGAGTACCAATAGCGAGGTAGCTACCTGCGGCAGCTCCAACGGGTCGCTGTCCGTCACCGCGTTGTCCGGCACTGCGCCCTATCAGTATTCGTTGCATGCGGGAAGTTATTATCAGATGAGCGATACATTTCCGGGCCTGCCCGGGGGCAATTATACAGTGACAGTGAAGGATGCCAACGGCAACCTGGCTAATGTATACGCAACCATCGGGGATATCCAGGGCCCTCAGATTTCAACCATTCCGACGACCGCCGCTTGCCTGAATGATGACGGCACGGTACAAATAACCACCACCGGTGGTACGGCACCTTTTAAGTTCTCTTTTGACGGAGGCGCATATGTTGCCGGGCAGACAAGCTGGACGGGTCTTGCATCGGGTGCGCACAACATCGCCGTCACGGATGATAATGGCTGCCGGGCTTCTGCGACGGCGTTGGTACCCCTGACCGATAATCTGACGGTCACCACTGGTACTGTGCCTGTTACCTGTCAGGGAGTAGGTGTCATGCTGCCGGACACTTCCAATGGCGCCAGCTTTTCGTGGACGCCTGCGGACGGGCTGAGTAGCAGCACTGTTGCCAATCCTGTGGCACTGCCTTCGACAACGACAACCTATACGGTGACGGCTACTTTGGGGGTATGCAATCAGACGGCGAGTGTGGCTGTTCCGGTATTACCGGCGCCGGTGGCGACTGCAGGAGCATCAGATACCATATGCCCCGGGAAATCCGTTCAACTGCAAGGCAGCGGAGGCACCCAGTATCAATGGTCTCCGGCAACTTATCTAAATGATTCGACGTCGGCCGATCCGACGGTGGAGGAGCCTGCGTCGACTGTTGCGTATCATCTAACGGTAACAGGCGCCAATGGTTGTTCATCGATCAATCCTGCTGGCACAACGGTGGTGGTGACGCTGCCGCCGAAGGTCTTTGCCGGGGACGACACGTCGGTGGTGATCGGTCAGCCGATACAACTGAATGCGGTGGACGTCGATAGCAGCGGGTTTACTTCTTATGCATGGTCGCCGGCGCAGGGATTAAGCGATGCGAATATCGCGGATCCGACCACTGTCGTTACGGCCGACATTACCTATACCGTGGTGGCGACGACAGCTTCAGGGTGTTCGGCGACAGGAACGATTGCCATAGGGACGGTCACTACAGCGGAAATCATTGTGCCGAATGCTTTTACGCCGAATAACGATGGCCATAATGATATTCTGAAAGTCACTACTTTCGGGATACAGTCTCTGAAGTACTTCCGGGTATATAACAGGTGGGGGCAATTGGTATTTAATTCCTCCAATGAAGGTGTCGGGTGGAATGGGTCTATCGGCGGGCAACCGGCTCCAACGGGTGCCTATGTCTGGATGGCGGCGGGGGTCGACTATCATGGCCGGCCGGTAGAGCGACAGGGGACGGTGCTCCTGATCCGGTAAAGGTGTTTCCTATAAAACTGAACAGTGAAGTGTGCGAAACCGAACAGGTAATAATAAATGGGCGTTCTTAACTAATTGATTATTAAAGCGTAAGGAGTTAGGCATATTTTTGGCCGCAATAGCGGTATTCTTAAACAAAACGCATGTTCCAAAACTATTTTAGGATCGCCTGGCGTCACCTCGGCAAGAACCGGGGCTACTCCGCCATCAATATCGCCGGCCTCTCCATCGGCATGGCCATCGCTCTTGTCATCGGGCTTTGGATCACTGACGAAGCCACCTTCGATCACTATGCCCCATTGTCTGGCTCTTCGGCATCATCGGCGCCTTCGTCCTGCTGCTCGCCTGCATCAACTTCATGAACCTGAGCACGGCCCGCAGCGAAAAACGCGCAAAGGAAGTCGGGATCAGAAAGACCATCGGCTCGCTCCGCACCCAACTCATCGCCCAATTCCTCAGCGAATCCTTTCTGCTGGCCGTTATCGCCCTGTTCTTCGCCCTGGTTCTTGCACAAGCCTCCCTGCCCTTCTTCAATGTGCTCGCCGCCAAACAAATGTCGATCCCCTGGACGAGCCCGCTATTCATAGCAACGATGCTTAGCTTCACCATCTTCACCGGCCTGCTGGCCGGCTCCTATCCCGCCTTCTATCTTTCAGCTTTCAAACCTGTAAAGGTACTCAAGGGCAAACTCCAAATTGGCAGATCCGCTTCCCTGCCCAGGCAAATGCTCGTCGTCCTCCAATTCACAGTCTCGCTCATCCTCATCATCGGGACGACCATCGTCTTCCGCCAAATACTCTTCACAAAAGATCGCCCCATCGGCTACAGCCGCGAAGGCCTCTTCACGGTTGACATGAACACCCCCGATATCAGTAACCATTACGAGGCCCTCCGCGCCGAACTCATTCAGCAAGGGCTCGCCGCCAATGTCGCGGCTTCGGACATGAAACCCACCGACTTTGAGGACGGAAACGGCCTCGAGTGGTCCGGCAAACGCCCCGATCAGAACACCATCGGCTTCAACAACGTCAATATCACACCCGACTACGGTAGGACCATCGGCTGGACCATCACCCGCGGTCGCGACATGTCCCGCGATTTCCCCACCGACAGCAACGCCGCGATCCTCAATGAAAAAGCCGTCCGATCCATCGGTTTTAAAGATCCGGTTGGCCAGATCGTAAAGCTCTTCGGGAAACCCTACACCATCGTGGGCGTCTGCGCCGACATGGTCAACAATAACCCTTATGATACGGCGCAAAACGCCATCTTCGTCGGCGGCCGTTACACCGGCGAGATGATCGTAAAGATCAAACCGGCCAACGACCCGCACAAGACCCTCGCCGCGATGGCGCCTGTCTTCAAAAAATACAATCCCTCGAGCCCCTTTATTTTTAAATTCGTCGACGAAGCCTACGCCGCCAAATTCGAGGCCGAAGAGCGTATAGGCAACCTCGCCGCCGTTTTCACCGGGCTCGCCATCTTTATCTCCTGTCTCGGCCTCTTCGGTCTCGCCGCCTTCGTAGCCGAACAGCGCACAAAAGAGATCGGCGTGCGCAAAGTCCTCGGCGCCAGCATCGTCAATCTCTGGGGCCTGCTCTCCAAAGAATTCCTCAAGCTCACCGGCATCTCGATCCTGATTGCGGTACCGCTTTCCTACTATTTCATGAACAAATGGCTGGAAGGCTATATCTATCATGCCCCCCTGTCCTGGTGGGTCTTTGCGTCCGCGGGCGCGGGGATCATCGTCATTACCATGCTGACGGTGAGCTATCAATCGCTAAAGGCCGCACTCATGAACCCTGTAAAAAGTTTGCGGTCGGAAGGGTGACACGAACAAAGAATGAGAGACAAGTTCTTTGATGCTGTATGTTAGATGGCGGAGGGCCCGCCGGAGCCGGCATGCAGGTGCAGGCTTCAAACCACTTTGTGCAATGATATC